>OHFM01000221.1_pt1 | contig 28811 bp, 23 predicted proteins | sample 1567511 | NCBI WGS metagenome assembly OHFM01 (sample SAMEA3879571, study PRJEB24766) | human gut metagenome | biome: human-associated habitat; feature: feces | place: USA | collected 1985/1987
ATCAAAGTGTACTTCCGCATTCAAAAATTCATTGGCACTTTTCTCCACGATAGGAGTCAACTTCTCCGGGGTAAAGATAAAATTCAATACGATGCCTATCGAAGCACACACTAATATCACCAATACTAACAGTGAAATAAAGAAATACTTTAATAAACGCCACATCACGATTTTAGATTTAATGATCCAATTAACTTACAATTTTAGATTAGGTGATTACCTCCCGCTAACCACGTCTTCTCAATCGTAAATCAAATACCTTTCTCTCACTTTCATAAACCCTGCAACCTCATCCTGCCATCCGGCTCGAATCTCTTCTTCTGTCGCTCCTTCTTTCAATTGTCGCTGCACTTTATCGTTCCCTACCAACTTATTGAATAAAGCATTAAAAAAGGGTTCCTTGCCTTTATACTCTTGATAAGCCTGCAATAACCAAGCCAAATTCAGACGTTTCATTTTTAAAATAGTATAATATAGCCATGCATGCCAAGGCTGCGTGCGGCTGTTTTGCTTAAACGGAATTAAACCGGCGTGCGGCTTATGCCCAGGCCGGTTTTGCATTATTTGCGATGTGGGGACTTTATGAACACAAAAAAATTATTGCTTTTTATTTTTAGTATTTTGCTTATATTCAGTTTGCCTTTATTATGCGCTGCCAATGTGCCGCTGATGCCGGTGGAAGATATCCGTCCGGGCATGCAGGGCATTGGCAAAACGGTTATTAACGGCGACAATATCGAAAACTTTAATGTTGAAGTTATCGGCGTTACCGGCAGCGAAGCCGGAGGGTACAGCATACTTGTGCGCACAAGCGGCGATGTTATCGAAAAAAGCGGCGGCGTTGCGCAGGGCATGAGCGGCAGCCCGGTGTATATTAACGGCAGGCTGGTTGGCGCCGTTGCTTTCGGCAAAGAGTTTAACGACCCTCATTACTGCTTTTTAACGCCCATCGGGCGGATGCTTGATTTACTGAACGAAACAAGCCCGCGCCCTTCCGAGCTTGTACCCAAAAGCACAATGCTGATGGCGGGCGGCTTTACGCCCAAAGGGCTTGACTATTTAAACAGCAAACTTGCGCCTTTGGGGCTGGAGGCTACCGGAGCGGGCGGCAGCGGCGGTTTTAATTCCGATAAGCCCATCGAACCGGGCAGCGCTATCGGCGTTTCCTTAATCCGCGGCGATATCCGCCTTGGCGCACTGGGCACTGTAACCTGGGTTGGCGATGACGGCAGCCTGCTTGCTTTCGGGCATCCCTTTATGCAGCGCGGCGAAAGCAATTATTTTCTGGAGCGGGCCTGGATTCTGGCTTCGCTGCCCAATTTGCAAAGTGCTTATAAAGTCGGCAACCTCGGGGCAACCATAGGCACCGTAACGCAGGACCGCGGCGCGGGTATTGCGGCTCAAATAGGCGCTCCGCCGAAGGTAATACCCATGTATGTTTCCGTTACCGATTCTTCGCGCGGCGTTAACGGCAGTGCGCGCACGGAGCTTATTGACGACGACGCGCTTTTGCCTTCGATGGTTGACGCCGTAACCTACAATACCGTTACGCGCGTTGCTGACAGGGAAGGCGGCGGCACGGCGCGTTTTAACTTCCGTATTGACGGGCGCAGCGCCGGCGGCGAACAAATTAAAATTCAGCGCGAAAACATGTATTATGCGGATGCCGGCATTTTAAAAATGATAAGCCAGGAACTGGTGCAGGCGGCAACTCTTTTGGCGCAGAATAAGTTTGAAAAAATTGACGTTTATAACATAGAGGCAAATGTGGTGCTCGGCACCGAGCCGGAAGTTGCGGAAATAATTTCCGCGCGGCCGCAGAAGCTTAACGTGCGCGCGGGTGAAGAACTGGCTATTGATGTGGAATTGCAGCCTTACCGTGCGGAAAAATTTACAAGAACGGTTAAATTTACCGTGCCCAAACAGCAGCGCCCGGGCAAAATGGCGCTGAATGTGCGTGGAGGCAGCAGTCTGGCGTGGATGCAGGAACTGATGAAACGCCAGCAGGAAGAAGGCATACCGGCTGCCAAAAAGCCGCAGCGCCGCACTTTAAAAGATTTTATTACTGATATTAACAATGCGGACCAGAATAACGAAATTATTGTGGATATAGCGGCCCTGCCGGACCCGGATATGGCGGCGCAGCAGCAGGATACCGGCTTTGCGGCGGCTCTTGCGGGCACGCCTGCCAAGCAGAAAACAACCATGAATTTTATCGTGGACGGCACGGCAGACATTATGGTTGAAGTTACCGGCTGAAAAATTTACAAAAACGTTAAAAAGCCCGGTTTAAAATAAGCAGGGAATTTTTGCTTTATCTTGAATTATATAAAAATAACTTAAATTTTTTGGGAAAGGAAGAGGCCGATGCTGAAAAAAATATGTGCGGCCGTGGGCGGTTTTGTCATCAGGTCGTGCCACGATACAGGGCGCATAATGCAACTGTTTCTGGATACGGCTGCGCGGTTGAAAAATGCGGATGCCAGGGAAACCATACGGCAGATGTCAAGGCTCGGCGCCGATTCTTTGCCCATTGTGCTGATGACGATACTTTTTACCGGCATGGTTTTTGCCCTGCAGACGGCAACGGAATTTGTGCGTTTCGGCGCGGCGTCCTCCGTTGGCGGCATAGTGGCAATCGCGCTTGGGCGCGAGCTTGTGCCAGTGCTTACAGGCGTGGTTGTTGCCGGGCGCATAGGCGCTGCCATAGCGGCAGAGCTTGGCACCATGAAGGTAACCGAACAGATTGACGCCTTAAAAGTAATGGCCACCAACCCGATAACATACCTTGTAGTGCCGCGCTTTCTGGCGGCGGTGCTGATGATGCCCGTGCTTATTATTTTTGCCAACGGCATCGGCAATATCGGCGGCTGGGTGGTTGCCCATTATTACGCAGGCATCAGTAATTTTACATATGTTAATTCCATTAAAGTATTTGCCGATATTTTTGATGTTACCGGTGGCATGCTTAAAAGCATGGTTTTCGGCGGCATTATCGCCATTGTGGCAAGCCATAAGGGGCTGGGCGCCAAACAGGGTGCCGAAGGCGTAGGCCTTGCCACGACGGAATCCGTAGTGCTTTCGATAATTTTAATTTTTATTGCCAACTACTTTTTATCGGCAGTGCTGTATGTATGAGGTAAATTAAATGGCAGAAGCGGTTATCAGTTTGCGCCAATTGAATATCACCTTCGGCACGCATACGGTGCTGGACAATATTGACCTTGATGTTTACAAGGGCGAAACGCTGGCGGTGCTTGGCCCTTCCGGCACCGGCAAAAGTACGGTGCTGCGCTCGATGATAGGGCTTCTGGAGCCAAACGGAGGGCAGATTTTCATTCAGGGTGAAGACGTAAGCGGGCTTGATGAAGACGGCTGGAACCGCCTGCGCATGAAAATGGGCATGGTGTTTCAGTATTCGGCACTGTTCGACTTTTTAACGGTGGGCGAAAACGTCGCTTTCGGGCTGCGCCAGCATACTGATAAGAGCGATGAAGAAATACAGGGCATTGTAACGCAGATGCTTGATTTGGTTGGCCTGCCCGGTACGCAGGATTTGTACCCGGCGGAACTGAGCGGCGGCATGAAAAAGCGCGTGGGGCTTGCCCGCGCCATTGCCGTAAACCCGGAAATAGTTTTGTATGACGAACCGACGGCCGGGCTTGACCCGATTATGAGCCGCAATATCAGCAGGCTTATAAAAAAGACGCAGGAGCAGCTGCATGTAACTTCGGTGCTGGTAACGCATGACATGCAGTCGGCGTTTTACGCGGCGGACCGCGTGGCAATGCTTTATGAAGGGCATATTGTTGCCATAGGCACGGCGGAAGAAATGAAAAACAGTACCAACCCGATTGTAAAGGCCTTTATAGAAGGGCGCGAGATTAAAGAGCAGGTGATAAAATGAGTTCCAGCGAAGTTAAAGTAGGCGCAATAACCCTGGGCGGAGCCGCAATTTTGGCAGCGATGATAACCTTTCTGGGAACATTCAGCTTTGGCAGTGACAAATACGACATTACAATAGATTACCCGCAGGTTGCCGGGCTGATGGAGGGCAACATGGTGCGCTATGCCGGTGTGCAGGTAGGCACCGTTAAAGGCCTTGCCGTTAACGAGGACGGCATTGAAGTTACCGCCGAAATTAACGACAATGTGCGCATTCCGCAGGAATCGACGTTTTCCATTAATTCCGACGGCATTTTAGGCGAAAAATTTGTCGATATTCAGCCGCCGCCGCGTGCGGTAAGCGCTTTTCTGGAGGACGGTGACAGGGTTAAAGGTGTTCCCGGAGGAGGGTTTGACACCTTTATGAGCGCGTCCGGCGATGCGCTTGAAAAACTGGAAAACATTGCCGATGCTCTTGACAATGTGTTTGGCGATCCGGAAGTGCAGCAGTCGCTGCGTGAGGGTTTCATCAATATGAAAGACATCAGCGCCAACATGAATACTTTTACCAAGGTAATGGCTGATGTGGCGGTTGACAACCAGCAGCAGATTAACAGCATGGTTAAGCAGCTGAGCGAAATGTCGGCGCGCATGAACGCAACGGCCGACAGCATGCAGAATATTATCGGCGAGGTTAATGCCGGGCATACCGGGCAGAATTTTGCCGTAATTGTAGAGAATATGGCCAAAACAAGTGCCAGAATTGAAGAAGCCAGCAAACTTTTGGAAAAGGTTGCCAGCGACCCGCAGACCGAAGATGATTTAAAAGCAACTTTGCATAATGCACGCGAGGCAAGCGAAAAAGCCAACCGCATGCTGGGCGTTCTGGAAACGGCAGAAATAAGCGCCGACGTTACGCACAGCGCGGAAGGCGGCGACTGGCGCAGCAATCTGGGCGTAACCTTCCGCCCGCAGGACGACACTTTTTTTTACCTGGGCGGCTATGACCTTGGCGACAGCAACAAGCTGGATTTACAGTTTGGCAAGCAGTTTGACGCCGCCGATGTAAGCATGGGCAGCATGCAGGGCGAGTTTGGCGTGGGGCTTGGCTACAATATAGCCGACCGTTTCCGCCTTTATACGCAGGTATATGATTTTGACGATACCAAAGTAAAACTTGGCGGCGAGCTTAAAATTAACGATAATTTCTCGCTTTTGGGCGAGCAGACCGATTTGCGCCACGGCAGCAAAAGTAACACCTATGTTGGTGTGCGTACCTATTTTTAAAAGTTTGTTAACTTTTGAAAAAACAGTTGACTTTTAGGGTTAAAAAATATAAAATTTAAGCACTGACTAATCAGTCAATGATTGGAGGTAAATGAAATGTTCAGTTATAAAAAAGCAAAAAACGTGCTGGCACTGACGGCTGCATTAAGCGTGCTGTGCTCCCAGTCCGTCTTTGCCGCTACTTTGGAACTGGATTTGGAAGAAACCATCCAGAGGGCGCTGCTTACCAATCCGAGTGTAAAAATTGCTGAATCGCAGCGCAAGGAAGCCAAGGCTGATTACAGTGCGGCTAAAAGTGCGCGCGGCATCAGCATCAGCTTAAATCATGATTCTTCGCGTGGTGGTTATGCTGATAACCAATATGATGTTGTAACTGGTGCCTTTTTAGGTAAAAGAATAGGCAACAGCCACAGCAATTCCATTACTGCCAGCCTGCCTATTTTTACGGGCGGCGAACTGCAGGGGCAGATTGGCCAGGCCAAGGCTAATTACCGCAGCATGCTTTCCGCTGAAGAACAGGCTTATAATGAAATGAAGGAAACCGCAACTACCGGTTATTTTAATATGCTTAACGCAACCAATATGAAAGCTCTGCGCCAGGAATCGGTTGACCGTTTGCAGGCACATCTGGATAATGTTATTGCTCAGTACAATGTAGGCATTGTAGCGCGTGCAGACGTACTGCGCAGTGAAGTTGAGCTTGCCAATGCAAAGCAGGATTATATTACCGCTTCCAACGAATATGATGTTGCTGAAGCAACTTTAAATAACATCATCGGCACACCGCTTGGCACAACTCTTTTGCTGAAGGACAGGCTGCAGTATGAGCCTTATGAAAATGATATGGCTTACTGCCTGGCTTACAGCGAACAGCACCGTCCTGAACTGAAACAGGCTGAATACGGCGTTGACGCAGCAGAAGCAGCACTGGTTGTTGCACGCAGCGGACATATGCCAAAAATTAATGCTGTTGCTGGTAATTACTGGGGCGGAACAGATGAAAGTAATTGGCCTGGTGATGACAATGATCACTGGTCTGTAGGTGTAACTGCGAGTATGAACATTTTTGACAGCGGCGTAACGTGGTCGAAAATTCATGCGGCACAGGAAGCACTTGTACAGGCTAAGGAGAACCAGCGCCAGATAAAAGATAATGTAGAACTTGAAGTACGCACCGATTATTTAAGCATGCGTGAAGCTGAAAAACGCATTACCACAGCTCAGGTTGCCGTAGCAAGTGCGGAAGAAGATTACCACATTGCAGTTGTACGTTATCAGGCGGGCGTTGGTACCAATATCGACGTTATGGATGCGCAGGAAGCCCTGACGCAGGCCAAAACCAACTATTACCAGGCTCTCTATAACTACAACACTTCTAAAGCAGCCCTCAATACTTCCATGGGTGTAGGTGTTCCCGTACCGGAACCGAGAACATTCCCCGAACCGGTTGAAGATACTGCTGCACAAGCCGCCGATGCGCAGAGTGCAGGTACTGACGCAGCAGCTCAAACTGAAAACGCAGCTAGTGACAGTGCACAGGCACCGGCAAATACTGCTGACGCAGAACAGCCTGTTGCTGAAAACGGAAATACGGCAGCTGCTGAACAGACAGCAGAATAAAATTAAACTAATTTGTATTGAAAAGCATTACATCTTGTAAAATTTAAGGTGTAATGCTTTTTCTGTTTTGAAACAGCAGGAAGATTATTTTTAACGTAGAATACATAAACTGTCAAATTATAATTTTTTCTGCGGAGGCAGATATGAACAGATTTTGGAAAATATTCCTGCTGGTTTTGGCAGTGACGGCAGCGCTTTATGCGGCGGCAGTTAAATTTATTGCACCGCAGTATCTGGCGCAGGTACCGGAGCTTGTTAAAACCATGTCGCAAAATTATATAAACGGTACCGTTACGGTAGAGCGTTTTGACTGGAACGGCCGCCTGCAATTTACTGCTTACGGTTTAGAGGTAAGCGGCACGGACGGAGAGCGCATTGCGCAGGTGCCGGAGGCGAGATTTTCCGTTTCGCCTTTGCAGGCTCTTGCTGCGCCTGCACGCGCTCTGTCGGATATAGAACTGGTACGTCCGCAGATGTATTTAAAAATGAACGCCAGGGATGAGTGGAACCTGCGTAACTTTTTAAAGCCTTCCGATTCTTCCGAAACGCCTTTTTACGGCTATCTTGCCATTGAAGACGGTACCGTATCGGTAGAAACTCCGCACGGAAGCTGGAATTTTGGCGTTAATGCTTCGCTTGACGGCAGCGGCAACCCGAACTTTGCCGTTGACGGCACTGTGGCTTACGGCGGCGAAGAATTAAAAATTGCCGGTGTGGTAGACAGCAATGCCCACGGGCGGCTTGCTTTAAAAACGGAAAAATTTACTTTAACGGACTTCGGCGGTTTCGCTGCCGCTTACGCACCTGTGCAGAAACTTGCCGGTGAAGTTGACGGCTTAAACCTTATCTGGGAAAACGACGGCGAAAATACAAGCTTAAGCGGCAAAGGCAACATTCAGCTTGCGGCGGAAGTACTGCCTGGCGGAGAGCCTCTGCCTGTTGAACTGACCGGCAGCATTGAGGCTGACGAGCGTGAGGTAAAGCTTGAAGATTTAGCACTTACCGTTGACGGAAATACGGCGCAGATAAACTGTGATGTAGATTTTAACGACCTTGAAAGAATTCAGGGCAAGGGCGAAATTAAAGCGGCAAAACTTGCTTTGCATGGCGAAGAATTTACCAATCTGAATTTGCCCTTTACCATTGTGGACAGCCGCATAATGCTTGATGAAGCCGGTGTGGATGTGGCTCATGGCCATCTGCGCCTTGACGGCGAATACAACATTAAAGACGGAGAAGTTTTTGCCGTTTTAAACGCTTCCGGCATTACGGATTTTGCTTTGGAAGGGTTTAAGGAAGATACGGTTGATTTGGACGGTTTGCTTGCCATTCATGGGCAGACCGGCGTAAAAGGTGAAACAAATTTGACCGTTGCCGGTAATATGGACCGCCTTGGCTGGCGTGATTTGCAGATGAGCGATGTCGATTTTGAAGCGCTGGTTGGCAGTGAAAGCTGCGAAATTGAAAAGTTTGCGGCTTTTGCGGGTGACGGCGGCGCGCTGAACCTGACAGGCAGGGTTATGTTTGACGGGTCTTTCAGCGGCAGCGGCAAAATGGTTAATTTCCCGCTGGACAGCTTCTTTACGGCAGTTGGGCAAAACGGCAGCGGCACGGCAACCGCCGGATTTAAGTTTGGCGGCGATTTGAACGGCATTAATTTTTACGCCAATACGCAGGTTAAAAACGTGCATATTGCAGGGCTGGTATTCCCCGAAGCACACGGCAAAATTGACATGTCCGGCAGTGTGCTGCACTTAACCGATTACCGCGTTGCCATGGAACAGGGGTATAACCTTATTAACGGCATGGTGGATATCGGCGGGGCCGAACCTGTGGTAAGCGTAACCGTAAGTACTAAAGGCATCCGCGCTGAGCCATTGGTGGCAGCTGCGGCGCTTGGTGTTAAACTTACGGGCAATATTGATAACGAAGTAAGCGTTATGGGCCCGATATCTTCGCCGGAAATTGAAGGCAGCCTGCTTTTGACTGACGGCAGCGCCGAAGGCTTTTTGATAGATAAAATCAGCGGACGCTATTATTATGCGCCCGACGGCAGCCTGCGCCTTACAGAAGGCTATATTAAGGCACTTTCCACCGAGGCTTCGCTGAGCGGCAACATGGATGCGGCACAGAACCTTAATTTTACTCTTGATATAACCGATATGGATTTGGGAGCTTTGCCCATCAGCGACGATACCGTGGCACTTGACGGCTTTGTTAACGCCCAGGGCAGCCTTACCGGCACGCTTACGCATCCGGAATTTAACGGCAGCATCAGCAGTGACGCGGTGTTTATTAACGGCGAAGAACTTAAAAACATTCTTGGTACGCTTACTGCGGACGGCAGGCATAATAACCGCGTGGAAGCGTCGTTTGAACAGTCGCCAGACGGCAGGTTTGCTGCCGAACTTTCTCTGGATGCCGTTGAACGTACATTAACAGGCAATGTCGATTTTATTTACGGCAATTTGCGCTCCATTTTAAAAATGGCACGCGTGGAACTTGATATTGACGGGCTGGCAGACGGCCACCTGAAGATTAACCCGCGCGGTAGGGGCAGCGGTATTTTTGCCGACATGCGCGTTTACGAGATAAAAGTTAAAGATTTGAACTATGATTCCATGCGCTTTAAAGGACGCCTGCAAAACGGCATTTTAAGTTTTGATGAACTGAAACTTACCGAAAGCGCTCCGGAAACAAACGGCAAAGCGGCTGTGGAAGAAACGCCGGGTTCAGTAAATGCCGGCGGCTGGGTAAACCTGCATACGCATGAACTGAATATCAGCGCTTCGGCGCAGCATGCGAACCCGGCTATAATTACGGCTTTGATGGATGCCCCGGTAAAATTAAACGGTAAAGTTGATATGTCGCTTGCTTTGAACGGCAGTTTGGAAAATCCGCAGGGCAATGCGGATATAGACCTTGTTGACGGCGATGTTGAAGGCATCGGCTTTGATGCCCTGACGGCAAAACTGAGCCTTGCCAACGATACGCTGCGCCTGGAAAACGCCCAGCTGAACAAAGATATTTACAAATTAAGCGCCAGCGGCGATATACCGCTTGATTTGCTGCGCAGCAAAGAGCAGCGCCGCAATCCGGCAGCGTCCATGAATATTAAGGTTAACCTTGACAATGCGCGTCTCGGGCTGCTGCACCTTTTAACCCCGATGGTTGAGTGGGGCGTTGGCGAAACCCTTGGGCAGATAACTCTGGCCGGTACGCTGGAAGAACCGCTCGTTTACGGCGAAGTAACTCTTCACGGCGGTTCGATGAAACTGAAGGATGCGTATACGGTATTTGACAATATTAATCTTGACGTTGACTTTACCGGCAACGACATTCAGCTGAATGAATTTTCGGTGCAGATGGGCAAAGGCACGGTAACTGCTTCCGGCAACTATGCCCTGCGCGCACAGGAAGATAAAACCTATATCATCAATGCCGTCTTTAAAGATGCGGAAATCGCTTCGGAAATTTTCTCGGGCCGCATTAACGGTACGGCGGGCATTATTCCGCAGCGCTATTTTATCCGCACCGATACGGAAGAAGGCATCCGCCGCGGCGGCATTGGCTACCGCCCGCATATTCAGGCAGATATCCGTCTGGACGACGTGCTTGTCAATATGCCTACGATACCGGAGCTTTCCGAAGGCAGCAGCAACTACGGGCTGGATGTTAAGGTAACACTTGGGCCGGATATTCACCTTTACAACAAATATTTGTACGATTTGTGGCTTTCCGGAGGATTGCATGTTACCGGCAGTACAGTGTATACTAATATAGACGGCAACATTAAGGTGGATAAGGGAACCATAACCTATCTGCGTACGCCGTTTGAAATTCACAATGCTTCGGTGGCATGGCCGGTGCCCGGCGATGTGCTGCCGACGGTAAACCTTGATGCTACTACGCGCTTCAGGCGCTATGATATTTTCCTGCGTGTTACGGGGCCGCTTGAGCAGATGGAAATGATTCTGCGCAGTGACCCGGCGCTGACCAAAGACCAGATTATAAAAATGCTGACTTTGCAGCGCGAAGTAACCGGCACAAACCAGGGAGTAACGCAGGATGACTTCCAGAACCTGATGACGGTGGGCCTGGAAATGACGGTGCTGGGCGACGTGGAAGAAATCTTTAAAGAAACGCTTGGGCTTAATGAATTTATGATTTATTCCGGACGCCTGCGTACGGGGCACAGCCTTGGGCGTGAAGAAGGCGAGCTTACCGAGGATGAAAAAGACCAGTATAATATTCTGGTAAGCAAGTATCTGACGGATAATCTGCTTGTCGGCTATACGGTAAGTTCCGACAGCGAGCATGAAAGTATTTTTGCCCAGTATGATATTTCGCGCCATATGAGCATTAACTATGAACGCAACAAAGATTACGATACCACCGAAGACTGGTATGGCGTTGAATATAAAGTTACTTTTTAAGTAAATTTTAAGAATGTTTAATTAATATTTAAGGAAGGTATGTCCATGCTGAAAGAATATCTGGCAGAGCTGCAGAAAACGCCGCTGCTTTCCCGTGAGGAAGAAACGGAGCTTTGGCAGCGCTATGCCGGAGGTGACCAAGAGGCGTATAATAAATTGATGACGTCTTACCAGCCGCTGGTTTTTAAAACGGCGGCCGGGTTCAGGCTGCCTGAACAGCAGACAATGGAGCTTGTCCAGGAAGGCATGCTCGGGTTGTTGGAGGCGGCGGAGCGTTATGATTATAAACGCGGCATTGCCTTCAGCGTATTTGCCGTGCACCGCATCCGCGGAAGAATGCTTGATTTTCTGCATGTGGAGGATGGCGCAAAGAGTTTTTCGCTGGACGATACCAATGTGGCAGGCATAGCCTGGGCTGATGTGCTGGCTGCTTCCGGCAGGACGCCGTTTGAAGAAGCCGAGCTGAATATGATTACAGACAGGGTGGCTCAGGCTTTGCAGCGTCTGCCTGCCAAGGAACAGCAGGTGCTGACGGGCATTTATCTGGAAGACCGCAGCGCTGCCGATATGGCAGACAGCATCCATGTAAGCCTCGGGCATATTTACCGTTTGCAGAAGCAGGGGGTAAAACGCATCCGCGGCATGCTGTCGCATTTTATGGCCGATTTAAAAAGAAGCTAATCGGAGAAAACTGGTATTTTTGTGCTTTTTTTAGGTTATTATTGATTTTAACGGCGGAATATGGGAAAATATAATAAATTTTGCCCTGATAAAATTCCCTGAAAAAACAGATTATATATTTATAAGTCTGTGCAGAAAGGAGTTTAGCGGTGGCAAAAGATATTTACGAAAATATAGATGATGTAAAATGCAGTCTGGACAATGCCCAGCGCAGCTTCCGCAAAAACAACGGCCTGCGCGGGGAGCTTGATTTGATGCTGGCAGAAGCGTCCATCCGCTATCTGCGTGAAAAACGCGGCTTTGCCAGTGTATGGAACAGGCAGAAGCTGGCAGCGGCTTTGGCAGTGCTTTTGGTACTGGCGGGCTACGGCGGCTGGTGGTATGCAGGCATTACGCATGACGGAGAGGAGAAAACTCAGGTTGTGCAGAGCGCTGCGGTGCAGCAGGCTGAATCGCAGATGCAGCAAACAGGCAAGACGGATAAAACCCGGCAGGATGATACTGTTAAGGCAGCAGAACCTGCTGAGTCAAATATAAAAAACAATACAAATTATAAAAATTATTTAGCTGAAACAGATATGCAGCAGCTTGTCAGAACAGGCAGGCAGGTTCTGCAGGATGCTGATTAGTTAGGGAGGATTTGAATGAACAAGAGAAAATATGCACAGTTGTCCTTGAGTCTGGCAGCCATGCTGATGGCTGCGCCTGTGTGGGCGGCCGAACAGAATCAGTCCGCAGCGGATGTAGTTGCCAATCAGACTATGACCATTGGCGGCAAGGAGCAGATTGTCAGCCAGAAAGCGCTGGAACAGGCAAGAAAAGCGCAGGAAGAATCAGGCAAATCCTTTCCTAAAAAGGGTAAGGATGGTAAATATACTTATTATATGCATAACAATCCTTCGGAAGATATTTCTGACCCGAATTATAAAAGTGATGGCACTAAAAAATCCGGCGGCAGGATTGTAGAAATCGTTCCCGGCAAAGGCGTTGTGCGTGAAGGCGGCAGCGGCATCGAAAAAGAAGATGCTGCAAAGAGCGGTGAAACTTCTGCGGCCGGAAATGCACAGCAGGGCGCAGCTTCCGAGCCTTATGAAAGCGGTGCCCAGGCAGTAACTGGTGAAACTGCTGTAAGTGATGAAGCTGACGGGCAAATTACCGAGGGAGAGAGCCAGCCTGCTGAAGTTAAAGAGCCGATGATTAGAGAAGCAGACGGCAGCCTGCGCCCAATGACGACGGAAGAACGACAAAAATGGCAGGCCGAGCAGGAACAGCAGCGTACGGCACAGGAGGCAATGCAGCAAAACGCACAGACCAATGCCATGGCGCAGGAACCTGTTTTGAATATGCCGGTTGCCCAGCAGAGACGTGCCAGTGAACCGGCAGCGCCGTATATCGGTCAGCTGGTAACGAAGATTTCCGTAAAAGGCAACAAAATTACCAAAGCCGAAGATATCGAAGCAGTTGTTACCACGAAGCCGGGGATGCAGTTAACTCAGGAAGGCCTTGCCAAAGATTTGCACGCAATTTACGGTTTGGGCTGGTATTATGATTTGCAGCCGGAATTTACCAAAGTTCCGGAAGGCGTTCAGCTTACATATCATGTACTGGAAAACCCTGTTTATAAAAAGCTGGAAGTAGAAGGCAATACCAAAATTTCCACTTCCGAAATTGAAAAAATCCTTGATTTGCCTAAAGACCAGATAATTAATATTAAAGACGTTAATGTCAAAGTACAGCGCCTTGAAGCGGAATACAACAAGCAGGGCTATATTCTGGCGCGCGTGGCTGATATCCGCATGCTGCCGGACGGTACTTTGCTTTTGCTGGTAAACGAAGGCATTGTTGAAGACTTTAAGGTTAAAGGCAACGTAAAAACCAAAGATTACGTTATTACCCGTGAAATGAAGCTGAAAAAAGGCGAGCCGTTTAACGCCAAGGATGCCCGCCGCAGCATGCAGCGCATTTATAACCTCGGTTATTTTGAAGACGTAAATATTAAACTTAACCCGGGCCAGGAACCTAACGCCGTGGAAATTGAAATTACTGTTGTGGAAATGAACACCGGTACTTTCGGTATCGGCGCAGGCTACAGCAATGCTGACGGTTTTATCGGCATGGTTTCCGTTGGTGACAGAAACTTCCGCGGCACCGGCGACAGTGTTAATGTACGCTGGGAGTTCGGCGGCGTAGATAACAAGAACTATGAATTTACCTATGTAAAACCGTGGATTGACGATAAGGAAACCAAGGCCAGCATCGTATTGTATGATGTTACCAACGAATATGCCGACTATGATATCGACGCCAACGAAATTGCGCGTTACGATAAAAAGCGCCGCGGCCAGGAACTTACTTTCAGCCGCAGAACTGATAATGAATTCATCAGCAACTATGTAACGCTGAAAAACCGCGACGATATTTATGAAGGAACGGCAGACGGTTACGAACATGACCGTGACCAGTATTATGAAGATTGGTTCAAAGACGAGACTCATCACTGGAAAGATTATTACCCTGAAGACTATAAAAAACGCCGTGAAGAAAACTTCGGCCTGACACGCAGTATTACCGTTGGCCGTGTATTCGATTCGCGTGATAACATTTATGACCCGCACGAAGGCAAACGTATCGGCTACAGCGTAGAATGGGCCGGCCTTGGCGGCGATTTTGACTTCACTAAATTCACCGGCGACTGGCGTTATTACTACCGTGCCGGCGGCGAAAATGTATGGGCACTGAACCTTGGGGCAGGCTGGGCTGACGGCGATATGCCTTTGAGCCAGCGCTTCTCGATGGGCGGCAATGACGGCCTGCGCGGTTACGAAGACGACCAGTTCCGCGGCAACAGTATGTTAAAGGCTACGCTGGAATACCGCTTCCCGATTATCAAAAAAGTACAGGGCGTACTCTTTACCGATAACGGTTATGCCTGGGATAAACGTTTTGAAGACGATTTTGACCTTGGCCTTATTAAAAACAGCGTTGGTGTCGGCATGCGCATTAACTCCCCGCTGGGCCCGGTTAAGCTTGACTATGGCTGGGGCGATGACGGCGGCAGGTTCCACTTCAGCTTTGGCGGCCAGTTCTGATTAACAAGTTATGTGGTTAATAAAGCTTTTTGTGTGCTGCCTGTGTATGGCTGCACTGCCTGCCTTTGCCGAACCGGTAGAACGCGTTGAAGTGCAGATTGCCGATAATGGTGCGACAAGCCGGGTACTGCTTGACAGAATGGGTAAAAGCATGCAGGTTGTGGCCGAGCAGCTTTTTGTAGATAAGGACAGCGTTAGTATTAATGCCGCGCGCGGCGATTATGAACGTCTGCTGGCGGAAGTAGGCGACAGGGTGCTGACCGGCTATCAGATGCAGAGCGTTTCCGTTAATGCCGGTGCCGTAACAAACATTAACATTCAGGTTGCACCGTGGAGTGCAGCCGTGGATGATGTTTTTGTGGATCTGCAGTTTTCCGGCGTTGAGCCGGGAACGGCCGAGTGGCTGTAGCAGCGCCTGCCGCAGCTTAAAAGCAGAATTGAAAGCATATTAATGGGGTCGTCCGTTGATGCTTCGGATTGGGCTGGCGGCATTCTGCGCCGCATGGTGCGCAGCGAAGTTGAAAAAGAACTGCCGGAGTTTAAGGCTGCCGTTGACGTGGTGCGTGAAGACAGCCGTACCGTTGTGCAGGTGGTAATTTATCCTGTCGGGCAACTGGTGCAGGACATAAATTATTCCATGGAATCGCAGTCGATACCCAATTTGCTGCTGCTTGATTTAAAACAGCGTTATGCCCAGAAGGCGGAAGCACTGCGCGGACTGCCTGTTGATTTTGTGAAAAAGCACCAGATGGAACTGGAAAATTTGCTGTTAACGGATTTGAAAAATGAAAAATCCGTGCAGAGGCATAATCTGGAGCCTTCGGTAAAACTTGTGCCTGCCAGTACGCTGGGCGTGGAAATCGGCATGGGCTCGGATAAATACAAAATCTGGTTTGAAGGCTACGGCGATATCGGCCGCAATGACGACAATATTTCCGGGCGTGCGCATATCGGCAAGTTCATTTCCGAACAGGACGAAATTTTTGGTGAAGCAGGCGTTACGCTTGACGAAGTGGACTGGGATTTTTCCGCAGGCTATGCGCGCCACTGGGGCAAGGCAACGCTGAGCTACATGCGGCGCGGACCGGACGGGCAGAACGTTTACCGCGGCGAGTACGATTTTACCAATAAGTGGCGGCTGCGCACGGAATATTTTTCCGGGACGGATACTACGGAAATAGCTGTCCGTTACAGAATTCACGAATTTTTGAGCGCCGAATACGTTTATTCCAACGATAAGCCCTATTTCCGCATTGTGGGAAATTTATAGGCATTAGTTGAAAGATAAACGCAGGGCTGATATAATTAAAAATATAATTAAATTTGAAAGCAGGGATATTTATTATGATGCAGCAATTACGCAATCCTAAAAACGTAAAAATGATTTCCTTATTTGTTGCCGCAATCTTTGTTCTCAGCTGCTTTGCAGTTACATTGCAGCAGGGTGCTTTCACAAGCATTGCTTCTGCGGCGGCTTCTGAATCCGCAATCGGTGTGGTTAACTACCAGATGCTTTTGGCGCAGTCCCCGGATATTGCCGGTGTGCAGGATGCCATGAAGCAGGAAGTTGCTGCCCAGCAGAAAAATTTTGATGAAAAAAGCAAAGATATGAACGATACCGAAAAGCAGCGTTATTACCAGCAGCTGCAGGAAGTAATCGCCAACAAGGAAAAAGAGCTGATGGAACCTGTGTTCCAGAAAATTGAAGCAGCCATTAAAAAAGTTGCCGATAAAAAAGGCCTGGCAGTTGTAGTTGAAAAAAATACCGTAGTTTATGGCGGTCTCGATATTACTGACGAAGTGGCAAAAACCTTGCAAAGCGGAAAATAATTTTACGGGACCCGGGAGGGTCCTGTTTGCTGTGGGGCTATGAAAGGAAGATAGTATTATGCGCCAGCTGCAAATTTTATTACTGATATTCATAGCCGTTTTTTGCCTTAGTGCCTGCGGAAATATTCCCGGTTCCGGCGAAAAGATAGCCTATATTAACTGGGAAGAAGCGGTTAAGGCGCATCCGCGCCACGAAGCGCTGAAGCAGGGGCAGGCCGAATATGACAAGCTGCTTGCTTACCGTGACCAGCAGGCCGATATTGCCCATAAGCAAATAAGCGGGCTGGCTTTATTGCAGAAGATAAAACAGAACAGCAAAAGCAGTTATTATGAAGCTGATTACCGTACTTCGCTTTATGCCAAGCAGGCCGAAGAACAGCATGAATTTAAAGCCGTTCTGCAAAAAGCAGCTGACGAGGCGGATGAAATTCTTGCGTCTGAGCGTGAAAGTATTGAAAACGATTATCAGCTGAGGCTGTTTAACCTGCGGCTGCGCCTTGATACCGTGCGTATGAAGCCGGAGGACCGCAAGCAGGTGGAAGCAGAGCTGAAAAGCGTACGTACCGAAATGCTGGATAAGCTGGAAGAAGTAAACCGCAGGCGCAATGAAATTATTGCCGGAAAAACCGCACCGGCGCGTGAAGCCATGCAGCAGCGCATAGCGGAATATGCTGCCGGGCTGCGCAGTGAGCTGCACGGAAAGCTGCGGGAGGATATCGCCAAAGACGATAAGGATTTGCAGCAGGGGCCGGAGGCTTTCAGCAAGGTGCTGGCTGTAATTGACGGCAGGCTTGATAAGATTAAAGAAGGCAATGATAAAATTGCCTCGGAAATAAGCCATGATATTGAAAGCAGGGTAACGCGCCTTGCCAAAGAACGCGGTTATACCATTGTTTTTAATAAAGTTAAAGTAAATGTAAAAGCAGACGATATTACCGCTGAGGTAATAAAAGAACTGAAGAAATCAAAATAACAGGAGCGGATAAAAGATGAAAAAACAAATTATTGCCGGTTTACTGGCTGCAACAGCTTTGTTGTCTTTTGGCTGCAGCGGCCGCAATGCGGAATTCGGCGTTGTTGATATGCACGCCGTTGAAAGCAAGGCTGCGGTTGTAAAAACCGTGCAGGAAGAAGTAACAACCAAAGGCAAAGCACTGCAGGATGAAATGAACACTGCCCTGGAAGGTAAAACCGGGGACGAACGCAAAAAAGTGCTGGAGGATTATACTTCCAGAATGAATGTTATCCGTTCTGAAGCGCAGAATAAATTAAAAGCCAGCCTTGATACCGCATTAAACGAAGTTGCCAAAGAAAAGGGACTTGGCGCAGTACTGATTAAAGACGCAGTGCCGCAGGGCGGCGTTGATGTTACGGAAGACGTAATTGCCAAAATGAAATAAAAAATCTGTAACCTGGCGGGCGGCACGGCCGTCCGCTTTTTAAATAAGCTGGTTATACAGGAGGCTGTATGATGGAAAAAACTGTTCGTGAATTAGCAGAATTTTTGCATGGCAAACTGGAAAACGACGCACCTGAATTAAAAGTTACCGGTGTTAACGGCCTTGTTGAAGCAGGTGCCAACGATATTTCCTTTGCCGTTCCGCCGCATGTGGAGCATTGCCATTTAAGCAAGGCAGGCGTTATGGTGCTTGGGTTTGATGACCCTGCGCTTCCCGATAACCGCCCGGTAATCAGGGTGGAAAATCCGCGTGCCGCTTTTGCCGCTCTTTTGGAATTGTTCCGCCACAGGGCTGAAGTAGAACGTGTTGTAAGCGACAAAGCATATATTGCCCCCGGCGCGAAAATAGGCAAAGATGTTGCGATTATGCCCTTTGCTTACATTGATGAGGGTGCTGAAATCGGTGACGGAACCGTTATTTACCCGCATGTATATGTCGGCAGAAACGTAAAGGTTGGCGCAGGTTGCCTGTTTTATCCAAGCTCTACTATCCGCGAGGGCTGCGTGCTTGGCAATAAGGTTGTTTTGCAGTCGGCCGCTGTTATCGGCGGCGACGGCTTCGGCTACATTACCGATAAAAAGACAGGTAAACACAGCTTTGTTTTGCAGGCAGGCAATGTTGTGCTGGAGGACGAGGTTGAAATCGGCAGCAATTCCTGTATCGACAGGGCTACCGCAGGCAGCACGGTTGTAGGCGCCGGTACCAAAATTGATAATCTTGTACATCTCGGCCATAACGACGTATTGGGCAAAAACTGCCTCGTCGTGGCGCATGTCGGCATCAGCGGCAGCGTAACCGCCGGCGATAACTGCGTTTTTGCAGGCCAGGTAGGCACCGTAGGCCATATCACTATCGGCAACAACTGCCAGTTTGCAGGCAGAACGGGCATTACCCATAACATTCCCGATAATTCCGTTTGTGCCGGTTTCCCGGCGCAGCCGTATAAAGAATGGCTGAAACAGGAAGCGAGCCTGCGCAAGGTTGGCGATTTGCTGAAAAAAGTAAAAGAGCTTGAAAAGGCTTTGGCAGAGTTAAAGAAATAAGATTTTGCAGGACGTGTTGTAAGTGATTGCTTATTATATAGTTAAATTTTTCAGCTGGCTGATGTGCGTATCGCCTAAATTTGTACGCAATGGCGTGGCGCATTTTCTGGGCAGTGTTGCGGTTATGGCAACGCCTGAATGGAGGCTTAAAATGGCTGCGGCCAACGTGCAGGAATGCCTTGGCGTTGACGAAGCGCGCGCCAGGCAGATTGCCGAGGACAGCCTGCACCGTTTCGGCAGGATGATTGTTGAGGTTATGCGGTTTCCATTATTAAAGCCGGATAATATCGACAAGCTTGTAACTGTTGACGGGCTGGAGTATCTTGAAAAAGCCTATAAAGAATGCAAGGGCGTAATCATGGCCACCGGTCATTTCGGCAACTGGGAGCTTTTGGGCGCGACGGTGGCGCTGCACGGTTATCCGATGCTTTCCATCACGCGCAAGCAGAACAACAGCCAGATGGACCGCTTTATAAACGAATACCGTGAAATGGTTGGGCAGAAGGTGGCCTATAACCGCGGCAAAAGCGGGCTTTTGGCCATCAGCCGCATGCTGAAGGAAAAGCATTTGCTCGGCGTGCTGTTTGACCAGGATACCAACGATGACGGCGTGGAAATAGAGCTTTTCGGCAAAAAATGCATTACTCCGTATGGCCCGGCAGCCTTGTCGCGTTTATACGGTTCGCCGATACTGCCGATTTTTATGCACAATAATCCGGACGGAACTTTGCGTGCCAAGATTTATCCGCCGCTTTACACGCCGCGCACCAAAGATAAGGAAAAAGATTTTTACGATGTTACCAAAGAACTGATTACGGTGCTGGAGCACGAAATAATAGAAAACCCGCCGATGTGGTTCTGGGTGCATGACCGTTGGAAAGACGGACGGCAGCGTTTTGCCGGTAAAAAATAAACAGCAGACAGGAGGAAAAGTATGCCGAATCAGGAATATCAGCAGACTTTGGCCCAAAAAGTATCTTATACGGGCGTTGGGCTGCACTCCGGCAAGGAAGTGCTGATGACGCTCTGCCCGGCAGAGGTAAATACAGGCATTGTTTTTGTCAGGACGGATTTGCCGGAACGCCCGGAAATACCGGCAATGGCAGAAAACGTAACTTCTACTTTAAAGGCCACAACTTTAAGCGCCAACGGCGCGGAAGTTTTTACGGTTGAACACTTAATGGCGGCACTGGCTGCCATGCAGATTGACAACTGCCGCATTGAAATGAATTCGCCGGAGCCGCCGGTAACAGACGGCAGCGCCGCAGTGTTCTGCGATTTGATTTTGCGGGCAGGACGCGTTAAGCAGGAGGCTGTGCGCAGGGTTTACGCCGTGCCGAAGTCTTTTGCCGTTTACGAAGGCGATAAATATATTACCATACAGCCATATGACGGATACCGCATTTCCTTTGTTTCCATTAATCCGCATCCGAAGCTGGGAACCCAGTATTTTGATATCGAGCTGACAGAGGAAAGCTTTTTAAAGGAAATTGCCCGTGCCCGTACAGTCGGCTTTATGCATGAAATCAAGCAGCTGCAGGCAATGGGGCTTGGCCTCGGCGGCAGCATTGAAAACGTAGTTATTTTTGATGAAGACAAGGTTTTAACGCCGATGCGTTTTGAGGACGAATTAATCCGCCATAAAATACTTGACGTTGTCGGTGATTTGTATTTGCTCGGCGCGCTGAAGGGGCATGTCATAGCCGTTAAGTCAGGGCATGCGTTTAATTCGGGGCTGGCAAAACAAATCAGGGCCTATCAGTTAAAGGAGGAAGAAAAATGACCGTATTAGAAGCAAGCGAAATTCAGAAAATTATTCCCCACCGTTACCCCATGCTTTTGGTTGACCGCATTATTGAACTGGAACCAATGAAACGTGCAGTGGGAATTAAGAATATTACCATGAATGAAATGCAGTTTCTTGGCCACTTCCCCGGCGACCCGATTATGCCCGGCGTTTTAATGATTGAAGCCATGGCTCAGGTTGGCGGCGTAGCACTGCTTTATCCTGAAGAAAACCGCGGCAAAATTGCCGTGTTCGGCAAAATTGACAATGTGCGCTTCCGCAAACAGATTATTCCCGGCGACCAGGTAATTACCGAAGCGATTATTACCAAAATCCGCGGCAACATGGGCGTTTGCGAATGTAAGGGCAGGGTTGACGGCAAGGTTGCCTGCGAATGTGAATGCACCTTTGCGATTATGGACGCTAAAAAATAATTTAACAAAATACGTTGTATTTGCTGAAAAATTAAAGAAAAACGGCGTATTTTGCAGTTAACCGCTTATAAAAGCTGATTTTGGAAAGTGAAAAAAAGATTTGATTTGCGAATATATAATAGTAAGTTGCAAATCGTTTATAAGAATTTGCAGATTAAAATGAGCGGTTAATTTTGAGGAGTGAATATGATGAATTCGGTAATAATGCCTGTACATAAAATCCATCCGACGGCGATTGTGCATCCGAACGCTGTAATAGGCAAAAACGTGGAAATCGGCGCTTATGCTATTGTCGGCGATGATGTTGTAATTGGCGACGGCTGCAAACTTTATCCGCATGCCGTTATCCATGAACATACTACGGTAGGCAAAAACTGCACCTTCTTCCCCGGCTGTTCCATCGGTGCAGTGCCGCAGGACCTGAAATTTGCCGGAGAACACAGCTCCACCATTATCGGTGACGGCTGCATTTTCCGTGAATGCACTACGGTAAACCGTGCAACCGGCGAAGGCAACAAAACAATTATCGGCAATAACCTTTTAATGATGGCTTATACCCACGTTGCACATAACTGCATTGTAGGCAACAATGTTATTATGTCTAACGTGGCAACTCTGGCAGGGCATGTAACGGTTGAGGACCGTGCCGTTATCGGCGGTCTTGCTGCCGTGCATCAGTTCTGCAAAATCGGCCGCAGCGCCATGATTGGCGGGCAGGCACATGTAAATCAGGACGTGCCGCCGTTTATGATTGTATCCGGCCAGCCGGCTTATGTATTCGGCCTGAACAGCGTTGGCCTGGCACGTGCCGGTATTCCGCAGGCTGAGCGCAGCCAGCTGAAAAAGGCCTTCCGCATTCTGTACCGCAGCGGGCTTTCTTTGCAGGAAGCAATCGCAACCATGGAACAGGAGCTTGACAGCTGCGAACCGGTTGAACATTTAATGCGTTTCCTGCGTACGGCAGAGCGCGGCATTTTGAGAACCCCGAAAAATTAAGGTGGTGGCTTGATGGAAACTGAAACCCTGGGGCTGCTTTCCGGCATCGGGCATTTGCCTGTTGATGTTGCAAAATCTGCCAAAGAACGCGGCTGCCGTATAGTTGCTATCGGCGTTGTACCGGATATTGACCCGGAACTGCCGGAGGTTGCCGATGTTTACTACGATATTCATATCGGAAAAATTGGCAAGATTATTTCTACTTTAAAAAAGAATAATGTTAAAATCGTAACCATGATTGGCAAGGTTACAAAGGAAATTTTGTATAAAAAAGGCGCTATCATTCCGGATATGCGTGCTTTAAAAATACTTTCTTCCGTGCCCGACCGTAAGGACGATACCATAATGAACGCTATCGTGAAAGAACTGGAAAGCGAAGAAATTTTTGTTATGGACCAGACTTACCTGATTAAGCCGCTGATGCCCGGACCGGGCGTGCTGACCAAACGCCAGCCTACGCCGGAAGAACTGGCCGATATGGATTTTGGCTACAAAATGGCAAAAGAAATTGGCAGGCTTGATATTGGGCAGACTGTTGTCGTAAAAAACATGGCTGTTATGGCTGTGGAAGCAATAGAAGGTACTGATGCCTGCATTTTGCGCGGCGGCAAACTCGGCAAGGACGCCGTTGTTGCCAAAACGGCCAAACCTGCGCAGGACGACCGCTTTGACGTGCCGGGCGTAGGCACCAAAACAATTCAGTCCATGATTGAATCGGGCTGCAAGGCTTTGGTTATTGAGGCAGGGCATACGCTTTTAACCGAGCGTGAAAAGGTAGTTGCCCTTGCTGATGAACATGGCATTACGATTGTTGCAAAATAATTGAAAAATTATTGAGAAAAACGCAAGGCTGGACTTAAAGTCCGGCCTTTTTGTGTTATAATATATAATGAATTGGTATGCAATAAAGTAAAATAGATAGAAGAAAGGAACCGTTATGGCCAAGATACTTATTTCTGCCGGTGAGGCTTCCGGCGATGTGCACGCTGCTGCCGTAACAAAGGCACTGAAAAAAATAGACCCTTCCTGCGAAGTGTTCGGCATGGGCGGCGACTGCCTGCGTGAAGCCGGCGGCGAGGTTTTGTTTGATATAAAAGAACATGGCGTAATGGGTTTTATAGAAGTTGTAAAAAAATTGCCGGCGCTTTTCAAGCTGCGCAGTGATTTCGGCAGAGTAATGGATGAACGCAGGCCGGACTGCCTGGTGACGGTTGATTACCCCGGGTTTAACATGAAGCTTGCCAAACTTGCAAAAGACAAGGGTATTCCCGTTGTTTCGTATATACCTCCTTCTGCGTGGGCCTGGAACAAAGGGCGTGCGCCGAAAGTGGCTAAGCTGGTTACCAAAATAGCTTCTATTTTTCCGTTTGAGTACGATGTTTATAAAGAAGCAGGGGCCGATGTGGAATTTGTCGGCCATCCGCTGATAGATATAGTAAAGCCGGAACTTGACAGAAAGCAGGCTCTGGATTTTGCCGGTAAACAAAGCGGCCGCAGGCTTATTTTGCTCCTGCCGGGCAGCCGTTTAATGGAAATACAGAAAATGCTGCCGACGCTTCTTAACGCGGCAAAATTAATTTCTGAAAAAGAACCCGATATTGATTTTGCCATGCCGAGAGCTTCTACAATACCGAAAGAAATGCTGGAGGGCATGATTGAAAAAAGCGGCCTGAAAGTAAAAATTGTGGAAGGGCATATTTACGATGTAATGAGCGTTGCAGACCTGGCGCTTGCCACCAGCGGAACGGTAACTCTTGAGGCTGCACTGTGCGGGCTGGGCTGCGTTATTGTGTATAAAACTTCTCCCATATCGGCATTTATTGCCCGCAGGGTTATTAACATACCTGATATCGGGCTGCCGAACATTGTGGCAGGCAGGCATATTTTGCCGGAGTTATTGCAGGAGGACTTTACGCCTGAAAAAACGGCGCAGGAAGCACTGCATCTTTTGGAACCTGAACGCAATGCTCAGATGAAACAGGATTTAGAGTACGTAAGAGAAAGATTGGGCGCCCCCGGTGCGGTAAACCGAGTTGCGGAACTTGTGCTCCGCGTAGCCAAGGAGAAAAAATGAATTTATATTTAAGGCTTTTAAAATACATACGCCCGTACATGCACCGCCTGATGATGGCTATTTTGTGCACTGTAATGGCATCGGCTTGCAATTTGTACCTGCCGTGGATTATTAAAGATGTGGTAGATAAGGTTCTGGTGCAGAAAGATACTTTTATGCTGTACGTAATAGCTATCAGTATAGTAGTAATCTTCATTATCCGCGGATTGTTCTTTTATGGGCAAAGCTATTTGATGAGCTGGGTAGGACAGAAGGTTGTTATTGATATACGCGGTGAAATTTTCCGCAAATTACAGCGTTTGAGCCTGGCTTTTTATGATAAAAATAAAACCGGTACCATTATGAGTTACGTTACCAACGACGTTGCCGCTTTGCAGACAGCAATGGTAGAAAAAGCTGTAGAACTTGTAACGGAAGGGCTGGTGCTTATCGGCAGTATCGTAGCCATGCTGTGGCTGGACTGGAAGCTGACACTGTTTACCTTCTGTACATTCCCGGTTGTTTTGTGGTTTATGGATTATTTTGGCAAGAAAATACGTAAAAACGGCGGTGAAATTCAGGAGTGCACGGCAGAACTGACTTCCGTTTTGCAGGAAACCGTATCTTCGGCGCGGGTTATTAAATCGTTTGTGCGCGAAGACTACGAAATTGACAGATTTGATAACCAAAATAAAGAAAACTTTTATGCTAACATGAAAAACATCAAGCTGAACGCTCTGCTTACACCGACGGTTGAATTTGTAGCTGCCGTAGGCGTAACAGTTGTTATGTGGTACGGCGGCGATATTACGGCAGGTGCGCTGGTTGCGTTTTTGGTTTACGCAGTTAATATTGCCAACCCTATCAAGCGCCTTACAAAAGTAGCGGCAAGTATTCAAAAAGCGCTTGCTGCCGGCGACCGTGTTTTCGGCATACTTGATTTGCCGGAAGCCATTAAGGAAATCCCCAATGCCAAAGTTCTGCCGCCTGTTAATGGCAAGGTTGAGTTTGATAACGTAAAATTTTCCTACAATCCGCAGGAAGAAGTTCTGGACGGTTTGTCCTTTACCGTTAACCCCGGTGAGGTAATTGCCATAGTCGGACCTTCTGGCGCAGGCAAATCTACCATTGCCAGCCTTCTGCCCCGTTTTTATGATGTTACCGGCGGCGACATCCGCATAGACGGATACAGTATTAAAGATGTATATAATACAGCTCTCCAGATACAAGGTATTTTAGTTGTAATCTTATTGGTTCTTCTTGAAACATTTGGAATGTGGTATATTCATACTCAGATGGTTATTCCAATAGACCGATTCGCTGCTGCTCAGTGGGTATTCCAGTTTTCTGTGCTATCACTGATACTTCTTGTTCTTCAGATACCATATAGTGCTGCTATTATGGCGTATGAAAAGATGGACTATTATGCATACCTCAGTATTTTTGAGGTGTTGGCAAAGTTAGGCGTCGCTTATGTAATTAAGTATACAACATTTGATAAACTGATTCTCTATGGAGCTTTTAATATGCTTGTATCGTTAATCTGCTTCTTCTTGTATTATGGTTATGCCAAATGTCACTTTCAAGATTTAAAGTTTGATTTTATTATCAGAAAGCAACTTTTTAAACCGATGTTGTTTTTTTCAGGATGGAATGGATTGGGCTCGTTTGCTTACATGATAAAGAGTCAAGGTTTAAATATGCTCCTAAATGTATTTTTTGGACCTATAGTTAATGCAGCTCGTGGGGTTTCGAATATGGTGATGAGTGCTATTCAGGGATTCCAATCAAATATTGTAATTGCTTTCCGTCCACAATTGATACAATCTTATGCAACAGGAGACAACGAGAGAGTATTAAAACTATTTTATAGTTTGTCAAAGGTGTCTTTTATTCTTTTGGCTATGCTTTCAATACCAGTTATTATAGAGATAGAATATATTCTTCATTTGTGGCTAGGTGATACCATTCCTGACTATACTATTCCCTTTACAATATTAGTACTTGTAAATATGATTATCAGTAGTTTAAATACTCCTGTCTCTCAGGTCGTTCATGCAACAGGAAAGATGAAGAACTATCAGATAGGAACCTGTTTGATGGTTTGCGCTATCCTACCAGTTTCGTGGGTATTTTTGAAATTAGGTTTTGATCCTGTTGTAGTTTACTGGGTAAGTCTTATTATTACTATCGTAAATCAACTTGTATGTAATCTGCTTCTGAAAAAGGTGTATCCGTATAGTTTGAAGGAATATTGTAGAAAAGTAATTATCCCGTGTGTGGCCTTTGTGATCCTTGTTCCTTTGCTTCCATTTGCTATTACAATGATATTCCCTATTTCCTTCTTACGTTTGCTCCTGACTGGTGCTATGAGTGTTTTGATATCTATTACAGTTTCATATATTTTAGTCCTTGACAAGTCTGAAAGGACTATGTTCTTGAACTTTATTAAACGAAAGAATGATAAACAAATTATTGACTAAATACTTAGATACCAAAAAGATTCAATATGAGACTCATGTTGATCTTAAAAAAAGAACTTGGATTCATAGAGGTGGTATAGCAGGTATATTTATCTCGCCTGTAAGTGCAGATGAACTGGAGACGATTGTATCTTTCCTTTATTCGGAGGAGATTTCATTTCTATTAATAGGGCACACTTCCAACCTTTACATTTTGAACGAATGTAATATCCCTGTTGTGGTCTCTACTGCAAAGTGCAAGTATTTCCATGTAGAAAATGGGGAACTCTTCTGTGAAGCCGGTGTGGGAGTAATAAACCTCTCCAAGCAAATGATAAAGCAAGGTATTAAAGGCTTTGAATATTTAACAGGACTTCCAGGTACTGTTGGAGCAGCACTTGTGAATAATAGTTCATGTAGAGAAAATAGTATTTCTGAATTACTTGTGAGCGCAAGAGTTGTACTGAAGGATGGCACCATTAAGATTTTTCATCCTGAAGATTTCAAATATGAATTTAGAAACTCAGTGTTCAAGAAACATGAAGTTGAAGGCACGATCATTTCTACTGTTCTCAAGGTGACTTTTGGTGATGCTGCCAAGATGCAACAAATGGCAGAAGAAAACGATCAAGATAGGGCTAAGCGATTGGAAGGATATTCCAAAAATCTCGGCTGTACTGTAAACCGATGCTTTATTAATGGGAGGATGGCCTTGTGGTTAAAAATAGTTTTATTTGTAAATGGATTATTCGCAAGACTATTCATAAAAACGGAAGATGGAAGAAGTAATCAAAGAAAAAATTTGATTTGTACTCTCACTGGATATAAATCTATAGCCCCCTATGTAAGCCAAAAGAATCCAATTATTTTTAGTTGGATTGATGAAGGTGCCGATATCGCATTCCCTCTTTATCTTGAGTTTATGAGAAAGGTGTACAAGACAGATAAAACAGAAATTGAAATAATACGATAATATGACAAAAGTAAATCTTTTGACTATACATTATGGTAAATGCTATGGTGCCGTTATGCAGACATTCGCTACTTGCAGAATGCTCGAGCAAGCAGGTCATACTGTTAGGGTAATCAATCTGATCAATCCTTCTCAAAAAGGGAATTGGAAGAGTATTCACTACTGGATGGATTGTATCCGAGAATTTCAGTTTTGGTTTTTCAAGAAAAAGTATTTTTCGAAACTTACAAATAAAGCATATTCTATTGAGGAGATCAATCTACCTAAATCGGATGTTACTGTTGTAGGAAGTGATCAAGTATGGAATCGTGACATTACAGGTTGCTTTGGATATTCTTTTTTTCTTGATTTTGTAAATGGCCAACGAAAAGTTGCTATGTCATCAAGCTTTGGAAAAGAGGTATGGGACGAGGACAAAAAGTATACAGCGGCCGCGAAAGCTTTGCTTTCGCAATTCTGTGCTATTTCTGTTCGTGAATCTTCTGGGGTCAAGATACTCAATAGCATAATGAAACTTGAAGCAATCAATCTTCCTGACCCTACACTCGGATATGGAAAGTTTGAGGATCTGGTTCTAAATCACAAACCTCTGCATCAAGTGTTTCCTTTTCTTCTCTTGAATGATAGTAAGGCGAAGGAGAAGGCGAATCATATTGCAAACACCCTTGGTTTGCCCTTGTTTGTACACTCTTCTTTTTCTTCTAGGATTCTAAATGGTCCAAGACACTGGCTTACACGAATCAGAAACTCTGAATACGTTATTACAGATTCATTTC
>OHFM01000250.1_pt1 | contig 27040 bp, 23 predicted proteins | sample 1567511 | NCBI WGS metagenome assembly OHFM01 (sample SAMEA3879571, study PRJEB24766) | human gut metagenome | biome: human-associated habitat; feature: feces | place: USA | collected 1985/1987
AAATTTTACAAGCTATTCACATAAAAAGCATAGTAATTTAATTTAAATTATGGTATACTATTAATAAATTTTAATGAAAGGAGTTTTAAATATGTCACCAATAAGAGAAAAATTCGTTAATGTTATCGAATCTTTACCATACAATATTGATGAAGAAGTTTTGAAAAAAAGTACGAAAGAAATTTTGCAAGAAGTAACTCAAAAATATGTTGACACTTATGGTGTTGATGATTTATCCGAAAATGACAAAGAATGTATAAGGTCATTAATTGGAAAGAAAATTTAATTAAAGAAAGGATTGTGATTATTATGAGTATAAAGGAAGATATTTCTATGGAAAAAATTAGTGAACTTCTAAAGAAAGCTCCAACTGATGACGGTACATTTTATGGTTCATTATATGATTTATATGTTTTTATAGGACTTGCTAAAAGTGCAGATGATATAAAAAACGGAAGAACTATAACTTTAGAAGAACTTGAAAAAGAAATGGAGGCATTATATGAACGTAGTAGTAAACGATTTGGCTAAGCAGTCACTTATTGATATTAATTATTATAATTATCAGTATTCATTAAGAAATGCCATTGAAACGAATAGAAACATTCTCTTTCGCATTCATGATTTAGAAGATTCGCCATATATTGGCAGATATATTCCAGAAATGTCGGACAAGCGTTTTAGAGAAATTATATACAAAAGTTCACGACATTCTGGATATAGAATTATGTATTATATATCAGAAAATACTGATACAATTTATATTTTTAATATTCTTAATAGTAAACAAGATTTTAATCGTATCTTGAAATTACATAATTATTTTAACAATTATTTTAATTTTTAAATCAAATTTATTTAAATTCTTATTTGGATATATTCCAAACCAACCCCATGATCTGTATAATATGCACTAAGTCCTGCTTTTTCTAATTCTTCTATGGTTACGCCTTCTGTCAATTGATGCACTAAACTACCAACCATTTCTAAATGCGCTAATTCGTTCGCCCATGAAAGAGGTCGCTTGATGGGTAAAAAAAATATTTTTCTTCTCTTATTTTTCAATACCATTTATATAAATTATGTGTTTTTATGTAAAGATCAAACATTAGCTTTATTTATCTTTGGATATAGATTTATGATAAAATTTGTAGGATCTGAATCCTTTTTTATTGCCTTTTCTGTTTTTAAATATGTAACTTGTGTTATTACTGTTTTTAGTAACTCGTTTTTTTCTTCTGGTGTTTTTAAAAGATTATATACATCTAATAAATTCTCAATTTTGGGTACTAAAACAGCTTTTTCCTTATCAACAATTTTTTCTTGTTCTAACCTTGCTTCATATTCTTCGATAGAATTATTTAATCTAGCTACATTTTGTGATACAGATTCACTTCTCGACTTAAACATTTCTTTTGTATAAGTTCCATCTTCAAGAAAATTAAAAATATTTAATAATTTATCATTTTCTTTTTTTACTTCTTCTTGTAGAGATTTTATTGTATCTTCGATCGATTCTATTCTACTGCAGTTGATTTTTTCTATATGTTTCTTATAATCCAATTGATAATGCTCTAACCATTTTCTCAACCCTTCAATAACTTTTTCTTCAACAAAATGTAATTTTGAACTTATATTATCACATTTAGGATTGTCACAGTATATTGTAGGTTCTTTACTTCTATCAGTATATGGTCTTCTTTTCATTTTTTTACCGCATTTGGCACAATATACTAAACCACATAGTGGATTCTGTACTGTATTAACTCTTGGTATTGGCAACTTATTTAAACTTCTTTTTGCTTCGACAATCTTCCAAGTCCTATCATCTATTATTGCTTTGTGTAGACCATCTTTTAGTATATATTCATCATTTCTTGGTCTAGTTTTTATAAGTTTTTCATTTTTATATACTCTTACTTCTTTTCTCCAATTCCATTTAACCTTTCCTATATATACTGGATTCGCCAAAATGTCTTTTACACTTGCAACACACCATTTATCATTTTTTCTAGGCTTTAGTCCCATCTCGTTAATTCTTCTAACAACTTCATGTAATGATAAATCTTCATAAGCATATAAGTCGTAGATTATTTTTACAGTATTAGATTCCGAATTTTTTCTCAATGTATATCCCTTATCACCTTTTATTTTTACTCTTTCATAACCATATGGTGCAACACTACCTACATATTTTCCCTCATTAACAGATGAAACTCTTCCTCTTTGCAGTCTTCTATTAATAGTCTTATATTCTCTTCTAGACATAAATAATCCAAATTCAAAATATTCTTCATCAAATTCATCATTTGGATCGTATGTTTTCATAGGTGTTATAATTTTAGTATCTGAAATTTTAAATGCTTTTGCAACAATTCCCTGATCCATAGTCTCTCCACGAGCCAATCTCTCTACTTCAACAACAAGTACACCTTTCCACATATCTTTTTTTACATCCGATAATAATTTTTGAATTTCTGGTCTAGCCTCAATCGTTTCTCCACTTACTATCTCTCTGTATATTTTGCCTATTTTTATCCCCATTTTTTCTGCTAAATCTAATAACATTTTTTCGTGTCTAGCAAGTGTTTCCCCTTCTCCTCTAGTTTCTGCTTCTGCATCTGCTCTTGATTTTCTTAAATATATAGCATAACCGCCAAAACTATCATTAATTTTTTCACTTAAATAAGCATTATATACTTTTTCCAAAATACCCCCTTTCTTTTGTTAATTTTATCTGCTGGTTGTGAGTTTAGCATAAGTTAGATAAAACTACAAATCTATTTAAGAATATTCTGAAATTTTTTTTATAATTAATCCTACTAATATATTAAGTATATCTTCATTATTTTCTTTAGTTTCAATGTCTCTATCATCAAATCTTATCAATGTGCTATCACTTTTAAATTCATCTACAATCATACATATACCTCTTTTTTAAATGTATGCAAAGAGATTTTAAAAATGCTTTCTATTTTAATAATAATTTTTCCAACTTGTTCGTTTAGGTACATCAGCTCCAACTTTTATTTCTCTTTTCAAGATATAGCATTTTTTCATTATATCTATATATTGACGGATTCCAATCTCTATATGCTCTATTTGAAATTTGCTTTCGACTATTTGAAAGTTCCATACTTGTCTCTATTGGTTGAATTTTAGGCGTTTTCGTGATATAATCTAGACAATTCAGTTTATTATTCATCATTTCAAATATAAAATTCGATTAAAGAATTTGCAACTATTTTTCTTTGTCAGCTAGTTCAAATACCGCCTTTGTATATTTTAATAATTCTTTTTTGTTTTCAAATCCACAAGTTTTCGCAAAATAATCTGCATATATTGTGTCCTCTTTTACTACTCCTGTTTGTATTGCTTTATTTATATTATAACTCTCTTTTGATGATATATCTCTTAGTCTTAAGTATTCTGTTACTGTTAGATTATAAATATTATCATTATTTTTAAATTTTTCATACATTTCAGTTGTTATTATTCCATTGTCTATTAATTCATAGTTATTTTTAAATTCTACAATTTTTTTGTCTGGATATTTTGTTACATTTGCAACTCGTTCTATATATTCTGCTTTACCTTCTTTGTTTATTTTCCCCACATTTACAGGTTTAAATATCATTATAATTGCAGATATAACACCTATAATCAATAGTAGAACACCAATAGTACACACTAACTTTTTATTTAGCTTTATTTCCTTTCTAGTTTTAGTTCTTTTTCCTGTCATATAATCGCTCCCTTTATTTTTAAAAAGAGAACTAGAAAGTTCTAGTCCTCTCTTATGTAGTATTTTAGTTCATTTTTTTCTTTTTTGCAACTATTGTTGTTGCTACAAGTCCTATTATTGACATACTTGCTATTGCTACATAAAACATTATATTGTCGCCTGTTTTTGGATTTGAACCATTATCTTTCATTTCTTCTTTATCTTCTGGTTTTGATGGAGTATTATTTTCGTTGTTATTGTTGTTTTCAGCTTTTTTTTCTATTGTAAATGTTGTTTCTGCTTCTCCACCATCATTGAATACAACTTTTAAAGTGTGTTCTCCAACTGATAATGTATCAACGAATTCTTTCTTTAATGTAATTATTGTGCTTCCACTTTTGCTTGTATAATTTGAACTATCTACAAGTACATTATCTACATATACTTTGTTATTAAATAGGCTATAATCTGCATCTATTCTAAATCTTGCTTCTGTATCTTCTTTTATTGTATATGTTTGTTCTGCACCTTCTATTACTTTGTATTCTATTTTTTCTACTACTACTTTAATTTTCATATTTGATGTAATGTTCTTTAATTTTAATGTGTTACCATCTAATGCTTTTTCTACATCATTTACTAATACTTTTACTAGTTTGTAGCCTGTGTTTGCTGTTATTGTAAAGTCTTTGTTGTCTCCATAACCTACTGTTACAGTTCCATCTGGATTTACTGTTGCTCCTGTTACTTCTTCTACTGTTATTGTAAATGGTATTTTCTTGTAGCTTACTTCTACTGTTTTTTCTTCATCTACTGTTATTTCTATTTCATTTCCCGTTGCAGTTTTTTCTATTCCATTTACTAATACTTTATCTATCATATATCCTGTATTTGGTGTAAATGTAATTTTTACTTTACTTCCTTCTATAACACCTATTTTACTTGGTGTAATTGTTCCATTTCCACCAGGTACTGATGTTATTACATTAAATGTATTTTTAACATCAACTTCAATATCAATATCAGTTATTGTTTTATAGTTTGTAGTATCAACTGGAGTATATGTTGCTTTATATTTGGTTTTTCCTACAGTCAACACTGTTGCAGGTGCATTCCATGTAAATCCTGTTGGTAATACTACATCTGCTAATATTTTGCCTTTTACAGAAGTTAATCCTGTTGGTACTGTATAATTTGGTGTTGCTTGTGTGATAGACCAATTTAAAACTAAATCTGTAGTTGTACCATCTTTCCACTCATAATTATCTTTATCTTTTAAGGATACTGTAATGCTATAATTTCCAACATTAGTAGCCTTAATATCGCCAGAAAAATTCATCTTATTTAAATCAAAATTACTATCTTGTGGAACTATTTCATCACCAGTATATTCAAAAGTATCTTTAACAATAGTTACTTTATCAAGTTGAGCTTTTTTAATAGTGAATGCTACACTAAATGTTCCTGTATAATTTGTATTAGTATCTGGTACTTTATATGTTACTGTATAAGTTCCAGCATTTGTTGGTGCAGTAGCACTATTATATGAGGTTGTTCCTGTTCCTTGATATTTTACTTCTAAATCACTAACATTTACTGTTCCAGCATTAACACTAATTGTTCCTGTTGGCATTTTAGGATTTCCATCATAAGTAAATGTTTCATTATTAGAAAGTCCTGAAATATTTACATCAGTTTTATTTACAACATGAACTGTAAAATCTTTTGATGTTTCTTTCCATTCAGGAGTATTATCTCCACCAAGATCCATTTTTGCTGCTGTAACAGTCATTACAACATCACCTTCAGTAGCTCCTGCTACATATTCTTCATTTATAGCATCATATGTAAGTGCATCTCCTGATTTAATAGTAAAATCAATGTTTCCTACATTTCCAGTTACTGATTGTTCTAAATAACCTTTTGATATAGAACCATTAACTCTTACATATTGATCTGCAATTGCTAAAGGTTGTTCTGCACTTGTTACTTTAAGTACACCATTTATATGTGTTCCCATTGTATAGTTAGAAGTAATATCTTCACCATTTCTCATTACTTTAACATTGCTTACAGCATTATTTGAAGAACCTACAAATTTTTGGCTACCAGTAATTGTAGCTTCTAACATATCACCAGATAGTAATACACCCTCAGTATATGTATAAGTATTTTTTGTTAATTCAGTACCATTATATACCTTAGTATCTGAATCAGCTGTTACAACTATTGGTGTTGTAATTGGGTTTACTGTTAATTTACCAGCAGACGCTTTAATATTCTTGTAACAATGAGTTACATCAACACCTTCTGCATTTGTTATTGTAATTTTTCCAATTGTATTATTTTCAAGTGTTGTATCTTTAACATCTCTTACTTTACCAGTAATTTCAGCAGTAACTTTATCACCGTTAGGTAATATATTGCCAGCTACTGGACTAGCATTATTTGCCCATAAAACATCATAAGCATCTTTTGTATGTTCTGTTCCATCATATGTAAATGTTTCGTCATGGCTTTTAACTTTTACTTCTGTAGTAATTGGTGTGATTTCAAAATCAACACTACTTTCACTTTCAATATAGTTTACACTTGTGATTTTTACATTCACTTTATATTTACCTACTAATATAGGTAATGTATTTCCTATATTTTCATAATTTCCAGGAGTTGTTTCTTTTGAATAATAAATTTCATATTCATTACTTCCTAAAGATTCTAATCCTGTTATACTTAAAGTTGGATTGCTATTATATATCCAATTACTTGGATAATTAATTACTACTCCATCATAATTTTTCTTTTCAACTTTTAATGTAACTGTTGCCGTATAATTACCATTACTATCAGTTACAGTAATTGTTGCTGTATAAGTTCCAACAGGAAGTCCCTCTATTGCCCTAATTTTATAATCTGTATTTGTTGCACCAGCACTAACTGTTGGTTGTGTACTAGGTCCTTCAACTACAAAATTAGAACTATCTACTGTTACATTTTGAATTTGTAAATCATTATCACTTATATTTTTAATTGATATACCATTAAGACTAGGTGTTTCCTTATAAGTTTCGTTTATTTCTACATTATTTATTTCAAAGCCTTTAACTTTTTTTATAATAATATAAGGATCATTTCCTCCAGTTGCATAGAAATTTCTAACTAAAGTATTTCTATCTGCTTCTTCTAAAACTGGAGCTCCTGTTGTATAAGGTAGTTTTTGAAAGTATGCCTTAGAATTAGGATCAATCACCTCATCTAATTTCATTTCACCCAATTTTAAACTACCTAATTTACTTGTAAGTCCTAGCACTTTCAATGACTCAAAATTAAAATTTAGTTTAATATCTGAATCAGAATTTGATATAGTGCCAAAAAGATACATACCATCATTTAATTTAAATACAGAATCTTTTATATTTACATCAACAGTAAGATTTTTACCATTTGTATAGTAATCTCTAGAAAAGAATTCAAAGAAATTAGGTCTTGAACTAAGCATTTCATAATATCCACCATCAATAGTTAATCCAAATTTTTTTATTTCCTCATCATGATTAGTATCATAATAATTAAAGAAAATATTTTCTCTTGAAAGAATCTTACCAGTTTTACTACTACTACTATCCTTAATAGTTAATTTACTATTAAAGTTATAATAGTAATCGTTATTTGATTCATCATAATCAGACTGTCCATAATTAAATGAAAGACCATAGGAACCTATATCTAATGTTTGCCCATTTAATTCAAGAGTAATGTCATTTACAACATAAAAATTTAGGAACTTTGTTAAAGTAATATCTTTTGCTAATTTAATTTCATTTATCTCAGAATCAATTCCTTTTGATGCATTAAATAGTTCTTCTTCATTCTCTACTGTGATTGTTTTTGCATTTACATTAGTAGCTCCAATTAGTAAAAAACTAACTAGCATTAATAATATTGCTACTAAATATTTTGTTTTATTTTTCATAAAACCATCCTCCTTTCATTTGTTTGTTTTATTTTTAATTTTATCAATTAAATTTTTTATGTTGGTTCTAAATAGGATTATTCCTATAATTATAAGTACTATAATTATGAATATCATTCCACCAGCCATGTTCTTACTGTCTTGTTCTAGTGCTTTTGCTAGTTCTTCTTTGTTTGAAATTTTTGTTTGATATACATTAAAAGCATACGCTCCTGTATCTAATTTATACTCTTCAAAACCGTTTCCTACTTGTTTGGCAAGTATTGATATGTCTCCTAATTTTTCTAAATTTACATAGCTCATTTTTATTCTTATATCTCCAACACTAGGCCCCCATTTTGAATTTGTTAGGTATTCACCTTTTCTCTTAAATCCCTCTATTTCTGGTAGTTCTACTTTTTCATTGTTATTTATTCTTTGTGTTAATTTTTCTGAAACAGTAAATTCTCCTAAATATGCTTTGTCACACTTATTTATACTGCTCATTGATTTTTCTGGGTTTCTATATATTCCCCCTGAACCTGATATAATAGACTTTTTTTCAACTTTTTCGTTCCATTCATAACCAATTTCATCATTACCTTCTTTATATTGATACATCTCTACTATTTTATTTACCCTGAATGTATCTAGTTCTAATCCAAATGTATTATCTTTAAATACTTCACTTGCTTTAAGTTTTCCGGAAACTAAAACAAGTTTACCTTCGTTTTCTGGAAGTACTTTTGCTTCATTCAAAATAACTACTTTATCTAATACTTCTGGATTTGCTCCACTTTCTTGTTTTATAGCTTTTGCTATTAGAAAAACTGAAAAAATAACAACTATTATATATATTACAATTTTTATTTTTTTAGCCATATTATACTTTCCCCTTTATTGTTCATTCCAAACTCTTTTTTCAACGGAATCTGCTATTTCTTTATATTTAAGTCGATTTCCACTTGCTAAATTTACTGTGCTAACAATTGTATCTTTCATATTTGCCTTTGCTGCTTCCATACTGCTCTCATCTCCACTTAACTTAGCCTTTGCAAGTCCTCCAAGTGCTTTTATTGCATCTACACTTTGTTTCATATTTCTTCTTTCTGTTTCTGTTCCTGTAAATGATTCTTTTATTCCTCTTGCAAATGATTTAAATCGTGGCTCTCTTAAAAAGATTTCATCTAAATGGTTTATTGGATCTTTTACACATAAATCGCTGTTAACATTTTTTCCATAACAAATTTTTATTGTTTTCACATATGGATGAGCCATTGCTTTTTCTTGTTCTGTCATTCCGACACTGTCTATTCCATTTTTACAATATAAGTTTATTTGAACACCAACTTCTGAATATTTTTTTCCACCTTCTTGATTGTTTAAACTAGAATAGATTTCATAATCTTTTATTTGATCATATCTGAATAACTCTTTAAAATTTTTCTTTTCTGTTTTTGGAGTAATCACCTCAAACATCGCTATACTATCTGCAAAAACTATACCGCTAAATTGATAAAATGTTCTAAGTTTTTCTTCTTTGCTTAATGGTTCGAAAGCTTGTTTGTATAAAATATCTTGCTTTTTCATGTATTCAAAGTGTTGCTTTGCATATTCTGAATCAAATTTTGAAATATCTATAAATGCACTACAATTTTTTTCACAATCTCTACATATATATTTCTTATCTCTTAATTTTTTTCTTGATAGCATTCCTACTTTTTTATTACAGAAGCAACACTCCTCTTTTGAAAATAATCCCATAAAATTCCTCCTTTAAAATTTTATAAATTTTTGCTTTATGTCAGCTTTTTTAATTTTATTTCTTAAGAAGCTTTTTAAAATCTAGTTTATTTGAATTTCCTTTAATTTTTGTGTTATTTGCACCTTCCATTGTAGAATTATCAAGTCTTCTTCGTTTTGTAACAAATTTATCATATTCTCTTAAATTTGTCATATTTGTTTTTGTTTCTGTTTCGTGGCTATGTCTTGCACCACTATTTCTATATCTTGAATGCATTAACCAAAAATATATAATACCACTTAATAAAAATAGCCATGGCCAATTATTATCATCTGTTTTTGTGAATATCATTGCAATTATACCTAATATTTCAACAAGTGCTGAAATCAATACAAGTTTTGGCATATGTATTGGAACACTTCCCGTTGTTTCCTTAGTTCTTGCATTTACCGCTACATAATGAAGTAAACTCTTATTTCCTTTTTTTTGTTGATAGCTGTAAAGCCATACTGGTAAATATGCAGATTTCCATTGTTGTCCTTTCACTTCTAAATTTTCAGAATCCCATCTGACACCACGGTCATAAAATTCCAAGGTTTTATTAGCTGCAAATCTTGCTACATCTTTTGATTGCTCTTTGACTAAACCTTTTAATTCTTCTACATTAGTATCTCTTTTTTCTGATGTGTATCCTTTTATATAATTTGCATCCCATTTTACGCAATTTTCTGTATCAAATGGCATTATTGAATTGATTATATTGTTTGTTTTATCTTTAGATCCTGTATCTAATTTATCTTTGCTTGATTCTACAGTTAATCCTTCTATTGTTAAATCAAAATCTCTTTCTACATCATATAAATCCGCATCATAGTATGTATCATAACTATCCCCATTTTTTTCTGTCCATCTTCTTGTTTCATGTTCTCCTTGTCCTTTTAAATTTGCATGTGTATTTGCATCAACTATCATATATGGTAAATATACTCCCATTACGTTATCTGTTGTAAATTCTTTTCTAAACATTGGATGTGCAAAGAATTTTCTTTTACCAACAAATTTTTCTATTGCTTCCTTTGCTTCTTTTTTAGGAATGCTAAATGGCAATACTGTGTCTGGTACTGCACCATTTGGTATTTGTTGATTTACAGATAATGTATTTCTACACCAGTGACACCTGGCTTGTGTTGCTTTGGCAGTATCTACTACTACCTCTGCACCACAGCTACTACATTTAAATGTTACCATATCATTTGTATCTGCTATTATATTTGTAGCACCTGACCCTACTATTTCTCCTTCTAGTTTGCTTATGTCTTTTTCCATTGCATCTAGTTTTTCTGGTTCAAATTCGTGTCTACAAAAATTACATCTTAATTTTCCATTTTTGGGGTTCAAAGAGATATCTGTTGCTCCACATTTAGGGCATTTGTTTTGCCCGTCTTTTGCATCTACATCTGTTTTTATAACAGTTGCATTATTTTCTTGTACTTGAGATATTTCTTCTTGATTTTCAACTACATTTTCATTTTCATTCATTTATTAAACCCCCAAAAGTTTTTTCTTTGCTTCATCAAATTCTTCTTGAGAAATAACTCCATCATCTAATAGTTTTTTTAATTTTGCTAATTTTTCATAAGGATCTTCTTGTTGTTGTGTTTGTTGTTGAGGCTGTTGAGGTTGTTGGTAAACTGGTTGTTGGAATCCTCCCATAACATTTCCAGCAGCATTCATGCCCATTCCCATAAATGCCATTCCAGCTCCTCCACCATTTTCTCCAGCTGCTTGGAAACCACGAGCAACTGATTGTTGCATAAATGAATTTCCTCTTGCTCCTGATAGAGCATCTGCCTTTTTTACATCGCTTAATAGTTTCTTCGTGTCTTCATCATATTCAATTGCTGTTATTGCAACTTTTACTATTTCTAATCCTCTTCCAGATTTCCAAGTATATCCTTCTTCTACTGCTTGTGATAAACTTTGAGCAAATCCTATTTGATCTCCTTGTATTTTTGATATACGATTTCCTCTACTTGGGTCATTTGTGTAGTTTGAAAATGCTGCTGATAAGCTTCCTACTACTTCATTAAATAGTTGTTCACCTGCTGGATTATCCATATCAGCAAAATCAAATACTTCTGCACCTGGTCTTAAATATTCCATTGGAACAAAGTTTTTTGCAAATAGTATTGGATCTACTATTTTCATTGTATATGTTCCTCTTGTTATAGCTCCAACCTGTGTTCCTAAAAACGCATCATCCCAATAAATTTCAGCTTGTGTTCCAAATCTATTTCCTGGTATTTCTTTTAGATTTACATATATAACAGTTTGTTCTCCACCTGGTGTTCCACCAAATTTAAATCTCTCCCAAGATGTTTTTAGGGTTGATGAAAAGAATCCATCTCCTGCTAAAAATGATTGTGAATTTTGATCATCTGATGAATATATAAAGCCACCTGGTTCTGTTACGCATCCTGTTATTGCTCCGTCTTGGAATGTAAGTAATGCTGTTCCTTCAGGTACTACTATTTTACTTCCATTTGTTATTATGTTTTCTGATCCTTTTGTATTTGATCCTCTTCCACTATCTGTTCCTCTTCTTTCAGCTCCAAAAATTGCTGCTGTTGCTGGCACATCGCTTCTTGGTACAATAAAATCCTTCCATTGATCCGCAAATGTTCCTCCTAATGCTCCTGTAAATGCTTTAATAAATCCCATATTTAATTCCCTCTCTTCCTATTATTTCATTATTCTTGTATTGTAAAATTATTTAATACATTATTAACTAATTTTTCTCCAAGACTATCATCTACCCCAACATACTGAATATATAGAAAATCATATACTTTTCCATCTTTTTCAAAATAACCTGCTATCCAAGTTTTGTATTTTTCTGGTGATGAACTTTCTCCTATTGCGTGTCTTGATACATCTACTTTAACTTTTTGTCCAAATAATGTATAATCTTCAAATTTCATTTTGAATGTTTTTTCTTGGTATGCAAGACATGTATCTAAATCTTTGTAGTTTCCTTCATTTCCATAATATGTTAGTCTGAAAGATGCTCCTTCTCCTTTGTATTTATTTACTTCTTTTAAGGCATATATGCTTTTTACACCATTTGTATCTGGATATTGATTAACATAATACTTGCTTTCGTCTGGATTTTCTAGGTTTTTTACTATTAATTTATGGTTTGATGATATTATTCCATCAACTTTTTTTCCTTCTATCTTATCATTTAATGTCATAGAACTTAAGATATTTTTTAATTCTTCTGTTTTTGCAAATTCTGTTACATCTAATTTTGCTCCATTATTTTTGTTTTTACTTATTTTGACTATAACTTGTAAGCAACTACCTTCTTCATTTTTGTTTAATAAGCTTACTCCATAATAGTTGAATTTATCATAATACTCATATCCACCTAATTTAGTATAATTTGTTTCCGCATAATTTTCTTGGCTAGACTTATTCTCTTTTTCTTTTTTCATTGAACTTTCATATGTTTTTGAAAAATTAAATGAAATTTTGATATTTTTTTCTTCGTTTATAAGTTTACCTGCTACATATGGTGTGTTTTCTAAATCTGCTTCGAATTTATATCCTGCATCTTTTGGATATTTAATTGTAAATTCAAAAGGAGCATATTCATCAACTAATTTTGCTATTTCTTTGTTTTCATCTTCTTTGTTTTTACCACAACCTGTTAGTATTAAGCATATGGTAATTAAAATTGCTAATACTGAAAGAATTATTTTTTTATTCATTTTTTTCCTCCTAAAATTAAAAATTTTTTTATAGTTTTTGTTTTCACCACCTTTATAATAATTTTATCATCATATTATTACTATATTTATAATAAATTTATAACATAAAATTCATTAAAATACTATTGTACTTTTAGTGCAAATTTTGATAAAAAAATTGCACTAAAAGTGCAAAAAAATTGAAAGTTGTTTGTTTTTTGCACTTTTTTATGATACAATATGTTTTAATTTTTTTCTATAATGGCTGTAATGTACTTATTAAGCAGTATTCAGTTTTTTTAATTTTATTAAGTTTTATTAGAATACTTAAATGTTCTATGCTAATGGTTTCATTGTTGGGAATAATAGTACATCTCTTATTGATGCTGAATCTGTAAGTAACATTACCAAACGGTCAATTCCCATTCCCATGCCTCCTGTTGGTGGCATTCCATATTCTAATGCTTGCACAAAGTCATCGTCCATCATATTTGCTTCTTCGTCTCCTGCTTCTCTTGCTTGTACTTGTTTCAAAAATCTTTCATATTGGTCAATAGGATCATTTAATTCTGAGTATGCATTTGCATATTCTCTACCTCCTATAAACAATTCAAATCTTTGTGTCATTCTTGGATTATCTTTACACTTTTTGGTTAGAGGTGAATTTTCTATTGGATATTCATATAAAAATGTTGGTTGTCTTAATGTTTCTTCAACTTTTTCTTCAAATACTTGTACTATTATGTCACCTCTGGTTGTTTTTATTGGATCAATTTCCATGTTTAAATCTTTTGCAATTTTCTGTGCTTCTTCATCTGTTTCTACAGTATTAAAATCAATACCTGTAACTTCTTTAATACTATCAATCATAGTAATTCTTCTAAACGGTTTTTCTAGGTCAATTTCTTCACCTTGATATGATATTTTTCCAGTACCGCATACTTTGTTAGCACATCTTCTTATTAGTTCTTCGGTTATATTCATCATACCTTCTAAATTTGTATATGCCTCATAAAGTTCTATACAAGTAAACTCTGGATTATGCTTTATATCCATACCTTCATTTCTAAAGTTTCTTCCTATCTCATAAACTTTATCAAATCCACCAACAATAAGTCTTTTTAAATATAATTCTGTTGCAATTCTTAAATACATATCTATATCTAGAGTATTATGATGTGTTATAAATGGCCTTGCAGAAGCTCCACCTGGTATAGTTTGTAATATAGGTGTTTCAACTTCCATAAATCCTTTTTCATCTAACATATTTCTGATTTCTTTAATTATTAATGATCTCTTTTTAAATGTTTCTTTTACTTCAGGGTTCATAATTAAATCTACAGACCTCTGGCGATAACGTAAATCTGTATCTTTTAGTCCATGAAATTTTTCTGGAAGTGGCCTTAGAGACTTTGAAAGAAGTATTACTTCTTTTGCATGAATAGATATTTCACCTGTCCTTGTTTTAAATACAAAACCTGTAATTCCAATTATATCTCCTATATCATCTTCTTTAAATTGTTTATAACTCTCTTCTCCCAGATCATTTATGCTTACATAACTTTGAATTTTTCCATCTCCATCTTGAATATGGCAGAATGATGCTTTTCCCATTATTCTTTTAGCCATAATTCTTCCAGCTATTGTTACATCTTTCCCTTCTAATTCTTCATAATTATCTATTATTTCTTTACTTGTATGAGTTATATCAAATTTTGTTATCTCAAAAGGATTCTTATTATTTTGTTTTAATTTTTCTAATTTTTCTCTCCTTATTATCATTAATTGGTTTAAATCCAATTCTTGTTCTAAATTGTTGTTTGTTTCTTCATTCATACTTTTCATCCCTTTCTAGGCTTATGTCTAATATTTCGCCATAAAATAATATGTATTATTATACCCTAAAAGTAAGAACATGTAAACAGTTTTGTGGGATTTATGTTTATTTTTCAAGAAAAATGAGTACCATTTTTGGCACTCATCTTGAAGGTATTTGTTTAACTAGCATTTTGTTTTATTTATTATCATTCCTCCTTAGCATCAGATTTTATACATATAGCTTTAAGACAAATTTAATAATATTATTAAATTTCTTATATAGAATTTGAACAAAATTTTGATATGACAAAAAAACATATGTGTAAATATGAAAAATTCATTATATTTTGAGATTTTTTTGAAGATAATTGTGATTTTTGAGATTTCAGACTAAAAATTTAAGAAATCTAACTTTTTTGATTTAAGTTTTTTGACATTAATAAATTCAAACTTTGCTATAAATATAATTGTTAATTTAATTATAACTGTTTATTTACTTAAATTCAAGAAAAATCGTGTGTCATAAAACGACATTATTCTTGTTTGTTTTAGTGTCTTAAAACCTCATTTTTATATGAGGTTTTAAGGACATTAATTATATTTTCTATTAAGAAGCTTTTCGTAATTCTATTGCATGCTGTTTAGAGATTTCTGTTACCTCTCCTGTTGCTATTCTTGCTATTTCATTTATAGTTTCTTCCTCATTTAGCTGCTTTATTGTTGTTACCGTTTTTTCTTCTCTTACATTTTTACTTATATAATAATTATAGTCTCCTCTTGCCGCAATTGGCGCCAAGTGAGTTATACATATTACTTGATGTACTTTTGATATTATTTTTAGCTTCTCTCCTACTGCTTTTGCCGCTTTGCCGCTTATTCCTGTATCTATCTCATCAAATACCAAAACAGGAACATCATCTGTTTTAGCAAATACAGACTTAATAGCTAACATTAATCTTGACATTTCTCCACCTGATGCTACTTTTACAAGTGGTTTTGTTGTTTCTCCTATATTAGTACAAATATAGAACTCTACTTTGTTTAATCCATTAATATTGAATTCTTGTAATCTTTCTATTTTTATTTCAAAAATGGAATTAAGCATTTCTAAATCCTTTAACTCAGTATTTATTTTTTCAGATAATTCATTGGCATATTCTATTCTTATTTTTTCCATTGATTCCGCACATTTGCTCATTTCTTCTTCCAATTCTTTTATTCTTGTTCTCAATATTTTGTTATATTCTTCAGCATTTTCAATTTCATATATCTGTTTCTCTACATTTTCTTTATACTTTGATATTTCTTCTATGCTATTTCCATATTTTCTTTTAAGAGAATATATGATATCTAATCTTTTTTCTATGTCGTCTCTTTCACACTCGTCAAAGCATATTTGAGTTTTCATATTTTCAAAATCCCTTGAATGTTCCTGTATTTCATAATATATGTTTTTAAGATCAATTAATTTTTCTTTATATATCTCTCCATATTCCTCTATTTTTTCTAATGCTTTTATAGAATTGCTTAATCCATCAATTACTTGATTTGATAAAGTTTCATCTATTTCGGTTAAATTTATATGTAATTTTTCAGAGTTTACTATTATATTTCTCTTTTCTTCTAATTCCTCGTCTTCTCGTGATTTCAAGTTTGCTTGCGCTATTTCATTTAATTGATACCTTAATAAATCTAGTCTTCTTTCTTTTTCTTTTTCATCTCCATAATTTTTTTGTAATTCTTCTTGTTTCTTTTTGTATTCGGTATATAACTCCAAATAAAATTCTTTTTGCTTTTTTAATTTATCTCCTATAAAGGAATCCAAATAATTTATATGATATTTCGAATCCAATAAAAGTTGATTGTCCTGTTGCCCATGTATATCTATTATTTTTTTCATTATATCTTTTAATTCATTTACTGTTATAAGCCTTCCATTTACTTTACACGAGTTCCTACCATTTGAATAAATTTCTCTTGTAATAATTATATTTCCATCAATCGCTCTTTCGTCTTCTGGGCAATACATACTAAGTTCAACAAACGAATAATTTTCCCCTTTTCTTATCATTTCCTTTGAGAATCTTCCCCCAGCAACAATTGCTAATGAATCTATTATTAAGGTTTTACCTGCTCCCGTTTCTCCTGTTAATACATTCAACCCTTCATTAAAATCTATTGTTATATCATCTATTATTCCTATATTTTTTATATGTAATGTTGTTATCATATGCCCTCCTTGCAAATTTTTGTTTTGTAGAATTGTTGTTTGTATTGTACATCCGTTTCTTATTATTGTCAAGCGAACGTTCAAATTTTTTCTAGATATTTTTCTTTAACATCTTGACTTCCCCCTGTAAAATATGCTACACTTAGTAAGTAGTTAAATGGCCCCTTGGTCAAGCGGTTAAGACGCAGCCCTCTCAAGGCTGAATCATGGGTTCGATTCCCGTAGGGGTCACCACAACAAAAAACATACACTTATTGCTGTGTATGTTTTTTATTTATATCAATTACCATTTCAAGTATTTCTTTTAATCTTTTCTCTTGTTTTGTTAAATACAAATATCCTATTAAGGCTTCAAAAGCTGTTGAGTACATATATTCTTGCACAGTTGCGTTTTTCGCTATGTGATGATTTTCTGCATTTCTGCCTCTTTTCACTATTTCTTTTTCTTTATCTGTAAGCATTTCCTCTATTTTTTGTAGTGCTTTTGCTTGTGCAGGAGCTTTTACATATTTTATTGCTTCTACATGTAACTTATGTGGCTTTAAATTTGTTTTATTTATCAGATATGTTCTAATATATAATTCAAAAACAGCGTCTCCTATATATGCCCACGTGAGTGGTGCCATCATATTTATTTTTTCTTCTTCTTTTTCTATATTTATTAATTCCATTTTTGTCTTTCCTTTCTTAAGCTAGTAATTTCTTCGAAGTGTGGGCGATTAAAATCGCCCCTACATTTTTCACAGATTACTTTATCCCTATGCTTTATGCACTTGTTCTAATGTTATTTCTCCTAATTTTCCATTTCTAAAATCATCTAATATAATACCAGCTGTTTTTTCTTGATCAACATATCCTCCAGATATTAGAGCTCCTCTTTTTTTGCCAATTTCATCCAATATTGCTAAAACCAACTCATTTTCTTCTAAATCTTGTTCCATTATTTTATGTATCTGGTCTGGGTCTAATTTATATCTTTCAATTATATTCTTTCTATAATTTTTAACTAAAAACTTCAACAATTGAAAACCTATCTCTATTGTTTGTAATATGTCATCTTTAATTGTTCCTGTATACGCCAAATTTAGTGCTACTTGTTCATTCTCAAATTTAGGCCATAATACGCCTGGGGTGTCCATAAGTTCTATATTATCATCTACCTTTATCCACTGTTTCTGCCTTGTTATACCTGGCTTGTTTCCAACCTGTGCAGATGCTTTTTTAGAAATTCTATTTATAAATGATGACTTTCCAACATTTGGTATTCCTAAAATCATAATTCTTATTGATTTTCCAATTCTTCCCTTTTGTACATATGTTTCCGCTTCGTAACATTTTCTTATTGCATTAATGCATTCCTTTATTCCTTTTCCAGAGTTAGAATCTACTAAGATCGCTAAATCCCCCTTATTCTTGAAATACCTAATCCACTTCTCGTTTTGGTTTTTATCTGCTAAATCAGATTTATTCAATACAATAATTCTTTTTTTATTTTGTATTAACTTATTTATATCTGGATTTTGACTTGCTATTGGTATTCGTGCATCCAATATTTCTATCACTATATCTATTAATTTTAGGTCCTCAGCAATTTGTCTCTTTGTTTTTGCCATATGACCTGGATACCAGTTAATTCCGACTGATGGAAAACTTTTTGGACTATCATTATTTTTCTTTTCTGCTCTGATTTTTCTTTTTTGGTACATATCCATTTTAATCACTTCCTTATTCATCACTATTATTTTCACTTAAATATTTATTATAAAATTCATCCATTGAAGAAATATATTTTTGATCTTGTATAACTCTAAATTTTTCATATTCTTTTTCAGCTTTTTCTACCGCTTCTTTATGAGATATACTGTCACTATTATTTAATACTTCTTTTCTTCTAAACTTTAATAAATCATCAGTTGCATTTATCCAATCCTTCATTGTCATAACATGCCTTTGTTTTGCTTCATCTTCAGCAAATACTAAAAATATATTTGTTAAATCTTTTAAATTATTCATTTCTTCTTCGTTTAAATAATTCTTTGCAATAATTACATCATATTTATATATTAAACCATCAGGAGAATTTTTCCAATTAGTTAGTCCCATATGCTCTTTTTCTGAGTTTGCTCTATTATATATTAATTCAGCAGCAGTATGTCCACTTATAGCGAAATGCAACTTATTTTGAACTATTTTAAAGAAAGTATACGCTTCTTCTGACTTAGGATTGTAATCAGTTGCTGTTGCAATAAATAAATCAGTGATTTTTTGGTATGCCATTCTTTCACTTACTCTGATTGTTTTGATTCGTTCTAATAATTCATCAAAATATTTTGCATCATATTTATTTCCATTTATAAAACGTTCATCATTTAATACAAATCCTTTAATCATATATTCTTTTAAAACTTTTGTTGCCCATATTCTAAATTCAGTCGCTTTTTTAGAATTAATTCTATATCCCACAGCAATTATAGCATCAAGGCTATAAACTTCAGTATTATAATTTTTTTCGTCAGGTGCAGTTATTTCCATTTTGGAAACAACTGAATTTTTATCTAATTCGTTTTCATCAAATATATTTTTTAAATGTTTTGATATTGCTGGTATACCAACATCAAAAACTTTTGACATACCCTTTTGTGATAACCATAAAGTTTCGTCTTTATAAATAGCATCTACTATAATGTTACCTTTGCTATTTTTATATATAATTAGTTTATTATCTTCCATCAATACTCTCCTTTCCTTTAGTTTTTTTAATTTTCAATATATCACTTTCACTTTTTATCATTTTTGGTTTATTTAATTATCAAAATTAGAATTATGCAATAGATCTTGTATAACCATAAATTTTTCCAATTCCAACTACTTCAATCATGCAATACTTACTCATTCGTACCTCCAATTAATTTTTGATCATCTAATTTCGTTATACCTATTATATTATTATCGCTTGCTAAAATAGTTATTTGTCTTTTTGCAGTTTCATTTAATTTTTCTAATCTATCTTTTTGACCAATATTATTTTCTATCATACTGGCATTTAATACCTCTAAATTAGATAAGACAACTAAATGTAAAATATCTGTATAATCTCTTATATTACCCTCCAATTTTGGATTATTTTCTCTCCACTCTTTTGCAGTCATTCCAAACAATGCTACATTTATTACATCTGCTTCGTTAGCATAAACAAAAACTTTTTGTTTATCTGTTAAAGTAGGAACTAAATTTTCTTTAATACTATCAGTATGTATTCTATAATTTGTTTTTGATAAGTTTCTTCTAACAGACCATTCTATTTTTTCTTGATATGTTTCATTATATTTTAATCTTTCAAATTCTTGAATCAAATATAATTTAAATGCGGGATCTATCCAAGACGCAAATTCTAAGGCAATATCTGGATGTGCAAATGTGCCACCATCATATTTTCCTCTTTTACTTACAAAACCTTTAGCATTTGTAGTACTTATCCATCTAGAAGGGCTCATTGTAAAAGAATTATTTGCAGAGTCATTTTTAAACTCGCGAGATTCCGCTAGTTTAAAATTTTCATTAAACAGTTCTTCCCAAAGTGAATAAAAATCAAAAGAACTTTTATTGCTCATCCACTTAATAACAACATCACCAGGATTATCAGGATTTTTGTATCTTGCCAAATCTGTTAAAGATATATAATCTATGTTATCAATTCTCATTATGTTTATCAAATTATCTTTTACATTCATTTTTGTTGTAATTATATTATTCATATATTATCGTTCCTTTCTATTTTAAATTTTAGATATTATAAGAAAAATCAAATATATATTAAAAATCAATTTCATTTAATAATTTTTAGTATATAATTAGTATCTAAACACGTTTTTTTCTTATTGTAAAAATGTTAAAAGCCATATTTAACGTGCTTTTTATTTTTAACTTAGTCTAGAAACATATTACATAACGTAATTTATTTTGAATTATTTTAAAGAAAGTATATGTTTCTTCTGACTTTGGATTGTAGTCAGTTGCTGTGGCAATAAATAAATCAGTTATTTTTTGGTATGCCATTCTTTCACTTACTTTAATTGTTTTGATACGTTCTAATAATTCATCAAAATATTTTGTATCATATTTATTTCCATTTATAAAACGTTCATCATTTAAAGCAAAACCCTTTGTCATATATTCTTTTAATATTTTTGTTGCACATATACTAAATTCTGTTGCTTTTTTCGAATTAATTCTATAACCAACAGCGATTATGGCATCTAAACTATAAATAGTTGTGTTATAGTTTTTTCCGTCATCGGCAGTTAACGAGCATTTCTTGGTAACTGATTTTTTGTCTAATTCTTTTTCTTCAAATATATGTTTCAAGTGTAAACTTATATTATCTGTAGAACATTCAAAAACTTTTGACATTCCTTTTTGTGATAACCATAAAGTTTCATCTTTATAAATAGCATCTACTATAATGTTACCTTCACTATTTTTATATATAATTAGTTTATTATCTTCCATCAATACTCTCCTTTCCTTTAGTTTTTCATAAGTCATACAACTATCAATTTAAGTTAAAATTTTATTAAAAAATGTCCCAAAATGTAAAAAGCATTTATTAAAAATTCTTTTATTTTCAAGGATTTAATAATGTTTTTTCATAACTCCGCACTTACCAATTAATTTTTGTTATATTTTCATTCATTACTTTCGCTATCCTTTTCTATCATTTTTGTTTCATTTAAAAAATTATCAAAATCAGAATTATATAATAGATCTTGTTTAACTCTATATTTTTCAAATTCTGATAATGCCTTATCACAAGCTATTTCACGTGATATTTTTCCAGCATCTTTTAATATATCTAAATCATCGGCAAGTAAAAACTTATCTATTCTTTCCGACCAATCTTCCATAGTCATTGGAATGTGTCTTTTTGCTCTATTTTCCGCTAAATCCAAAAATGCTGATACTATTAGTTCTAAACTTTCCAATTCTTCTTTAGACAAATAGTTTTTAGCTATAACTACATCCGTTTCTAAGATTTTTCCATTTGGGCAGTTTTTCCAATTAGTTAGTCCCATATTTTCTTTCTCCGAGTCAGCTCTATTATATATAATTTCAGCAGCAGTTTGATGTGATACTGCATAATGTATTTTATTTTGAACCTTTTTAAAAAATTTAATTGTTGTCGGAGATTTTTTATCATAATCTATACTTGTCGCATAAATATCAGTAACTTTTTGATAAAAGCGTCTTTCTGATAATCTTATTTCTCTTATTTCGGCAAGTAAATAATCATAATAGTCTTCATCAAAGAACGTACCATTTGCCATTCTCCTTTTATCTATTATATAACCTTTTTTTGAAAACTCTTTTAATATGTGAGTTGCCCACCTTCTAAATTGGATGGCTCTATCTGAGTTTACTTTGTAACCTACTGAAATAACCATATCTAAGTTGTAATATTGTATATTCCTTTTTACTTTTCTATTACCTTCATTTTGAACAAGTAAGAATTTCTTACTTGTTGAATTTTGTTCTAATTCATAACTATCGTATATATCATTAATATGCATAGTAATATTATTTCTAGTTGTATTAAAAAGTTCTCCAATAGCTTTCTGTGTTAGCCATAAATCACCATCTTCAAATCTAACTTGAATTCCCTTATCATGTGTTTGTCTTTCAAATATTAGAAATTCAGCACTACTACTTCTTATCATTAAATCTTTTGCCATATTTATCAACTCCCTAATCTAAAATTTTAATTTTTCATTCATTACTTTCACTTGTTTTTTTTCTTATCAACTTTAATATCAAAATAATAATTCCATATACTATCCAAATTACACAATCAAACAATATACTATAAATTTCAATTACAAAACATAACCATATCTAGACTACCAAAGTTGTATCTTTACATTTTTTTAAATGTTTAGTTAATTCTAAAGCACTCAAATGATTTTAATAAAAGAATCTATCAAACTCATACATTCATAGTATAGCATACTTTAGTCATATTAAAAAGAAAAAATGTTATTAATTTATGATAAAGTTAGTATGTATTAACTTTTGATTATGTTAGTTTTATTATATAAAAAAAGGTAGCAACATACTACCAATTATTTTACTTTTCATTTATAATAAGTTTGATTTTTATTTGTTGGATTATCTGGATAGTTCATTTTAATTAATCCATTTTTAATTGCTGGATCTAAATAATTTTCTTTAAAAGAAACTCTTGATTTCATACCTAGTTTTTCCATTAATTCAGAAGTCTTATATTTAACACCATATTCCATAACATCTAAAAGTTTTTTTACATATAAATTTTGATGATTAATATCCTCATTAACTTGTTTATTTAAACTATCTAAAGTTTCATCAATCATTTTTAGCATAAACTCAATAAATTTGGTTGAATTCCCATTAAGGTTACAATCGTTTATAGCTTTGTAATAATCATTTTGGTATTTTTTTATTTGGCTTTCTATAGGAACATATTCAAAAATTTCTTCATAACTCGATAATATTATATTTTGCCAAAGTCTTGCAGTTCTACCATTGCCATCACTAAAAGGATGAATAAAGACAAACTCATAATGAAATATTGAGGATAATATTAAAGGATGAATACTATCTTTATTTTCTTTAAGCCAATCAAATAAAGCTGTCATAAGCCCATTAACTTTATCTGGCGGTGGACATATATGTATACAATTTCCATTTTCATCAAATACGCCCTCGTTACCAGATCTAAACTTTCCACTTTCAGATACTGTTAAATATGTCATAATTCCGTGAATTTTTTTCAAATCATTAATACTATATGGATTCATTTCGTTAATTTTAGAGTAAGCTTCATAAGCATTTTTAACTTCTTGAATTTCTTTTTCTGGTCCAATTACAGTTTTTCCTTCAATGACATCTTTTACTTCATTAAATGATAACGAATTTGCCTCAATTGCTAAGGATGAATGAATAGATCTTATTCGATTATTTTTTCTCAAGACTGGCATCTTATCTAAATCTTTATAATTATCTAATTTTCCAATTTTTTTCATTATCGAAGACACTAAAACTAACATATCATTTGTTATTTCATATGGTGGTACATATTTCATTAAAATCACCTCTACATTATATTAAATATTATACAATAATTTCTACTTTAAGTCAATCTTCTTGTATGCTTTCTTGTATGTTTTCTTGTATGCCGATTAATCTATTTTTTACATATTTCTAGCAACTTTTTTATGGTATTTGCAGTTCTTATAGTAATACTATCTTTAATATAAGTTGAAGATGTTTTAACCCACCAATTTGATTTACGATAGTTTTTTAATTCATAAGACCAAAAGAAACAATTTTTATATTCATAAATTTGTTCAACATTTTCATTTAAATTTCCAAGTACATTTTTAACTTCAGTACTTTGAACTGGAGATAATATAAAAATTATATTATCATAAATTTGTTTATTACCTGTTCCCCACCACGAAGGTGAATTACTAAGTAGGTTCTCAAGCTCTAAATAACTTATAACAAAAACAGGTATTTCTAAATCAAATTTTTCTTTAATAAGACTATGAATATTTTTTGCAATATCTTCTTTATTTGATTCATTACTTTCTAAAATAATATTTCCACTGTTAAGATAAGTGTAAACACTTTGATATTTGTTTTCTATTAGATATTTTTTGAGTTCTTCCATTGAAATTTTATTTTTACCACTTATATTAATTCCTCTTAATAAAACAATATACTTCATAATACCTCATATCTTACTAAATAAAACATATTTTTCTTTTAATATAATCCCATAACTTTATATATTTACTCATATTTTTTTACTATTTTTACTATTTTCAGCAATATTTTTAGAGGTAATAATTATTCCCACTAAATTAATTCCAATAGAAAGACCTAAGAGTACACCACTTGAAAATTCACTAAAACTAGAACTAATTTTATTTCCAAAAAATATATAGCTTAAATAAAGTAAGTTTCCAAGTATAATTAATAATATTCCATAATTTTCTTTTTTCACTTGTTCCTCCTTAAAAATTATTTTTATTTAATTTCCACTTTTATTATATCATCTTTTTCTATATTTTCTTAATATTCTAAGTGTATTTAATATTGTAAAAAGTGTTACTCCGGTATCTGCAAAAACAGCAAACCACATATTAGCATAACCAAATATACTTAATAATAGAATTAATATTTTAATACCCATTGCAAATATTAGATTTTCTTTAATAATATATTTTGTATATTTTGATATATTTATTGCAAGAGGTATTTTCATTAGATCATCACTCATAAGAACTATATCACTTGCCTCAATTGCACTATCTGTTCCTACTCCACCCATAGATATTCCAATATCAGCTCGTTTTAATGTTGGTGCATCATTAACACCATCACCCACAAATACTAGGGTATTTTCAGTCTTTTTTACTTCTTCATATTTTGTAAACTTTTCATGAGGAAGCATCTCATAATATATTTCATCTATACCAAGTTTTTCACCAATTATTAAAGCATGTTCTTTTTTATCACCAGTAAACATATATGTTTTTATATTAAGTTCTTTTAATTTTTGTAAAGAATCTTTTGTTTCACTTTTAATACCATCACTAATTTCTATAGTTGCAATATGTTTACCATTAATATTTAAATGTAATGTTCCATCCCAATCACATTTACATACTTTTTTACTACCAATAACAATTTTTTTATCATAAATCTCATAAGATATTCCTTTTCCAGTAGTTTCCTTAAAATTTTTAACTTTTGAGGTATCAATTTTTTTATCAGTTAATTTTAAAATTGATTTAGCTATTGGATGATTTGAGAATGTTTCTCCCATAACAAGATAATTAATAACATCCTTTTTACTATAATCTTTATCTTGAATTATTATATCAGTAACAGTAAATGTTCCACTTGTTAAAGTACCAGTTTTATCAAATATAATTCCAGTTGTATTTTGTAAATTATCAAGAAAATTACTACCTTTAATTAAAATTCCATTTTTTGAGGCTGCACCAATACCTGTAAAATATGAAAGTGGCACAGATATTGCAATAGCACAAGGACATGATATTACAAGAAAAGTTAATGCTCTATAAATACTTTGTGAATATGTAACATTACTTATAAGTGGTAAAAATATAGCTACTATTAAAGCAAGAATTAAAATTATTGGTGTATAAACTTTACTTATTTTAGAAATAGTAGTTTCAGTTTTAGCCTTTTTATCTGTGGCAGTATCTAATAACTCTAATATTTTAGAAACTGTTGAATCTTCAAATGTAGATGTTGCATTAATAGTAATAACATCATTATTATTAATAGACCCAGACAGTACCTTATCACCATTTTTAACTAAAATATTTTCACTTTCTCCAGTAAGAGCGGAAGTATCTAAATAAGATTTTCCATTTATAATAGTTCCATCAACTGGAATTTTTTCTCCTTTTCTAACAACTAAAACATCACCTACTTTTACATCCTCAACATTAATAGTTTTTACTTTATCTTTCTCTTGTTTATTTGCGTAAATACTTTTTATATTCATTAAATCTTTAATGGATTTTCTTGAATTATTTAAGGCTTTTTCCTCTAAAATCTTACCTATAGTATATAAAACAATAACCATCATACCTTCCATAGCTTCACCTAAAACAAAAGCACCAATGCAAGATATTAAAATTAAAGCATTTTCATTAATACCTCCACCATTTTTTATCATTTTAAAAGCATTAATAAAAACTTTATATAAAAGTAAAATATATGATATTATTAATAAAATCAATTT
>OHFM01000251.1_pt1 | contig 26686 bp, 27 predicted proteins | sample 1567511 | NCBI WGS metagenome assembly OHFM01 (sample SAMEA3879571, study PRJEB24766) | human gut metagenome | biome: human-associated habitat; feature: feces | place: USA | collected 1985/1987
CTATATTACTAGTTATAAAATACTTAATCCAGAATTTCGGCTTCTGGGTATATCTTCTTTTTTAATTCCTAATGCTTCGGCCAACTTCATAACTGCATTATGACGTTTAGTATTACAAGTATTTAAATGAACTCCATAAGTATCTGAAATCTGTTTATCGTTATATTTTTCTAAATAATATTTAACGATTAACTTACGTTCTAATGGAGTAAGCGTTTTAAACAAATCAGAACAGTTTAAACCTTGTATCCAGGTAGTATCTGGCATACCTTTATCATTTAAATAAATTCTATCTTCGAGTCCTTCAAAATCATTATTATGAGATAGTTCTTTATTATTATTATCTTCGCAATCATCAAAAGATACATTACGATAATGGATATTTAACGGATTACGCGTAAACTTCTGTATATATCTGGCTACTTCGTATCGGATAGCGTTATAAACGTAGCAGCAGAAACTTCTCTCAGCTTTTTTATATCGCTTAGCTAAAATAAAAAATAAATAATGTAGATCCGTAAGAATTTCATCTTCTGTTAGATGACCGTAAGTTTCTCTGATGAAATTAAATTTTTGGAAAATAATTTGTTTAGTGTTCCGGTCTAAATTCTTACCGGTTAATAGCGCATATTTTAAATTAGGCGCATCCATAAATAAATAAACAAAGAGGCGCTGTTCCTGATTGTTAAAGTTTATCTGGCCCGTAGTTAATAATGTCAGATATTTCTTAAATAACGGATAAAAGCGTCTCAATAATTCTTCGCTGGCTGCGTCAGATTTAATTTTTTGTTCTGGACTAGGATCTTCGAATGCTTTTTGATATTCGAAAACCAGATCGTCTATTTCGTCCCATTCTGCTTGTTTAGACATTAACCAGTCTACATCGGGACATTGTAAATTTTTATTCTCAATATACTCGACTTCTTCCTCTTCTTCTGGAACATAAAGGAATTTATCGGTATTCACTTATTTAGTTATCTTTTTCTTTCTTGTTAATTTTCTAATTTCTGATAATTCTAACCAAGTATTATCAGGTTCATAATACTGTAAAAGCTTAAGCTCGTAATCAGGATATTTATATTCAAACATCTTATGCTTAAGTTTAAACTCTACAGTTTCACGTCCTTTTATATCTACAACTTCTGTTTTATTAGAATAATAAACAATAAAATCGCAGACATAATCTATCGGCCTATACTTCTTTTTATTTTTTGTAAAGGCCGGCTGAAGATTAAAACTAACTTGCATCTCAAAATCTTTAATAATTTTCATATATTTAAGATTAAGAAGATAGATGTAATATTTAGCTTCCATTAATGAATCAAATTTAATTCCGTTAATAATTGGTTTATAAGTAGAAAATCTGGATTTTTTACCAGTATTATGTGGAATCTCATAAGACTCTATAAGTTTTATTTTCTGAGCTTTATCACATTCTACATGAAAATCATAAAGAGTTTTAGATTCATAACAAACGTTATTTATTTTGTAAATCTTTTTTGGGAGTTTCTTTTTTAGTCCCTTTGATATTCTTGGCATTTTTCTTTTTCTTAGTAGCCTCGTCTACTTTATCGAGATCGTCCTGAATATCGAAATATCCGGCATATTCTTTAATAATCATAGTATATATAATTCCTCGTATATTTAATTTTAAGTAAAACCACAATAAGTTTTAAAACTACATTGTGGGCACATATAATCTTCTCTGGGATAATAAATTTCGTTTCTGATAGCTTTGGTTATTTTATTAAGCGTATTAGTTAATCTATCGAAATCTTTATTAGTTCTATAGGTAGTAAACTCTTTTCCGCTACTGAGATGTAAAACTCTAACATTAGTAATTGGATGCGCTATTGATAATTCTCTTAATGCGTATATCTGCATCGTATATTTAAGCGACATATTCAATAGAGTTTGGTCAGGAGCTTTCTGACTTGTTTCTATTTCAAATAATTCAAGTTTACCATCATTTAATCTAACTGCTCCGGTCTGGCCAGTTAATATAGTATTACTCGATACATTAATCTGATACGGTGAATCTGTATCAGCTATTAAAACACGGTTTTTATAACAATATTCAATAAATAAGTTTAACAGGCCATATCCTTTCATGATCAGTTTGTCGTTACTGATTATGAGAGGATATTTTTCTACCATTTTATCCCAACGGTTTTTAATTTCTTTATCGCTAGGAACTTTATTATCCATTAATGCTGAAAAATAATAATTAATTATTGTTTTAATTAATGAATGAAAAGTTGGCCCGGTTTTATCAGGTATCTTAGTTAAATATTTAAAATAGAAATAATTAGGACACCGAACATAATCAAGAACTTGTTGTTGAGTTATCTTCATCACAGTAGAAGATTTTTTTATAGGATTCTGGTCTGTCATTATCTATAGTAATCGTATATAAAATCTGAATTAACGGATGAACTTTAAGTATTGGATTATTCGGGAAAAAGTATATTGAATCTGGTAGTAATTCAAATATTCTTTTCCCGCCTATGTTATATACAGCATCAGTAGAATAAGTCCACGCCGGCGTTGGTGATTGAGCATCGAAACTATATAAACTATTGCCGCCATATAATACAAATTCTTTTTCGCTATATATTTCAGTAGTAATATGATAATTTATTAAATAATCTGGTTTTAAAACATGTCTTGCGTATATAATTGAATATCCTTTACCTCTAGGTTTAAATATAGCATATTCACCTAAATGTAAATCCAGAAACTTAGTATACTGATTCTTTTCTATTAATTTAATTGTATTCCAGATAAAGCTTTTGCTTATTTCTTTCATTTTTCCTCATCGCACTTTTAATTATTTATTTTTCCTAACTGGAAGCCTAAAAACAATATCACTGGATTTCATATAAAGACCATCTTTATTTTTATTAATCCAGATAGCGAGATTAAGTAAACCGCCCGGAGAATCTAACGGAACAGTTAACTTATTGCTGTTTTTATAACCTTCTGCGCCTTCAACAGTTTCAAAAATAGTATTTACGATGCCGGCACTTAATTCAGATTCTTCCATAAACATTTCATAGAAATATTCTCTCGGTCTGAATAACGAAGTAAATGGTTCGTTAGGATCATAATAAATATGATATAAATAACTACTCATTACGAGTATCTGAAACCATCCTGCCATTATATCGTTACGGTCAAAAATCGTAAATCCTTTATAATCGTTTAATAAGTTATAAACAATATCAAGTGCTTTATCTGCTTCTTTAAGGTTACACTTAGAAGCTTTAGATATTTCAAATACTTGTTCCATAACTTTTTTTGCGTTATCGTCCAGAAAGTTATAATATTGCGGCATTTCCATAATAAATTCTCCTTATCTTTTATCTAAATCAATATATGGTCTGGAAATTATTTTTGCGAAGTTTTCCGGTGTATGAAGTTTAGACGTGCATACATTCTTGCGCATATCAACACCGCAATGTATATCGCAGCGAGAATGACAATAAGCATGGTAATTACGGCACCCATAACAAATAGGACAGGGGTCATAATAAAAGCAATCATATCTATATCCGTAAACTTCCTGTTTACTCTTCGCCATCTGGAACCACTTCTTTATAAATTTTTTGAAGATGCTCCGGGCAAATAACAATATTATTAGCGCCTTTATTCTTCCAGATTTTTTTACCAGTTAAACGGCCTTTAAGATTTCCTCTGGCCACAATTACATCTCTGGTTTCTGGATTTAAGGAATCGTAGTATTCTTTTAAACAATAATAGCATACATCGGATTCGAGTCCGAATTTAACGTCTAACGGATTATCTACGTTATTAATAATAGCCATATCTCTTCTTCCCTTCTTAAAAAGAATTCTTATATTTTAATTATAGTTGACGAGGCCAAGTTATTTAGTATAGATAATTGAATCATATCTATCCATAACTTCTTTGTTACATTCTCTAACTGCTGAACAATTAGGAACAAAATAATGATAAGTACGTCCTTTAAAACTTGATTTTTTATTTTTAGCCCAATCAAGCTCAATAATTGGATGCTTCTCATTATCTTCAGTATTCGTATAATAAATACTAGCGCCTTGTTTATTTTTAGATACGTCATTAAATACTAAGAACGCTACTGATGCTTCGTATACAATACGTGATGATTCTTTAATATCATCAAGCGTAGGCCGTCCATTATGATTAAGTTTACGAACATGATATGAAGTAAAAATAGGGATTTTCAAATCAGTGTTAGCTGCTTGTTTAACTACTTTAGCTATATAATCTACACGCTCTTTTTCAGTACCGAATTTTTGACTTGTTATAGTTAAATCTGCTAAAGAATCGATAGCGATAATAATATTATTTTCCGGATCGAATCTTTTAACATACATTTGAACTTTTTTAGCATGATCGAGTAGTTGTTCGAAACTTGTAATACTTTGACGGTCTAAGATTAAGAAACGCTTATTAGCATCTTTTAATTCCTGTAAACCTTCAGCACGTTTATCCAGATAATCCTGATACTGAGAACATTGATTAATAATATCAGTATTAGGATTATCTTTATTTCTTTCAATGAAATCTTTATATCTGGATGGTTTAGAACCAACAGAAATAGGAATCTGTTTATTCATTGAAATAAGTCTTGGAATTACTTCGTCAGTATTATCATCAAGAGAATAATAAATACCGAATAATTTATTATCAGGATTATTACAAAACGCCCATAGGAGATTAGTCATAATAGCTGTTTTACCAGAATTTGATTCACCGGCGAAAATATATAAACCTTCTTCGAGGCCTTCTATCTTCTGGTTAAATATAGGAAAATTATTACAGCTATAACCGTGACCCTTTTTATAGGCACGTTCATCAAACTGATCATAAATAGATTCAGCTAACGCATAATAATCTTCAATAGCTACTTCATTATCGTCAGCTAATATATCTTTAATTGTTGTTACGTTAGTTAAATCATTATTATTCAGCACTTGTTATACCTTCTCTTTGTTTTATTTTGCAATTTTCATCTGTACAATATCCTAATTCACGGATACTATTACAGCCATATCTTTTTCCTTCGAGGACTCCATTATAAGCTGAACGAACCGTTAACGTTAATTCCTGTAAACTCATGGGCGGATTATTAAGCTCGTTCCAACCCGTCATAATATCTACGGTTTCATCGAGTTTGTAGCCGGATTGTAATAACGATGAAGCTAATACTACGAGAGTATTATTGCGACAACCTTTATCAGAACCTTGTTTAAGCATCTTAGATATACACGGCAGGAGTTTTTGTTTAGTCTCCGGTATCGTATATTTAACGGTAGTATTTGTATTAATATTAGTTACTTTACGTTTATAAAAGTTTTGGCTTTTTTTATAAAAGTTAAGCGCGCCTTTTTTATTAAAACCAATATGATATTGGCACAGAACTTTGCTAAACGGATAGCTACTAAATTCTCGAATCTTTTCCGGAGTTTCTTTAAATAATAAAGATAATGGGATTCTAACTTTTTTAAGTCCAGTTTTACCGTTAATAGTACCTTCTTCTCTAAAGAGTCTTCTACGGTCATAAATTGCAGTATCAACGGTAGATATTTTAATCGTATTTTTAAGATATAGCGCCCATTCTTTATAAATTAAGTTAAGCTCCGGAACCGGTTCGATACCTAACGTCCTGGCCGGAATTATAATATGGAATCCTTTAGAACCGGAAAAATAAATACAAATATCGCTTTCTAAGAATCCCATACTAACAAAATAAGCGACTACTCCGGCAACATCTTGTTTAAGCTGAGTAAATCCAGCTTCGGTATTAATATCTCCATCTAAATCTAAGTAGAAATCTCCATATAATTTACAGGTATCTATATCCATAGTTTCGTACATATAAGCGCTATGATAGATATCAGTATTGTTATATTTAGCTCTAAATTTAGATATTTTTTCTTTAAATTTTTCGTCGCCTAATCTGATAAAATTATTGCGCGAAAAATAGTTATTCTTTAAGCCACCAACTTCAATCCAATAATCAGTTAGATTAAACATATTTTTTAATCTGGTCTATGTTTATCTTCGGCAGCGTATTCTTATGTTTATTCTGGCTGCGAAGTTCCATAGCCTCAGATTTTAATTGTCTGGCTACATCTAAACTTACGTTGGTGGCATCAATAAGTTTATAAGTATCCGGATATTCTTTAATAAGCCTGTCTATACTACATAAAAGAATATCTATCGGTTCTACGTAGTCTACGTTAAATTTAGCGAGTAAATATTTAACCGTTTTTAAATCTCGATTATAATCGGCCATTACCAAATTTAACGGAGAAAGTTTTTTATAAAAATAATTAACTATATCTTTTTCTGAATACTTAATTTTAGGTAAATAATAGAATTCAGGTATAATTTCTGTATCTTTTAAATAATCGAAAACTGGTCTGTCTGATGTTAAAATCAATTCCCGATGAAAATAAAAAGCATTTTTTTTTAATAAACTTCCTTGATATAACCATCCAGATAAATCAGAAATATCTATTCTTACGTCATTTTCATGAGTTTGAAGTTCATTAATAATACTTTCATATTTAATTTTATTTTCAAGTAAATACCAGATAGTTCTTCTAGTTACAGCTAAATCTAATACTTCGAATTCTCCTTTATAGACAGAACTATAGTAGTATAAAATTAAGCCGCCAATATTATCATTTGGAAATGTCGTTTTCAAGTTTTTGAAATTCATCACTTATTGCCTCCTTTAACAGCTCGCTAGCCAAACTAGTTTTACTTTTATATCCTTTATCCCGGGCTATTGAATATAATTTTTCGTTATCTTCATGAGTAACCGGAATAGAGATGACTACTGTATTATCTTTATAGCCCATGTGAACCTCCTCAAAAAGTCACTATCTTTTATAGTTATATTATACAACGAACAACGTCAGACATCAAGAGTTTTTGTTGTATAATTTTCTAACAATGAACAACAAAGCCCCTATTCCAAAATTAGAATAGAGGCTTTGTGTGTTAGCGAAATTCCTTGTCGGGCCAGTTCCGGACACGATTAGCACTGTCCCAATGCGAAGCACCTTGTTTAGCGCTTACGTTAGTATAATTACCTAGTTAATATTTCCTTGAAATGAATTCCTATTAATGGCTCCTTTAAGGGAATCTGTGCGTAGAAACTGGTAATGTTGCGCGCAATAGGATTCGAAAGAGGAGTTTGTAGAACGCCGTTCTCATAAAAGAGATAATAATTTATTCCGTAAGCATCTGCTGTAGTTTCAGATTCGCCAGACGGTTTAATAATAGAAATGCTTTGGCCAACAGATTCTATATAATCATTTTTATCTACTCTGATTACAATATAATCGCTTTCAGTATCGGCATCGGTATTTAAGAAATATAAATGTCTGAAACCAAATGGATAACCATTTAACTGATAATTAACGCGAATATCGAACTCTATACGATAAAGTTGATACTTGTTATCTAATGCGATTCTAATAGCTCCTACGTCGTTTATAGTATCAATACGTTTGGCCGGAGTTACTAAATCTTGAGTAAGATATTGTTCTACTGTAAACAATCTGATTTCTTCGATATTAAAAGAACCTGGGAGATACGGGCAGATTTCTATCATATTAAATGTAGTACCACCGGTTATATTGCCGATGTTAACCTGTACGGCCATTGTAAAAGTATCGGTATCGAATACTTTAAATACATCATTTTTAGAAGTATCAGATTCGTATTTTAAAATATCACTATATTCATATTTAATATCTTTATCTTCTTCATTAGTATAAAATTCGATACTGGCATTATCTTTATAAATCGGACCGGTTTCGGTTAAAAAGTTAAAAACGTTATCCGGTACTTTAACAAAAGCAGCATGGATAGTTTGGCCGTAAACGTCATAAGTACCACCTTCAATTTTGTCAGTATTGTAATTAAAGATTATTCTATCTTCTATGTTAGAAGTATTAGCAAGTTTGATATTTTCAGCAAGATGGCTATTATATGTGTTGCAAGCATTAATAATACTTAACTTGGTATTCATCTTATTTTGAATATCGGTTAAAGTATTATTAATAGTATCTATATCTGTTATTGCCTGGTTGAACTTCTCCATCATTTCCAGGCTGTTAGGTTTTTGAATCATTACGTTATCTTTTCTCCGTTCTCGAAATGTGGATTAATGAAAGTTCATTGCCGAGGCTATCTTCTTTGGTTAATTCTGTTATCTGCTGATCAAGATATTCTAATATGTTATGAACTTGATGCTGCGTAAATATTTCTTTTTCATCGTAAACCAGATTATAGATCTGAAAGATGTTCAAGACAAATTTCTCGTATTCATATGGCCCATTATTTCTAATATTATAGATAATCATAATAACTCGCTCCTATCTATATCAACAATTTGAGCCTGTTTAATAGCAATAGAATTAATGTCATAAAAAGTAGTTGTTGCATTATTTGCAATAACTTGTACGTTTTTGAATTCTATTGGATCGCCATAATCTATTTCTTCTACCATGAATTTAGTTAAACCTGGAAATTCACTTGTAGAATATAATTTATTATTAGAAATTGTACAATTAACCATATTAGCAAATACTCTGCCATCAGTAGCAAAATCTAATACCGAACCAGCTGTTAATAATAGTAAAATTTTTTGCCTAAGCTTCGGAGAAGTAATTGAATTGCCTTCAAAATTTTTATAACTTGGAGTAGTATTTGTACTAATTTCGATATAACTACTATCGTAAACATAAAAACTTACTTCAGCATCCCTATCTAATTGAATAGGAATATTAATAGTTTTAGCTCTATATTCTATTTCGCCAGTATCTGAATATTTAATTTTAACATAATCTTCGCCGGCAAATAAATTATAAACACTGGTATTGTTTACTTCCGTATTAATATTAACTTCGAAATTAGTATTATAGTTAATTTCAGATTCTACATTATAAGTATTTATATTATAATTTCCCGGAATAAACAGATAGTTTTTGTTATATAAATAATCGCCGATTTGAGTGTTATCATCGAATCTGAATACTATATCTTTTGGATCTACTTCGTCTGAATCTAATAAACAAGCTAACGTAGAACCAGAAGGAATACTCATTGGTCCTAAATCTATATAAACACGTCCATTAAGATAATATTGTTTAAATCCGTTGGTTTCGTAATAAATCGTATTACCATAAATAGACATAGATTCTAGCGCAGTTTTATATCTATACTTTTTAGCTATTTCGTTTAATTCGTTAATCGTACATTTAACGTAAGCTTCAGTTTGTACTAATCGTTCTGTTGCTAATTCAAATACTAATTCATATAGAATTTCTAAATCTTTATAAAGCGCGGTTTTTTGTTCATTAAACTTATTTAAATCTAATGTTTCACCGTTCTCGATAAAAGCTTGTCTGAATAATGATAACTTAGTATCGATGCCGTCTATGTAACTTTGAAGACGAAGTTTATCTACGATTTGGCCCTGAGAAAGATAACGGTCTACGATACGCTGTTTATAGTATTCGATTTTCTTTAATTCATCAAGATACGACATAAATAGAACCGTCCTCTTTTCCTAAGCAAAGTTTAATATTAGATATGTATGGGGATTCAGTATTGTTATAAGTTTTAATATTAATTTTAATCTGGGCCGATTTAATTGTTTCAGTTATATTCTCCACGTAATTTTGAGCGATAGTAGAATCTTCGGATTCACTGAATTTGATTAGTTTTATTCCATCAGCAGAAGAATTAACAGGAACTACTTGGTGTTCAGTACCGTTAATAATAAGATAATATGTTATATATTCAGTATCGCTAAAGAAATGGTCGGGTATATATTGGTTAACAAATAAGCCAATCTTATCTACGGAACCAGCTTCTAATAGTTCTTCTGATGTGACTGAAGTATCCGTGTAGCTGCTATTATATAATTTAACCGTATTTATTCTAATCTTTTTTCTTCTCGTATTCGGATATAAAGTAATATCGGTTTCGCCTTCATTTTGAATAGCTATAATATCGTCTTCTATATCATCGTTAGATAATGTGATTCTTACATAATAGCTATATGGAAAACATAAAGTTCCGGAACCATAAATATAATTTAAATTATTATATAAATCTTCTTTATTATTAATACGCAAAGGATTAGTTAATCTAGAAGTAAAAGATATGCCATCTTGGCTGGTTTCAATATTTTTAACGGTTAAATTATCGCCGGCTGCATCTATATAAATTCTATTAAAACTATTAACCGACATTAATGTTAATATACATTCAACTTCTTTAGAATCGTAGTTAATTAATTGGTCTATTACTTCAGTTTTATCAGTAGTAACGAGCCTGGAATATTCATAACTGGTTACATTACTATTATCTTTTATATAATCAAGATTGCTGTAATCATTAGATTCTATTTCAAATGCATTATCGTTATAAACATAGTTGTTGCCGCTATAGCCATTACCAGATACACTTACTATTGTATAATTAACAATATTCTGGCTCATTAAATTAGCGCCAATAGTTCTATCGTTTATAGTTTCAAAGTTGCCGGTAAAATTAGAAGTATAAATCGGTATCGACATATTATATTCACTATTAATACCACAAAGCATATTAATATCCATGATTCTATCAGATTCTTTTTCTACGCTATCCATGATTAAATTTGCTTGGGTATCAATAAGAGATAATAATTCAGTGACTTTGTTTTTTATTTCTACAGCGCTATTATTAATAACATTTAAATCGAGCATTATCTCGGATAATTCTCTTTGCTCATTGTCATAATCTGGAGTATCTTCGCCGTTTAAATATTTAACGGTAAGTATCGGTTTCTTCTCGTTCCTATTAACGAGCTCTTTAAATACGTCGTTATATTTTTTATCTTCTGCCAGTATCTGAAGATAAGCGTCTTTAATAATTCCGGGGGGAGTTAATTCCATTCTACTTTACCTCCGTATTTATTTATAACGATACCAGATATATTAGGCGATACTGATTCATCGTTGTAACATCTAATAATTATTTTAACTCTAACGTTGGTATTTTCCGGAATATATCTATATGGATCACCACCGGGTTTATAAGTTAACGCATAGATATGGTTTTCGTAATCATCATAAGTTAATTCAAGATAGTTTTTAGATATTTCAACGCCGTCTTCGTATAACGTGGTAGCTACGGTAGAATCTACCGGGAAGCGTAGAGAAATATTATAAAATAACCGTTCTTTAACTGCTAGTTCCTGATTTTCCGGTAGTACACTAACTTCTGTTAATCCATCTAAAATATAATATTCCGTTGAATAATTTTCGCCGCCACTTTCAATCGAACTAACGGTTATATAACTTAGATTTGATAACGCGATATAACCGGAGATAATTCCGCTATTGTTAACCTTACTACTATTAAACAGTTTTATATCTTTAAGCCCAAAATAATATCTGGCTTTCTCGGTATAGCTAGTTTCAACTGGATTAGTATCGGTATAATAGCTAGAAGACAACACGCTTTTTTTGCGTGTTGTTATTGTATCTTCGGTATAATAATAGCCGTTATCGTATTGAGCTTCTTCAATTATTTTGTCTTTAGGAACAAAATACCAGCACTTTTTATTAGAAGTTACGATACCTTTATCGGTATCGCTAACTATACGGTTATTATCTATTGTGCTGTTATCGTTATTATTAATTAATTTTTTATCCATTAGCTATCGCAATTTCTCCGCTCTTATCTTTCTGTTTTTGTTTCGTCTTTTGAGAAGATAAGATACTTGTTATATAATCGGAATTATAAATTAAATTCTTATTAGCGGCGAGAGTGTTCTGATTACTATTTATATCTTTAGAAGTATTATAACTATAATCTATCGTATTAACGCTATCTAAATTAGAAGAACTGTAGATGCCGTAGTTGAAGTTTTCTTGTTCTTTAGTATTATTAGAAGCCGTTAATTTATAACCGAATTTGTTAGTATCAATTTGGCCTAAAAATTCACAAGAACAGTTTATTGTTTCAAAAGAAGTATCGTTTACGTTACTACTATCTGTAACTTCAACAGTTATTTCTTCTTCTATCGTAGTAGGAGCATCTAAATTATAAACAGTTAAATAGATATTGTTATTAATATATTGTTCGGCATTATTAGAATAACTGGTTTGATTTGAAGTTCTAACAATAGACTTAATAAAAGCCTGATTAGAAATATTAGCTCCAGCGCTAATTACGTTATTTTTAATTGTTGCTAATTGTAACAAACTTCCATCTCTGTCAGTAACTACTTGATTGTTACCGTTTTTCCAATTAATTCTACAACTAACGTAGTTTTTATCTATATATTTATCAACCGCAGCTTCTAAGATATCTTCTTTTTCTTTAATTTCTGTTTTAAGCTGTTCTAATTTATTTTTACTATAATATTCAAGATATTCAATTAAATCTTCGATGGTTCTGGTTTTTTCATATAAAAAATCGAGATAATATTCGGTATCTTGCAGATATAGATTATATTCATACGAAGTCATCTTTTTAGATAAATCATAATCGTATAATTCCATATCTCTATCTATAAAATTAACAGCTTCTGTATATTCTGCCTGAGTTCTAATCATATTATATTTATAAGTAAATTATTTAGTTTAATAACAAGAAAAGCGCCGGGTCAATCCGATCTACCCGACGCCATCTTGGAAAGGAGGTGTTATTATGAAAAGTCAAAAGAATATTGAGAATGAGATGATTCCTGCGCAAGAACCATCCTGTTTATATTATAAAAAACTCTGTCAAATTATAATCAGAAGCCACGGGCGAAGCTTAAAACTAAGTCTTTGACAGCGCCCATCTGGGACGATTTAATATCAGAGTAACTGGAAAGTTCGCGATTTTCCCAGAAGATTTGAAGTTCAAAATCATTATATTTTTTAACAGCTAAATCTTGTCCTACTAAATCGCATTCAAAGATAAGACGGTCGCTATATTCGTTATTGACTGGTTCTAAATCTTTAAATACCTGAGTTAGAGGCATTACGTAATGATCCCACGGACTAATTACATAATCGCCAGTTTCGGAATCAAAACTGATTTCTCGCGCGTTAATAGAAACTAAATAACCGCAGCGATAGATTTTGTCGCCATCAGAAAGAAGAACAGGATTATTACTGGTTACGTTAGAAATATCGATGCCTTGAATTTTAGTTATATTATTGCCAATAATTGTATAACCTTGTTCAGAGATTTCTAACTCATTAGCTCGTTCTTCAATACGTTTATATATTTCAGATTTTAATCTTAAATCTTCGATATTTTTAATATTATTATTATCGTTAGTATTAACAATATTAATAACTTCACTGGTATAAACTTTAGGAACAGAGCTATCGGTTACTACTTTCCATTCGCCTTCACGTTTAATACGAAGCATAAGTCTGGCTTTAGCAGCAGTAAAATCAGATTTTATATTCTGAAGCTGATAATGAGCAGTATATAAACCTTGTTTCTGAGCCTCTGGTTCGTTCTCGGTTACAGCCCTGGTAGTAATATGATAATACATATCATAATTATTTAATTCTTCGTCAGCATTAAGAGCAAGTTCTACACTATTATCGCTTCTACGAGTATAGATATAACTAATGTTATTAAGCTCTAAATCCCCCATTGTGCCGCCAGCGTTCTGATGCTGTAAGAATACGATATCATAATAGTTAGAGCTATTAACATCTAATGCTTCAATTACTAAGATATATCTAACAGTTACACCGTCTTCATCTCTGGTCATTAAAGGGTAGCTGCCATCTTCTTGTTGGAAGTTAAAATTAATATATCTTTTACCCTGAGAAGCTTCTAATGTATATGGCTGAGACTGAGCAAAGAAATGCCAACCATCAGGATTTTCGTTAGCTATATCCTGTTCATATTCTGTTTTAGCCAAAGCAGGATTTAAGAATTTTTCCAGATCTCTGGTGTCAAGAATATAAGCCATTAAGGCCCCTGGCGCACCATAAGCTTTAGCACAAATTTCAATAGAAGTTACGAAACCTTGTTTAGCTGCTGGAACTCTAAAGGAAGTACCAAAACCGGTATTAGACTGATTAATACGTTTAGTTACGTTATAAGTATCGTCAGATAAACCGGTATGGAATTCTTCAGTACCTACCTGGTTTTCTGCGTCAGTAGCAAATTTATATAAACCGTCATGGATAATACCCTTACTTCTATATAATTCTACTTCTTCGCTTCTAACCACAGAACGTAAATCACTATCTAAAGTTACTACTTTAGTTTCAGTATTAACATCAGCAATTTGTTTAATATCGAATACAGCATTGGCTCTATTGTAAACGCAGATAAAATCATACTGTTTAAGCTGTTCTAATACTTCTGCATCGTCAACGATAATTTCGTTATTATTAGCAGCATTAACAGTATTGGCTGTGCCAATCATATCTTGAATATTAATATAATGATTACGTCTAAACGAATCCGTAAAACCTTCGTATTGGCCATTATTATTTACAATACCGCTTTTAACCAGTTCGTTACGAAGTTGATATAATTCATCACGTAAATCTTTAATATCATCCCCGTAAGATTTTTTAACATTCATCTGGTTCGAAATTAAACTGGAACCAGTACTACTAGTTAAATATTCCGAGGCCGGTAATCCACCCAAATTAAGAGCATTATTTACCGTATCACGATGTTCTTTATCAATAGATACAGCAATATTGCCTGATTCAATACCAGCAACCTTATCTGTATCCATAGCATTAGTATCGCTGGCAAGCAGTTCGCCATCTCTATATACAAGCTTTTTAGACTGAACGACGTAATCTGCTACAGCATCGATATCTAACTGATTAATTGTTATTTTGGAATACTGTTCGCTCATGTGTTATCTCCAAACTATAGTTAATTTATTAATAATGCTGGAAACATATTCGTCTTTTCCAGTCTGTTTCTTCCAAGCCGCATATACTAATGCGTTTTTATTAAATAATGATTTTAATGGATCTGTAGTAATCGCTTCTAAAAAATCTGTATTTAAAAAAGCGATACAATTTTTATATTTATCAAGTTTGTAATCTTGTTTTTTGTTTCTTGTTAAACCACAGAACTGACCGTTAAGATAAAATAAAATCTCATCAGCAGTTTCAAGTAATCCCATATCTATACCAAAATCTTCGGGATAAAGTTCCATATTATTAGTAGTACCAATTTCTATAGTTCGTTCTTGTCTATCATAATCTTTACGTATTTCTACATATAAATAATCAGGATAGTTATGAGTTATAGTAAACTGGTTACCGTTGTCTAATACATAATTTTCATCAGGATAATTACCGGAGCTGCCCAACATTTTAAAGTTAGTATATCTTAACATAATGCGTTTATTATCAAGTAACGTCCAATCTTCGTTAGGTAATCTGATACCATTAATATAAACTGTTAAACGGCCCGGATATAAATCAGGTACATTATCGCCATCTTCTAATTTATAAATATTAGGCTGCTGTACATTTTCTGGTGTCATTAAAATAAATTCATGGCCATAAGTTTCACCAGTTTCTATCGGTTCAATAACATATTGAATGATATCCGTTAATTCAACTGGTGTTATCATTTTAACGTAGTTATTTTCACTAAGTTCACGATAATCAATATTCGGTATCATTTTTATGCCATTACGGTATAAATTAAGAACACCTTGTCCGTAAGCGAAAGCATCAGAACCAGTAGCCCAAATTTGCAATCCGTCATCTTTATCGGTTTCTACAAATTCGGCTGTACCTATTTTTAAGATACCAGAAATAGAACTTGATAATTTAAATGAATATATATGTAAATCATCCGTTTCTTCGTCATAATCGATATTAATTTTAATCGAACTAATCATATTACTATAAGAGCTTACGATTAATTTAATATCTTTTATTTCGTCTTCCGGAATAATATCCCATTCATAATTATATTCATCATAAAGTTTCCAAGTACCATTATCTTCTGAAAATTCATCGGGAATAAAATATTTAATTTCGTTATAAACTGCACCATTAGCTACTTCATCATTTTCATTAGAAGTAGTTGTTACACAATTATCATTTACTAAAAGCTTGCCGTTTAAATATACTAATGAATCATCAATATAACCGGTTACAAATGCGGCCTGAGAATCAGAAGTAGTATATAATCTTTTATCATGGTCTCTTAAAAGAACGTATTCCTGTCCTTTTACAAGTTCCGGTTTTAACGTAATTGTGCCGTTAGCATGATCTCTAACTATATCTTCGTCATTAATCATTAAACCATCGACAAATAAAATAACGCCATCATCTTTACCGATAATAGTATTATCGTATTTAATTACGTTACCGTTAGTACCACTTAAAATACCGGATGCTAAAATAAAATCTCTGAATCCATCTTTATCCATAGTTTCGGATAAAGTACCGTGCATGATAAAATTTCCCTGGCCGTCAAGATAATCTTGTTCGCCTAAAATAAAGCTGGCTTCAGATTCCGTAACAGTACCTTTTTCACTATACATATAGTCGGTACCAATACCGGAATATAAGTCTACTACGCACCATGGTAAATTCTTCATAGAATCAATACCGGTATGATTCGGAATAATAATAGTATCTCCGTCAAATTGTAAGCCGCCATATAATGGATGAATTAAAGTACCACCAACGAACACTAACGGAATACTAACTTTTTGATGAAGATGAATAATACCGTTTCCTTCTAGATCGGTTTCACGAATATAACCATATTGTTTTTTATATGGAGCCCACATCTGGACATCTACTTTGTCTGCATCTTCATCATCAATAGTAACAGTACCAGTAGTTAAATCTATATCATAAGCCGCTTCTTCAAGTTTTAAACCGTTAACATGAACATTAACTACGTCTCTTAAATTGCTTAAGAAAAAGCTGTTTTTACCATCAGCAGCAGTATAATGATTAAGACTACCATTAGATTTATACCAGGTAAATTCAAAAGTTATAGCGAGAATATAATCATAATTTTGTGCGGCACTATAATTAAGAGTAATCTGATCGCCATCAGGAATATAATCACCCGTATCCTGATTATTAGATTCAATTAAAAAATTGCCGCCATATTCGCCGCGCCTGAATCCATAAAATTCAGTATTATAAGCACTAATAGTAATAATAGGGTTTAACTTATCTACTTTAATTAATCGCTTAGTAATCTTAGATAATTTACCAGGATTTAAATGAATACCGCTAACTGTTTTATTATAAATATCTTTAGTAGGATATTGGAAACATATTTTCGAAATTTCTTCGTAGCTTTTATCATGATCGGTATCGATAAATACTCTATCAGTACTTAGATTAGGAATAATAAACTGACTTCTTAAATCATCACCTGGAATAGCCGGAGCTGTTGGTTCGTCTATTTCTGGTTCAGCAAAACCATCTTCGCCCCATTTAACAGCAACTGGTTCAATAAAGTTAGTATTTTTATGAGTATCGTCGTTACCGGATTTAAGATATTTTTGAATTTCTTCAGAAGAAATTAAACCATCATCAACAACTGAACCACCTTCAGCGTTTAATGGAGTAATAATCATATAATCTTCAAAAGCTGCGTTAGACCACTGAGTTTCGTCTTGAACCATGGTCTTAACTGGTTCCCATTTAGAACCATCGAAATACATTAATACGCCATTATATAACCAAAGCTGCCCGGTTACTGGATCTGAAGGCATTGTAACATTAAGAATCTGATCTATAAGCTGAAATTTTTTAGCATATAAATTACTCCAGGTTAAAGTTCTGGTGTCCCAATATTTTAATGCTTCATCGGGTTTGTCAAACCATAATGCTCCATCTACTTTAGAAGTAGGTTCTTCACCACGATTTTCGTTTTTGCGATAGTTTATATTTTTTAAAGCTTCGAAGATAACGTGAAATTCATCGTTTAAAAATTGTTCGCTTTGCCTACCAATAGTAAAATTTCTTTTATATGGTAAAGTCATTTGTCGTTAATCCTTTATGCGTGCCAATATCCGTAAGGTGAATACCATGTATTTAAGTTACCGCTATTAAGAACAACACGAGGATCGTCCATACAGGTAGCTTGATATAAAGTATCCATTTTCACGATAATCCAGGTACCGGTTACGCTTTCAATAGTGCCTTGCCATTTATACCAGCCATTATCCATATTAATTAATTCAGAAAGACTTCCATTATGTTCGGATAACATATTCTTTTTAATTTCTTCTTTAGTTTCATCTAAAGCTTCCATAATTCTATCTTCAGCTTCCTGAATTAACGGAAGATAACGATTATCATGATTATGGCTAGTTACATCACCGGTTAAGCCTAAATTAGTTAAGGCTTCGTCTTTATTTTCTAAGTCGGCTAAATTCTTATCTTTTCTAACGAATAAATTCATTAGTGCCCGATATAAAGAAACCCAACCGTCTTTTGTTTTAATTTTAAATACGTGCATTAGTTAACTCTCTGCCATCCTGAAGATGTTTTAATTTGTAATGTTCCGGAAGTACTTAACCAAAAATATACAGAAGAATCACTCGGTTGTGTTTCTCCATAATAAATCAATGAACTATAGTCAGGTTCTTCATTTACTTTATCTTCTATCGTATCTACTTTAGAAGATAAAGTATTAAAATCTTGTTGGCTAGGTACATCGATACCAATAGCTATATTTTCAAGATATTCAGATAAATCTAAAATAACCTTTAATTGATTAGCTGTAGGACAAAAACATAATACATCGCCTGGGAATCTAACGACAAGCTTACCAACAATTCTTTCGAATAAAGTGCTGCTGTCATCTAATCCCCAAGATTGATTTTGACTATTATATACATAAATAATATTATTAGAAGTATCACCGATATAGTCGTAATTTTCTTCTCTGGCTAATGTTTGGGCTTCATTTAATTGGCTAGAAGAACTTATAACTAAAATACTATGATCGAATACAAAGCCATATTTAACTGTGTATTTTTGTTCACCCTGATTAAAACTGCTAAATCCTACCTGGCCATCTTGAGAATTTTGATAAATAGCATCAATAGTATCATTAATAGAACCACCCGTAGAAGCAAGAGCATCACGAATACCTTGTTCTAAATCATTCATACCAATTAATTCAGTATCTAAACGGGCATGAAGAATGGCGGTCTGAGCTTCATTATCTAATTGATTAGTAGAAATAGTATCAGTTTTTAATACTGTATTGTTGTTAACAAAATCATTTAAATTTTCGATATTAGAAGTATTTTCATTAACTTGTATCTGAAGTTTAGTAAAATCGCCGGCACTAATATCGCTACCGCCAGAACCTCCTTCAGATGGCCTTCTATTTTCGTATCTTGCATTTACTTTCATTTGAAGCTCATAAGAAAGTAAATCCTCTGTGATACTTTCAGATGTTCTGGTTACAAATTCACTAGTAAGATTATTAAATCTATCATTAATAGTATCTTCAATATGAAGACTATCTATAGCATTTTGAATTTTATTATCTACGGTTATACTGTTATCATATTCTGCTTGAGCAGCATATGTATTTGCGGCTTCGTCTTTAGTTAATGCGTTAGTTTCCAGATTTATAATTCTGGTTCTTAATTCATAATCATCATATTTATTTACGTTGCCGACTTGAATATTATTTTTAATATCTGTTACTACATCCTGGCTTAAGTCGTCATAAGTAATACTATTCTGATTTTGACGAAAATAATCGAGGACTTCGTTATCAAGATTTCTAAGTCTTATTTTATTTACAGCCACTTTATATCTCCATTAGTTAGAATAGTATGAGCTCTTAGCTACAGTAGCAACTGGCGCATTAATACTTATCCAGTTACCATTATAATATACTTCAATATGAGTATTGCCAGAATCAGTACAAATCCAAATTGTATTATTTTTAGTAGTAGCCGGTCTGGTTTCTTGAATATAAACTGCACCGGAATCTACTAAATAGTTGTCTTGTAAAAATTCAGTATCTAATTTACCAGTACCATCTAAGAATGGAATGTTGCCTGGATTATCTCCTACTTCACGTCCGGCTATAGTATCAGCATCACCGCCATTAGCAGGTAAGCTTTTAGGAAAATCTGTAATATCTAATGTTCTATGCACATGACCGACCATAGACACCTTATCATCTAAACCATATCCAGCTAATGTAGTAGGAGTACCTGTAATTCTATCCCAAGGAACCTTAATTTCTTTGTCGAGTTCTAAATCTTCTAAAAAAGTATCGTCATCTAAAGAACCTTCAGGGTCAATCCAGATATCGCCGTTTTCTGCGTCAGGTTCTTCTTTGTTTAAGAAGATACGTGGATATGGATTACCGATTTTAGTCCATTTAACATAACGTACAGAAATCTCCTGACCTACTTCAAGAGGTTCACAAACAGCAAAACGGCTTTCATTAATTTCTTCGATACCACCGCTCATTACTGTTCTTACAAGTACATCGTCAATAGTAACTTCAAGATGATTACGGCCTGGCATATAAGTTCCATCTTCAAGTTCAAATGTGAACTTATTGCCATCGTCTAATACTGGTTTATATCTTTGTTCGCCTTTAGCGTTAGTATATACAAAATTACCGTCGCCATTATCTGTTTTAGTTACGGTAAAAACTTCTATATTATATTGAGTATCTTTGGAAATAACGAGGGTGCCATCGTCTTTTAACCCGGTCGGAGACCATGTGGTCTGGCCTTTAAGTTTAACCGATATATTGCCTGTTTCGGAGTCGACGTGGAGAGTACCGTCGGGTAAATCTTCCCAATTATAATCATTAAAATCTTCGGTAGTTACGATAAACGCTCTACCTGGCTGTACGACGTTCTCGTTAATCATTCTTACGCCGCGAGCGGTTCTAGGCATTTATTAAATCTCCTCGTATTAAATCTATATTGTTATATAACAAAAATAGGCTCTTATTTATATAAAACAAGAGCCTATAATTATTTACGGTTAAGATATCTTACCTTTAATTTCCATAATTGGTTCCATAAGTTGATCTAATTTGGAAATTATAATTTTTATATCTTCTTTACTTGCAACATCATCTATTCGTTGCTGCAATCTGTTCATGTCATTCATATCGGGTAAAGATTCTTTTAAGCGTCCAACTTGTGTATCAACAGATTTAACGTTTTCATGAATGACTTTACTTTCGGCATCATGTGCATACAGCTTATCTGATACTTTTTCCAGTGTATCGTCTAACATAGATATGGACCTGTTAAATCCTTCGATAACATCAGTATTGCTTCGAAGAATAATAGTCATATTATGTATTGCGGCTTCCATTGCCTGAGCTTTACGTTCTTCTCTTTCGTTCTCAATAGCACGATTATTTAAATAGTGCGGGAACCAAACTTTAAAAACAAAGAAGACGCTTAATCCGATCATTAAATAGACAAGAAATATGGCCGATTCCACAAAGGAAACCGACTTAAAGATATCGGCAAGAATCGTTAATAATTCAGTCATATATTATAAGCTGCTTTCTTATTCTGGTATACCGATCTCGTTTAAATATTACCAGAATGGCTGCTCATAATAATTATTGGCGTACTACTTCTATAAATAATGATTTAAAATCATTATTCTTTAAGTTAATAGCAGGATCATCTATTTTAAACTGAATTTTAAGATTAATATAATTATCTGTGTTTTCGTCACTGCCGCTATTAGCTGTTCCTTTAATTACTACGTTATTTAAGAACGTTGCCGTAGCTATATTATTGGCTACATTAATAGGAACTTCTTCAATATCGTTATAACTAACAGTTAAAAATTGAAGCAGCGAATTATCTTCGTATTTATCGAAATAAAGATTAACTACGAAGTTTTCCAAATCATCAACATCTTCTGTACCAAACTTATTATTCCAGATTCTTAAATCTACTGAAATAGGATTATAACTGGTATAAGTTCCGGCAAAGAGTTCATCGATATCACGATAATTATTATATTTAGTTAACTTAGCTGAGTAAGTAATAATAGGTTCACTCATTGGTTTCTATATATATGATTACGCGCCTAAATTAATTGCTTCTATATAAATTATAGCAGTATCATTAATCCATTGTGGTTCAAGATTAATTACAATACCATTTTCAATAGCAGATATATTATAATCTGTATCTCTTATTAAGATTAAACGTGTCATATCGTTAATCCAATATAAAGAGAAGAAATCGTTTTCAGAAAAATTCATTAAAGTAATTTCGCTTGACACAGCACTTTGATTAAAATATTGAATTCCAGAAATTACTTTAGATTTTAAATCATCTGCTAAATCTTCTGCTGTAACGCCGGTTTCTTTACTAATATAATTATCTTCTATTGTAGAAACTTTTTGATTAAGCTGCGTATTACTTTCTTTAATATCATCTATCGCACTGCTAACATTGTTAATTAGATTGTCTAACTCAACTTGAGATTCGTGGAGTTCATCTATAGCAGTATTGACTTTTTCATTTAAAGCATCTGATACTTTTCTAAAATTATCATAAGTAGCCATGTGTCTGGTTATACGATAAGTTATCGTATCTTCTGCTTTAAGTGTTACTAATACCTGAAATTTATTACTTAATATTCCAAGATCATCGGCTGTAGAAGCAGTTTCATCTGCTTTAAGCTCACAAAATAAATTCGGTGAATTTAATAATACTCCATTTAACCATACTTCTAATTGATTATTTCCAAGTTCATATTCTCCATCTGTAGTAAAGATATTAGAATCAGTATCGGACTGAATTGTAAATACTTTAGTATCAACAAATGAAGCTATATGTGGAAATAATTCCATAGCGTCAGAATTAGTATTAACACTATGATCACAATATACTTCTACTATACTTGGTCTTTCTAATGGAGTTTTTAATTTAAAACCATAACCAGTTACACCATCTGATTCATAACGTACATCATCGTAAAGTTCTTCGAATTGATCACGCATAATTACAACTTGATCAATTACAATAGTTAACTGATTATAGCCGGGTATAAATCTTAAATTTTGTTTTTCTTCAAAAGTAAAAGTTTGTAAATCATCTGGATTTTCTAATTCTGTAAAGATGCCATATTCTCTATAGAATCTAGATAAATCGTTAATGGCTTTCCATTCGTATTCTCCGGTCTCTTTATTGGGTCGCCAGATATAAAGAATTTCTTTTTCAGTATCATACCATAAATCATTCTCTAATGGATTATCTGGTTTATCGAAATATATAAATTTATGTCCAGTATATAAAATACCATTAATATATAAGTTATTGTTTTCATCTACAAAGATAGGACGTAAGGTTCTATCTACTGTTATAAACTGAACATCTACTTCGGTTCCGATATGCCAATAAGCAAAACCAATAAGATAATATCCTTTATCTAAATAATCTTTAATTACTTCTTGAGACGGAGAAGTAGAGATAATACCGATTTCATAAATATATTCACTGCCGTCTTTTTTAAGTAAGATAGCATCAATTCTATCGTTAGCATAAAGATAGTTAATTTGAATTCGCGCGCCAACATAATCGGTATTAATAATAACAGAATCCTGATCAATAAAAATAATATCTCTGGTTGTAAGATAAGTACCAGTATCCAGATTTAAGATACTAAATTCTTCATCGTGCAAGGTCGGATTCTGTGGAGGATTATAAATAATACAATGTTTTTCTATATTAGAATATGCCGGATGTTCAAGCTGAATAAAACTTTCAGCTCCAACTACGGTTTCTTCAGTTAATTCTTTATAAACCGGAGGGCCGGCTATAAATTTATATTCATCTACTTTTACTTCTTTACCATCCTGATTTATAAGCGTTCCTTCAGAAACATGAATACTAAAATCAGATAAATCTTTGGTTAACTCGAATCCTTCAACGAGCCCCCATCCTCCTGCTCTTAATCTTTCTGCCTCTATCCAACGTCTTAATAAATCAAAATTTTCATTTATCTGTTGGCTTCTTATACCAACAGTAAAATCTAAGTTATGTAATTCTTCAGTTTTATTTATAGCCATTCGTGGCTCCGTTTATAATTAATTTTCAAAAATTAGAATCGGATAATCACCAGAACTAATATGTTTCTGTAATTCCGATTCCAGAATAGATTTATATTGTTCAAAGCGTTTCGGCAATTTAATAATCATAGTAGAACCTAATCTAAATGGTCTACCTTTTAAAGAACCTGTATCTATCATTTCATAGTTTGGTTCTGAATTATCAGATTCACCGCCGCCATAATTTCTTATATCGCCACAGGATAATTCTTCTGAATAGTCAAGTTTAATTGTAGCGAATTTAATCCCGTGCTGTTCTTCATTATATATTATACTTCTGACAACAAAGAAACTATCAGTAATGTTATCGAAGCATAATATATATTCAGCGTTGTCAGTAATTTCGATAAGTTGAGCATAAGGTTTATTTATTTTATTCGCAGAAGATCTAAATTTAGATATTTCGATATAATTTACGTCATCGATAGTTTTATAAGTAACAGTTAGTTTATCTTCAATTAATTTAACAGAATTTAATCTAGAATTATAATTAACGACTGTATTATTAGTAGTAAAAACAGAAATAGTTTCATCAGTTTTTTCTGGATCTGTTTTACTAGTTTTTCTAAAAAGCATATCGTTATATTTGTTAAGTCCAGTATAAATAACATCTTCACGTCCGGTTGTTATACTAACTATATCATAGTTTATATTTGTATCATAACCAGATTTATATAACTGTTCAGTTAAATTAATACGAGGATGATACTGATTAAATCGTTTATACATTTTAATGAAATAATCTATTTTATTGTCAGTTATATAGTTAGCTATCGTACTAGCTTTAAAATAACTATTTAAATAAACATTCATTAAAACTTCGAAGATAACATTATAACAAGTATCAGTATGATCTAATAAAGAAGAATGAGATAGAATAATAAAAGCGCCATTCTCTTTTTTAAGGATTAAAACCGGACAAACGCCATCGAAGATAGAAATATATTCATAATCTTCTGCTGGAAATAACTGATCCTGTTTAGTTAAATCAAATTTAACTTTATTATATCCGTCTAATATAAATGTTGATTCCTGATAAATTATAGGATTTAACAAAGTATAACCAGTAATAGTTTCGTCTTCGGTTAATAATTCTTCAAAATCATCAGATACGACCCAAAGATTTATATGATTATTTAAGTATTCTGTAATTTTATCAGAATCAAGATCTGTTTTATTTATAAACAAAAAATCCGTATTGTTATAGCTTAAATTAATTAGAGATTCAGGAATAAGTGAATTGTTATTTATAATAATATTCGAAGGTTTATTTCTATTCTCGCCATTAACTAAACCGATAATTTTTTCGGATAATTCTGTATTAGCACAGCCTATAGAAATATTATAATTAACGTTATTTTTATATATATCGTTTCTGGCTATTAAGATATCTATATTAAATTCAGTTGGTACAAATTCAGTGGAATCTATCGGTTCGAAATAATAATTCGTGCCGCTTCTTTTAAGATATACTGACCCTTCTACGGTTTCATTATTTTCGTTAAAAAAATAGATATTATCTGTACTAAACTGTTGATATGGATATGGAGTATCAGTAACAATTCCCTTAGAAAACTGATCTTCAATATGGATAATAGGATATGTCGTTCTAGCTACATTAGTGAAATAAGCTAACGGAAGATGATTAACCGTTACTTCTTCAGAAGTAGAAATATTATGATTTCCTGGATATATCTTCATGCTTATTCCTTTCTTAATACTATAAAGTTATCTTGAATCATATTTGTAAGATTAAGCTGTTTATAAGTATTAGTGACACCGCTTTCGTTAGAATCATAATAGATTCTGCAAGTGTCTTCTGTTGTAGCTATATCTACTTCATAATAATTTTCGCGCTCATTAATCGAATAACTATTGTCTTTCAAATAATCTATTACGAGGTAATCGTATCTCTCTCTAACTTCGTCGTTAAGATTAATTCTATTACCGATAATAGTATAAGAATCAGATAACAGAGTTTCATAAATTTCAGCGCTATAATCTATAGAATTTATCGCTCTTATATTTGGAATTCTATAAATTAATTCCGGATAAAATTTTCTTCCTTTAGGAATACCGTATAAAATAACAGCGCCAGTTACATCACAAATATCGTTTTCAATATAAAGATTTTGTTCTTCAGTTAAATTATAATACTCGCGCTCATAATTAGTAAATTCATAACGATAATTATCGCAATGATTATATTCAATAGCCAGATATTTATATTGGTCTCTAATGTTTTGACTGATTTTTATTGTATTATTATCGTAGTCTACTGTATAGTTGTTCGGGCTAATTAAAGTATAATCTGGTCCAAGTTCTTCTATAGTATTTTTAGAAGTATCCACTATACCATCGTTTAAGCCGGCTACTCTAATATTATGTCCGGTTAAACATAATCTCTTTGATAATTTAATTATATTATATTTATTAAAGAGATCTATAATTCTGGATTCTTCTATGACTTCACGATAAGAACCAGATAAACCTAACGGTTCATCATTTAAATCAGTTACAATAATTGGAGTTTTTATATTTTTACTAACCGTTA
>OHFM01000256.1_pt1 | contig 26465 bp, 41 predicted proteins | sample 1567511 | NCBI WGS metagenome assembly OHFM01 (sample SAMEA3879571, study PRJEB24766) | human gut metagenome | biome: human-associated habitat; feature: feces | place: USA | collected 1985/1987
GGCCGAGCCCCGTGACGCTCTTGATGCCCGGCGCGCCGGTGAGCGTGTCGAGGACCGCCGCGAACCGCTGTGCCGCCAATCCCGCCGTCTGCCCGGAGTTGTCGAAGCCGAGCGCCTGCGATGCGGCCGAGACGAGCGCCGTGGCCACCGATGCAAGTCCGGTGGCGAGGTTCGCCAGCGCATGCAGGAAGGGCTGGAGAGCACCTGTCTCGATGAACGTGTTGACGAACGTCTTCGCCCATCCCGCGGCGTTGGCCAGGGACTGCGCGGCCGATGCGAGCAGATTCCCGAGCGCGGAGACGATGCCGCCGAATCTCGAGGAGGCCTCGCCGCCGAGGTTCAGTTTGGAGGTCAGCGAGACCATCGCGGCAGCCAGGCCTGACAGCTGCGCCCTGAGGCTCGTGACCGATGCCATGAGCATCTGGATCCCCGGCAGGTTCCGGACGAACGTGGAGAATGAGGCGAGCTTCGCCTGCGCTGTGGGGATTGCCTGCTCCAATCCCTTCTGCAATCCGGCGCCGACTTTCTCCAGCGTCGGTTTCACGGCGGCGGTGAACGAGTCGATGAGCGGTATGGCCTGGTTGAACAGGCCTCGCAGGCCGTTGAGGACCGGCGTGGCCGCGGTCTCGCCGAGTCGGCTCAACGCGGCCTTCACGTTGGCCAGGGCGCCGGCGAACGTGGTGCCGGCGCTCTGGGCGGCGCCGCCCAATCCTTCCTGCATGGCGTCGGCGAAGGTCTGGAAGTCGATCTTGCCGTCCGAGACCATGTCGGACACTTCGGCGCTGGTCTTGTTCAGATGCTTGCCGAGCATCTGGAGGACAGGGATGCCGCTCGACATGAGCTGGAGCATGTCGTCGCCCTGGAGTTTTCCTCGCGCGGCGACCGATCCGAAGATCGTGCCGATGTCGGTGAGGCTTCTGCCGCTGATCTGCGCGGTGTCGGCCACGGTCTTGAGGACCTTGGTGAGCTGGTCGCCTTCCTTGATGCCGGAGGCGGACAGGCTGGCCGCCACGGTCGCGGCGTCGCCCAGTCCGAACGCGGTGCCCTTGACGGAGGCGAGCGCGTCGTTCATGATTTCGGTGACGCTGGCGCTGTCGTGGCCGAGGCCTTTGAGTTTGGCTTGCGCGTTCTCGATGTTGAGGGCGCGGGTGAAGCCGCCTTTGGCGGCCAATGCGGTGATGCCGCCGGCGAGGGTGACGATCGCGCCTGTGCCGACCTTGCCGATTTTGCCGAATGCTCCGCCGATTTTCGAGATGAGGGTGCTGGAGCTTTTCTTGGAGGCTTTGTTGACGGCGTCGCCGATGTCGCCTTCGATGCTTTTGCCGAATCCTTTGCCGGATGGTTCGACGTGGACGTATGCGACGCCTATGTCCTGTGCTGCCATCGTGTTTCCTTATTCGTAGGTTGGGATTCCGATGGCGGTCGGAGTCAGAGGTCGTCGTTGATGTGGAAGTAGGCTTTGAGCCGTTCCCTGTCCTCGCGTTGACGGCGGGTGAGGTTGTGCGTCGGGGTTGGCGGGCGGAGCGGGTCGTGCTCGTGGTCGAACCATGGGCGTTTGCGTTGTCCGGACAGCGTCCAGACCGCCTGTTCGGCTCCGTCGGGCGCGTAGACGGCGTTCTGCAACGCCATCCACGAGTGGCTCGTATGGTCTTTGAGGATTTCGCGGGTCAACGCCCAGGCGAGTCCCCAATCGACTCGTGGACGTTGGCCTTCAACCCATTCCCGGAAGCGTACGGGCCTGTAGATCTGCCCGTACGCTCGGATCCAGTCGTAGGCTAGCGCCGCGCGGTGGTTGTTCCAGAGGTGGGCGAGGTAAACGCTTTTGGGTCCAGTCCGGATTCGTCGGCCCACGCCTTCACCGTGGCGATGAGGTAGGCCATCGGGCGTTTGGTCTTACGTAGCGCGGTCCAGAAGTTCGGCTGCGCGTTCTCGAAGTATGCGAGGAACGCGGCCATGCACGCGCTGGTCTCCTCGTCGGAGAGCGTCGGCCTGCTCTTGACCAGGAGGATGGCCTGCACGAGTTCGATGGGCAGTTCCGCGTTGTTGAGGTTCGGCAGGTCGAGTTTCGCTCCGGCGACCTCGAGGTGCACGTCGGGCTTGAGCTCCTCCGCGTCGGTAAGGTCCACGTCCACGACATGGTAGGTGTTGTCGCTCATTTCGTCTCCGTTTCATGGTTATCGGCGGTTATGGGTAATGGTCCCGTGCGGCCGACCGCCATCGGCCGCACGGGAAGAATCAATGGGCTACTTGGCGTCTTCGGTGACGAGGCCCCACGCGTGGAACTGCTCGCCGTTAGTGCCCTTGAGCATCTTGAACGTCATGCTGAAGTTCATGATCTCGCTGGATTTCAGGCTCACGTCGTCGCGGTCGGACACCTTCGCGTTGGTGCCGTACAGGAGGAAGGGGCGGTCCTGCTGGTCGAGCGCGACCAGGACGAGGATCCATTCCTTCTTCAGGCCGGCGCCCTTGATGCTGATGCCGCCGTCGGATTCCACGTCCACGTCGAAGTAGGCGGATACCACGTCCTTGCGGCCTTCCATCGCGGCGAGCTGGAGCGTCCAGTAGCCCGGGTCCGTGTCGGACAGGACGATGTCGCCGTTGTGCGCCTTGTAGTCGGTGCTGTCGCCCGGCTCCGGATGCAGGACGGCGCCGTCCTCGGTGCTGTATCCGATCGGCTTCTTGTTGGACGGCGGCGTCCAGTTCACGCCGGTCGGCGCGACGAAAGTGCTGTCGCCCTTGGGGAACAGGAACAGCGCGTAGTTCTTGATCAGACGCACGTTGCCGGCGGTATTGCCGTTGGACACGTACCCATAGTCGGTCGATCCGAGCCCGTCCTGCAGGCTGGTTTCGGATGCCGTCTGTTCGACGGCGATGGGTTCTTCGTTGCTGTCAGACATTCCTGTCTGCACCTCGCTTCCGTTCTGCGTGTGGCGGCACGTCTTTGCTTGTCTTTTCTTGTGTTTTCAGTTCAGGCGACGGATACCTCGAGCAGGAGCACGCCGTACGCGCTCACCAGTCTCTTGTCCTCGTCGGTCATGCGTACCGGCCCGGATTCCAGTGACGCGCTGATGAGCGGCGCGACGGTTCCGAGCCTGATGATCTCCCTCGCGATTGCCGCCCACAGGCGGGCGGCCTTGTCCCAGTCGCCCGTATGGTCCTCTCTCATGCAGCGCACGCTCAGCCGCAGTCGCACGGCCTGGGAGATGGGAGTGCTCATGCCTTGCATGGAGTCGGCCAATGTGGCTTCGGTGAAGGGAGGTTCGAGGTCGTTGCGTTCGATCGTGTCGAACGTCACGTCCGGGAACAGCTCCCGCAGCCTGGGCAGGAGCAGCGGCTCCGTGCGCCGTGGGGTGATGGGGATGCTCATACGCGCATCCTTCCGAGCGTGTCCTCCAATGTGCCGTGCGCCTTCTCCACGGGTGCGGGGCAGAGGATGGCCACGCCGTTTCGGTTCGCGCCGTTATGGTCGCGAACCATGCACCGGCTGTCGGTGACGGCCTCGTTGGCGGCGTCGCGCATGCGGCCCCGCAGGGTCTCGTTCTTCAGCACCTGCTGGCTGAATGCCTTTCGGTTGAACACGAATCTGCATCGTTTGGCCATGCTTATCCTTCCCGTTCGCCCACGGTGATGACGTCGCCTATGTGGCGTCCGTGGAGGTTGTTCCACACTTGCGGTTTTCCTTTGACGGGCAGGAGGATGCCTCTGACTTTGATCAGGTCGGTGGCTTGGATGCCTGTCGGCTGGCTACCGCGGATGTGGATCGTGTATTCGGTGGTCTGCGGGCTGGCGTTCTCCTCGATCTGGTCGGTGGTGGAGGTTGGCGCGACCATCGCCTGGAACGTGCCGACGCGGGCGGGTTTGCCCTGGATGGGGTTGCCGTCCGTGTCGGTGGTGGACTGGCCGCGCCACACTTCGATGGTTTCCACTAGGACGTCTCCCCCGTTGCCATGTCGACGCTGAACGCGCGCTGAGCGTTGATGCCAAGGATGCGTTTCTCGTCGTCGCGCAGCCAGAGATCGCCGGTGGGCGCTCCGAAACTGTATTGTTCGCTGAAGCTGCCGGTGGTCTGGTTCATCTGCGTGATGCCGCCGGGAATGTCGTACGGGTCGGCCTGCATGATTCTGCGGACGATGTCGCAGGTGATCTTCGTCAACAGTCGCGGCCGTTCGTCGAGGAGCCGCTGCCAGTTCGGGGAGCGTTCCTTGATGTAGTCGGTCACGTCCGCGAGATGCGTGTCGGCCTTCTCACGTTCATCGTCGGTGAGTTTGTGCCACCTCTGTTCGAGATCGACGGAGGTGGCGAACACGTCTGGTTCGTCCGTCATGTCGGACTCCGTCAGGCGGTGAGCAGGACGAAGCGGTTGATGTCGCGGATACGGAAGCCGACCTCGATTTCGATTCGGACGGCGAACATGTTGTGTTCCCACAGGTTTACCTGCTTGCCGTCGATGGTGATGGACGCCTGGTCGGAGATGCTGGTCTGCATTCCTTCGACGGAGCCCCATGCGGCGGAGGAGAATTCGCCGCACACGCCGAGGATCTCTGCCTTGGCCGGTCCCGGTGTCTCGGATACGGCGGGCACGTGAACGCCCTTGCTGATGTAGGTGCGGTTGCCGAGCACGGTGCTCACGTCGGAGGCGGCGGTGCCGTTGAGGAACAGGGGGCGTCCGTTGTTGTCGGTCGCCTGCCGGAGCACACTGCGACCCTGGGTGCTCAACGCCCAACCGTCCACGGTTCCATCCGCTTCGGACACGAGGTCGTCGGCTTTGTTCAGGTTCTTCCACACGTCCTTGCCGATGCTGACGGTCTGCGCGCTCTTCAGGGTGTCGAAGTCCGCTCCCGGAGCGTCGACGAGACCCATGATGGTCTTGTCAAACGTGCGGGCGATGGCTCCCGGACCCTTCGCGACCACTTGGTCGTAGAGAGCGCCGAAGTCTCGGCGGAACTGGTTGGAGAACGGCATGATGACCGCGATGGTGTACGGCAGCATGTCCTTCTTGCCGAAGGTGACGCCGCTCTTCGGCTTCTCCGCACCCTCATTGACCCATGCGGCCTCCGGGTCGCCGATGATGATCGGCACGCGAGCACCGTTGCCGGGCAGTTTCATCTCCGGCACGAGCTGCATGAACGCGCTCTTGTATTTTGCGGTCTGCAAGATCTCCGCCTGGGTTTCAGGGGTGAGGTCTAGACCGTTGCTTTTTCGGGTCATGGACGGATCTGTCATGGTTTGTCCTTTCAAATGAATGTTGTTTTGCTGGTTGGCTCACAGGAGCGTGTTGCTCATGGCGTTGACGAAGTCCTCGCGGCTGGAATGTTTAGCCTTGGCCTGTCCGGTGCGGGCGCTCTGGTCCGCAACCGTGCCGCGGGAACGCATGTCGGCGAACACCTTCATGAGTTTCTCGGCGTATTCGCCAATCTGCTTCTCGTCGTCGCCCGCGAGGACGCTCGGGTCGGTGATGCCGTGTTTGGCCGCGACGTTGGCGCGTATCGTGGAGAGCTCCTTCTCGTGTTCGGCCTGTTTGGCTTCGCTTTTGAGCTTCTCGTTCTCCTCGAGCGCCTTGGAGAGTTTCGATTCGAGGTCGGCAGTCTGTCCGGCCTTCTCCTTGAGCTCCTCGTAGTCGCTTTTCCTGCCGCGTTCCCTGCCGAGACGCTCGTTGATTATGCGGTCGACTTCCTCCTGGGTGAAGGTCCTCAGCTTCGCGTTGTTCACGTCCTTTGGGGCCGGAGAGTGCTGTTCCTGCTCCTGTTGGCCGTCCGCGCCGGTCTGGTTTTCTTCTGCCATGGTTGGTGGCTCCTTTGCTTGTTCTTGGTTTCCACGCCTGACGCCGGCGAGTTGACGGCCATTCTTGTTGGTTTCGCGCATGGCTGCGCCCCGCCCCATCGCTGGGGTGTGAAAGGTAAAAGAAAAGCCATCACGTTTCGACGTGATGGCTTTCTGGGATTCAGAGATTTCCCAGCGCTTTTCTTCGCGCGTATTCGGACCGCAGCTCGTCGGTCGACACATAGTCGCCGACGGACCAGCGCTTCTTTCCTTCGTTCCTGACCCATTCATATTCGTCCTGTGGCATGGAGATATCGCCATACTTGCGTTTGATTTCCGCAAGATGGCGCTCATCGGTGACTTCCTTCAAATCACCGGGCATAAACGTGAAACGGTCGGAACGATCCATAGGCTCAATCATAGCAGTCTCAGATAAACGATCGGTCTGCCGTCGGATGCTCCAAGCCCTTCGAAACGAAGAGCCCTTCCTCTCGGCAGAAGAATTTCGTATTCTCCCGGATGCTGAGTGATCGGCTCCACATATACGCCGGCGCTTCCCGGCGGTACCAGGATTCTTGTGGCGATGCGGTCTTCCCCATCAACGTCAATGCCTCCCTCCTTGATGCTGGTGGCCATGTAGCCGATGTGTTCGAAGGTGCGACCGGTATTCAAATCGAAAAGCGACTCCATGTCGTTGACGTGGAACGTCGACAACCGCATCTGCCTGTCGACCGTGAAACGTTCTCGGGTGATATGGTCGGATATCGCTTCGTCGATGCATTCGACCTGATGGATGACGTCTTTCGACGGGTTTCGTCCGCCGAACAGGTAGCCGTTGATACTTTTGTAGCTGTCTCCGGTCCAATCCATCAAAGCCGCGATCTTCTCGTCGTTGGAGAATCTATCTCCAGGCATCCTGACGCTATAATCCGACAATCTCGATAGTTCGGAAGCGCTGATTGGAATCGATTTGCCGCTCCATCGAATCGTCGGTTGGGCAGTCACACCATCATTGACCTCATCGTGATAGATGCGTCTCAATTGGGCTAGCGTGTCACGCCAGTCGCCGTCATCGCCGGCCGCAGCCTTGGCTGCCTGGTACATTTCACGATACTTGTCCGGATCGTATCCTTTGAGTTTGCTGCTGCCCCAGCTTGGCACGATGTCGCAGTCGCAGTCCGTATGGTATTGCATCTGCCGTCCGGCGGTGTCCTCGCTCAGGTAGGCGAAGCCACGCGAGGCGAGCATAAGGCAGAACGCGCATGTCTTAGCCCCTCGCGGCACACGCGCCCAGCGAGGCTTGGTGGGATCGTTGGCCACAGCCCTCTGCATGGTCAGCCGCCCGACGGTCTGAATCAGATTCTGCACGTATTCCAGCGCCTGCTCCTCGTCAGCGAACGTGGGCCACAGGTCGTCGATGGTTCTTCCGGCGTTGTTGTGAACGGCTCCGTTTTCATCTGGAATGACATCCTTGTAGTGCAATCCCATGAAGTCAGTGTTGTTGAAACCGCCTTCCATCTGCCAGACCGCGCGGTCGGCGGTGATGGAAGGCGGCTCGTATTCCGGCATATCGATTCCGCCGTACTGCGCCCACAGGTCGCGTACGTGGCCGTAGTAGTCGGATGCGAGCCTGCTGGCGGCGTCGGCATACCGGTTGATCTCCGCTTTGATGAGCTCCTGGCTTTCACCGTCCCAGACGAGGCCCGAGACACTGTTGCCGGCCTCCTTCTGCAGGCGGCTCATGGTGTCCGTGTAATCCTCGTACAAATCATTGAGGTCGAGTTCAAGCCTTCTGCGTCGTTCCGGCGGCAGGTTCAGACTGTTCGGGCTCATTCATACCGCCTTCCCTCGCCGCCGTATCGGTCTGCTGCTCCGTCTGTTGGCGCATGCCTCGAATCTGATCGAGTACCTGACCGGCCTGGGCCTTGCGCTGGTCGGCCTTCAGCCGGACGATCTCGCTTCGGCTCAATCCGGCGCGTGTCATGCCGACCTCGCTGTTGGCGAACGAGTCGATGCTTCCAGCGAGCTTGCTGAATGCGTCGGCGCTCATGGAGCTCGACGGCGTGTTCGGGTTCTTCCAGTCGACCTGCAGTTTCATCAGCTCCTCGTCGGGCACGGATGGATCCTGCATCCGTGCCACAAGACGGGCTGCCTGCAGGATCGATTCACCGAAATCCCGGTCGCAATGGCGCGCCTCGATAATCAGGTCCTCGCGCTGCGCCTCGGTCGCGTCGGCGGATGTCGGATTCGCGTCGGACACGATGCCTAGCGAGCTGGCTGGAATGTTCATCGCACTGGCGAACATCGCCGCCCAACTTTTCAGCATCGTCAAGTGCGGGTCCATACTCGACGCGGCCAGTTGCGTCACGGTCGGGGACTGCCCGTCGATGTCCTTGCTGATCATGTTGTAGCGACCCATATAAAGCTTTAACGCGTCGTCCGTGCCCAACGAGGCGAGTTCTTCGGAAGTGCCTGTCAGCAGGATTTTTGGGAACGCGTAGAATTCGGCATTCGCTTCGGCGCGCACGATAGTGCGGTTCGCGCCGTCGATGATGGCCATAGCGTCCCGGCTGATGCGGGAGCGTCCGAACGGTTTGACCTCGGTAGCCTTGTAGGCGAGGCGGAACACGCTGCACTCGTTGTCGATGGTGGGTTGCTCATCGTCCACGCGCCACCAGTAGCCGAGACGGCGCTGCACGCTGATGTTGCGGTCGGGCATGTAGAGCACGAGTCCGGTGGCCTCATTGTTGTCGTCAACGTCGGTGATGGCCATGCACGCCCTGACCCGCCGGTCGGGGTAATCCCAGACGGCGGCCGAGCTTTCCGCGGTATGCGTGCGGATGAGCGGTCTTCCTTCGAAGTCCCGGACGACGCTGAGGAACGAACAGCCGTGAATGAGCGCAGTCTGGATGGCCTGCTGCAGAACGCTAGTGAATCCGATGCGGCTCATGAAGTCCTGCAGTTCGAACGGGTCGTCCACGCCCGGCGAGACGAATCCCTCGAACACGCAAAGCTCAGCGAGCATATCCACAGCCTTGCGTGCCCACCCAAGCGGCGTGTAATGATCCTTGATGGACTTCGGCACAGTCAGTCCAAAATCAACCAGTGGCTCCTTGGCTTCGTAGTAGGCGGTGAGTGTTCGGTTGCGGCTCGCGTGGCGCGTCCATACCTCGGCGAGTTCGCGCAGCAACGCGTTCTCCTCACCGGAGAGTCCGTCGATGTGCGTCGGCACGACGAGTTTCGGCACCGTTCCGGCTCCTCCCGTAGGTTTCCACCCGTCCGGCGCTGCCGTTGTCTGGATGTCGCTCATTTAGATTCCTCCGATGATCTGTCGTCTTCCCGGATGTCGCTTCGTCGTGCACGCCCCGTACAGGGCGAGTGTGGTGGACACGAGCGGGGTTATGTCGATGTCACTGCCGAGTTTGTTCCAGGCGATCGCGCCGGACTGTCCCAATGGACGCGTGGTCGCACCCTTGACGGCCGCGGCCAGCTGCGGCTGGTATTCGTCCCGCGGGTGCTTGAGCGTTCCGGCTTTGAGCATGTCGAGGAACCGGCCGCATGCTCGGCCCATCTCCTGCATGTTCGTGACCGTGACCTTCACATGTGCTTTCTTCAGTTCCGGCAGCAGGCTCATGGCGGGCGACTGCGCGTCGATGACCACGCTGGCGGTCTTCGGCCAATGTTCGGCGAGCCAGTCCACGGCCCACATGGTTCCCGCCTGCCGCGCGTCCTTGATGTTCGCCATCTGGATGACGGCCGACCCGTCCTCGTACCGCAATGCGGCGCCGATGGTCAGCACGCTCCTGTCGGGCGGCATGTCGAGGCCGAAGCTCACCGTGCCGCCTTCGGGCACGTCATCGACGGCCGCGGCCTTCCACTGGTCGGGGTCGATGGCGTATGCGGTGGCGGTCTCATCCCATATGCCAAGCGCCTCACGACGGAATGAATCGTCCGACAGGTTGTTGCGCATGCGCATGATTGCCTGTTCGCTTGTACGTTTCGGATAGCTGGGATTCGCTTTAGCCCACTGTTCGCGGTCGTCCGAATCCGCGTCCTTGTCGGCGGCGAGCTCCACGTAGAGGAGGTTCCCATCATGGTTCAACGCGTGCATGCGCTTCTCCGTGAACGCCTCGCACTGGTCTCCCGGCTTGGGTGGATTGCCCATATACACGACCAGGGGATTAGGACTCGTGTTCAAAACCGGAATCATATTGTCCATCGCGCGCACTGTGAGGATCTGCGCTTCGTCGAACACGGCCACGTCCACGCTGTGCAATCCTCGGCCGAAACCGTTTTCGCGGGCGCCGAACATGATGCGGCTGCCGGACGTGAACGTGATCTCCTGTTGGCCGTTTGCTCTGCGAATGCGTTCCACGTACCGGCCGAGCACTGGATTGCGCTCCATCTCGCACATGTCCGCGAATGTCTCGTCGCTGGTGCGCGTATGGTGGGCGGTCCAGATGGCTTTCAGGTTCGGTGTGAGTATCGCCTTGAGGAACAACGCGGTGCCGACGGTGAAGGTTTTGCCGATCTGCCTGCAGCTGGACAGCACGGCGCCGTCCGCGCCACACGCATACTTGCCTTCCGCGTTCTTGGCGAACAGAAGCCACAAGAAGCCCTGCTGCCACAAGTCGAAACGGATGCCGGCCTTGCGCGCGGCTTTGTTGATTCGCGTGAACTCGCTGCCGACGATGCCTTCCGGCTGGCGGAGGACCTTGGCGATTTCAGACAATCGACGCTCCGACATCGTCCGTCACCTCGTCTTCCTCATCGTCCAGCAGGTCGGTCAGACCGCCGCCTTGGAGTGATTCGATGCGTTCGCATACGTCGATGAGCTGGCGGCTGATCGCTGGCAGTGCGTTTGCCGGTGTGGACGTGTCGTCCATGGCCTTCTGCAGTCGGTCGCGGTTGGCGCGCAGCATGTCCAGCATGCTGCCGTCCATCATCCTCTCGAAGCTCCGCTGGTCGAGATCCCTTTCCGGCTTCTGTTTCGTTTCCACGGCTTTGACGGGCGGCTTACCGTTCCGGTCCTGTGCGGGCCGATTCTTTTTCCGACGCCGATAGTCTTTCTGCCTGCATTTCGCGGAGCAATATTTCTGTTGGCTGCCCTTGCCACTTGGCCTAAATTGCTTACCGCATACTTCGCAAATCATTGCGTTTCCTTCATTCCAAAACCAGTGAGGAACCCGAGTTCTTCGCGCAATCTTGTTGCAGCAGCTTCCGCCCGTGCAAGCGTCTTGAATGGACCTCTCTTGTATGCCTTCCTATCCTTGATAACCTCAACTTGCCATGCTTTTCGATCGTTACGCCAGTAAACACCACGGATTCCGGATTTGCTGTTCTTATTACAGGAAACACGATATTCGGAATTCTCCTGAACCGTTACTGTTCTCAAATGGTCTGGATTAACGCATGAACGGTTGTGACAGATATGATCAATCACCATCCCATCTGGGATAAACATGTTATGAGTCAATGCATATGCGAAGCGATGTGCCGGAACGGACGTCTTTGCCAGACGGAATGTGCCATATCCCTTTGGGTGATGAGCACCGTTCCATTCCCAACATTTACTAGGGTCAGTGCTTCTGAAGTATTTATTAAATCGTTCTATGTCAGATGCTGACGCTTTGAAAAAGGCCATATTCCGCCTTTCATTCAACGTATGCGTAACACAATTCGTTACGCTTAAATTTCAAGAGAAATATCGGCACTGCACCCGAGGCGACCCCAAGGGGGTGTACCCGGGGTCCCCGCCCTGGTATCGGAGTCAGATGCCGAACGTTTTGAACGGCATCGAGCTTGCTTTCACTTCCTGTCTGCCAGCCAGCAGCGCTCGTGCGTGTTCGTCTGTCTTGTCGCTCTTCATCCTGTTGCATCTGCGGTGCGTGAGCCTGCAGTTCGCGAAGCTGTATGGATCACCGCCGCGTGAGACTGGTATGAGCTCGTCGACTTCGGCGCTCATCGGATGTGGTGTCTTCAATGTCTTGTCGACCGGCTGGGCGCAGATGGCGCACACGTCGTATGCGGCCAGGACTCTTGCCCTGAGCTGTCTGCGCCGCCAGCCGTTGCTGACACGCTCGTTGCGCCGCTTGCTCATGTGGCCTCCCCGCATGTATGAGCCCGGGGTGCCGTGGATTTGCCGACGACTATCTTCGCCGTTGGCTTGCTGGAATGCCGGTATAGGGGCTCCCGTATATGGACACTCCCGGTCTTGTAGGGGCTCCCCATCATCTGCGAATACCCCTCCCGGATTGTCAATACCCCTACCCCGGATTTGTTTCATGGGTGCCTTCGGCGGGATTCGAACCCGCGTCCACACGCGGCCACAAGGAAGAGAATCCAATAAAGACTCGCGGCCGGTACGATCTACCACTGATTCCTACGAAGGCATACCGGCAGGCGGATTTGAGCATCACCGCATCACGGAAGCACGGGATTGGCTTGCCTGCCACATTGAGGTATGCCCACTCTGACGGGAGTGGGCGGAGCGTGTCCGATATGCCGTTCGGACAGGACGGGATATAACCCAAGGAGTTAGGAGAATCCATCGGTGGATATGAAAAGGGTTCAAACCGTTTTCCGGTTTGAACCCTTTAATCCACTGACAATTCTGCCTTGCACTTTGAAAAATGTCAAATCACGTCATGCCGGGCGAGGCGCGCGTGTACGTCGGACAGGCGGTACAGCGGCTGTCCCTTCTCGTTTCTGCCGGCCGGTTGGATCCTGCCGCGCTTGCGCCACGAGTAGATCGTGTTCACGCTGCACTGGAACCCGCATTCGCGCAGCAGCTCCGCGCACTCCCCCGCCGTGAACGCCCTGCCGGATTCGATGCACTCCTTCAGGAACCCCAATCGCACGTCGACCACGCGATGAGTGTTGCCGCACACCGGACAGTCAACATTTACCGCGCCGACCTCCGCACTCAGCTCCACGCCGCACAGAGGATTCAGGCACCTGCCGATACCATGCTTGGATGGCGGCACGTCGATGATGCCCAGCGTCTTGCGCGCCAACCGCTCCCAGTCATGCCAAATCAGACCAATGTCCGGCAATCGTGAAAGACGATTGCAATCCGCGCAGATACTCAGGCATTTCAACACGGACGGATGAATCCTGCTATCGGCCCATGGCATGGCCGGCGGAGCATACAACCGCCGCCAAAGAGCGACAGCCAGATCATCGATCTCCTGCAGATGGTCAATCACAGACAACCTGACCGGCGTCGGAGCCGAAGCCAAATTGGTACGGCCGGGCTGATGGCCACCGTAATGTGCGGTGCTGTCCAGAAACTCGCGCAGGACCTGGATCCATGACGGATAGTCGCGGAGCCATCCCCTCATTACGGCATCGCACTTGTCACACAGCGTATTGCGCAGATTGCACTCCCCGCCGCACACTTGACACATGCCGGCGAGCGCTGGCTTGTGTTGGTTGGTTTGTGCTGGTTGTGTCTGGTTTGGTGTTGGTTGGGATTCGTTGGTTGGTTCGTTCATTTGTTCGATTCCCTCCGGCGGGTGTAGTCTGGTTTGTGGTGATGCCAGGAGCCCGGCCGGAAGGTCGGGTTTCTTGTTATTCGCGGGTGTGTTGGATGATTGCTTTGATTTCCTCTTTGGGGACTTGTGGCATCAGTGGCGCGATCTCATCGAGGCTGTATCCGGCCTGATGCCATTTGATGATCATGTCCATGAGGGTTTTCTTGACTTTCATTTCGTTTCCCTTCGTATTTGCTGGATGATCGTCTCGTATGGTTTGCGGTGGAAGATGCGTATCCACCATTCGGGGCGGCGGCCCCATATGGTTTTGACTTCGGTGAGGGGAAACCATGATACGTACCATTTTTGGCAATTTCCGCAGTACAGCACCTCGCCTTCCTCCTTCGGTCTGGGATGCTCATGGTCGAACGCTGGCGGCCTTGGCACCAAATAACTTCGATTGCTCATTTTGTGTCCTTGAGTGTGATGCGTTTCATTCCTTCGCCGCCTTCATTTCTTGGACTTCACCGTCGAAAAAATCGATGATGAGATTGCAGATGGCGACCGCCGACGTTTTGAGCTGGGTTTTTTCCTCTTCGTTTTCGGCTTTGATGGCGAAAACGCCATCCTTGCTGTTGAAATTGATTCTCATTTCGTGTCCTTCGTGGTTGGGCGGACGGTGAATGCGACGAGTCCGGTCTCGGCATGGAACACCTTGGCCGGCTCGCCAGTCCTCAAGGACATGGCCTGCGCGTAGTCGCCGGCATCGTCGATGTTCTCGAACGTTCTGACGCCTTCCGTGGTGACGACGTTGTAGCTCATCTTGCCGGCTCCTTGCCCGCTACGCTCACATGGCTCCAGTCGCAGGACAGGCCGGCCTGCTTGCCGTTCGTCGAGTAGACGATGCAGTCCACTTGCCTCGTGTCGGTCAAGGTGATGACGCATTCCGTGAATGCGTCGGCCCCGGCGGAGCACTGCGAGTCGACGGACCTGACCGCATGCGCTGGCGTCGAAGGCTCCAACGCGCTCCCGCATCCGGCGAGCGCGAGGAGGAATACCGGTGTGAGCAGGAACATGGTGATGGCGGTAAGGCCGATGCCGGCGAGCGCGAGCGGTTTGCGTTTTCTCATTTCGAGTGTTTCCTTTCTTGTCTGGTGGCTTCCGTGTTCCATGCGCGGATGGCTTCCTTGAGGTCGTCGTGGCGGGTGAGGATGAGGATGCCGTGGTGGTGTTGGCAGGCGCATGCCCATATCTGTCGTATGGCGAATGTTTTCCGGTTGACGGCCCAGGCGATCCGGTCGAAGCTGATGTTCCGGCTGCCGCAGGTCGGGCATGGCACTGGTTTGTGCCATTTGCGCGGTCGTGTCTCCTTGGATACGGTCTTCGTGGTTTTCTTCTTCATTGTCACCATGCCTTTTTCAGGAGTGTGCGGTACCGGATGTAGTCGTTGATGTCGCGTCGGATGCAGTCGCGTACCCTGTGCGATCCACGATGCCCCTCGTACGGATCCTCGGGACAGTCGATGAACCTCAAATACCGGCGGAGCGTGGTCAGGTCGAACTTGCGGTAGGACAGCCACCTGTCCGGGGCCAGGTCGAGGCGTTTGAGGAAGTCGATGTCGAAGTCCACGTTCGTGCCCGCCGGAACCAGCGTGAAGCGTTGCGACAGGGAGTCGAGATACTCCTCCACTGCGTTCGCCACAGCATCCACGCAGTCGTCGTGCGCGGAGCCGTTCAACAGTTCGAACAGCAATCCATTGTCCGTGTGCATCGAGAACGCTATCGGGCCCATGTCCAACAGGTTGAGATAGTCCGGTCTGATGATGCGGTGCAGGGATCCGAACGAATGTTCGCCCAGCATGTCGGTGCATTCCATGCCGACCTCCAACGGCAGACTGTCATTCCTGTCCGTGCCGGTCGTTTCGAAGTCGAGCCAGAGCAGCGCCTCCGGCTTCACGTTCAGGTCTTCGTCCTGTTTCCTCATGATTCTTCCTTCCAATTGCTTTGCCATTCGATGATTTCGATTTGCGTGAGCCGTTGCGCCGTGCCGTCATCCAGCAGCCACCACCAGTCGCCGTTCCAGTCGCGTATCGGCGCGTTGAGCGGACCACGCCAGCTCGGGATGATGTAGCCGAACCGTTCCGCCTCGGCCGGATGCGCGTGCGTCCAACCATGGCAGCCGGTCGTGCCGGACCCGCACAGTTCGACGATGTTGCACGGCAGGTCGCGCACGGTCGGGTCGGCCCGACGGCGCAACTGCCGGTGGTGGCCGCTCCTGCCCGGCCAGACACTCGGGTCATGCAGGTTGCGTCCGCAACGCATGCAATGCCAACCCTGTCGTTGCAAGGCGATGCGTTTCGATTCCTGGAATTGCCGGTCGCTCATCGTCGCTCCCTTCCGATTTGTTCGAGCAGGCTGATGCAGGTCGAGCAGTCGCGTTTGATATCGCGGATGCGGTCAAGGTCCATATCGGCGAGCGCCGGACCTTTGAGCGCGTCGAGTTCCAATCGGTCCGCGGCTTGGATGGCCGAGGTGAGGATGCCGGCCATGTGTGCGATGGTCATGGCGTTCATGCCGCCGCCTCCTGTTCGAACAATTGTTCGGCCAATACGTCGCCGGGCACGTTCGCAAGCTGACGGCGCAGCATGTCCGGATCCACGCCCTGGTTGAGCAGGTTCGCGACCTTGCATGCGAGCTCCATGTACGTGTCCGTGCCTTCGCAGGCTATCGGGCCGAGTACGCGTTTGACCTCTTCGCTGCCCCACGTGAACCGTCGGCGAGCGTTGGAATCCTTTGGTGTGGCGAATCCGCGTTCCTTGCCTTTGACGAGCCAGTTGCGGTATTTCGCGTTCCAGTCGGCCGAGCGGGCTGCTGAGTCGAGGGCCCTGTCGCGGAATTTTTCGGCCTCGATGTCGCAGTCGATGCCGAGCCGGTCGGCGAGCGCCTGGTGCTCCTCGGTGGGTTTCCAGTCGGCTGGTATTGGGATTTGTTTTCTCGCGCGCGCGTTACTCTCTCTAGGTTCTATATACGGTTCTTCCTTATATAGGTTCTGTGCGCAGTCATGTTGCGCCCCTGATTGCGCCCCTAGCGACGTTTTTTTGCGCCCCTGATTGCGCCCCTCCAACTTGTTTAGGGGCGCAGTGGTCTGCGCCTCTTGCGGCGGTTGTTTCAGGGGCGTAGTTTTTGCGCCTCTAAAATCCTTCATCGCGAGGTCCCAGACGATCGGACGGTATTTGCCGAGGTGCTCGGTGATCCGCTGGTCTCCCCTTCGAATCAGTCCGGCCTTCTCCAGATCGTGCAGGCCGTTCTGGATGGTGCGCCGGCTGTATCCGGTCAGTGCCACGATGCGCTTCTGGCTCGGGAAAGCTCCCCTGCCCTGTGTGTCAGCATGGTCGGCAAGCAGGAGCAGGATGCGCAACAAAGCTCCTTTGACCATTTCGGCGGGCACGTCGTACATGGCCCACTCCAATGCCTTCATACTCATGATTCCTGCTCCTTTTCGACCATCGCGCCCTTGAGTGCCTCGCGTTCCTCCGCACTGGGCTGGTATCCGAGGTGTTCCAATGCGCCGTACCAGACGCACATCTCATCAACGCCGCGCATGGTGCGCCACGCACGCCAATCGGCGTTGTCCTCCTGGCGTGCGGCCAGCACGTCGAGGATCCGCAGCGGCCTGTCCCTCAACACCATGCGGATCTGGTCGAGGTTCTCCTTGCATTCCAACGACCAGTGGTCGCCGTCATGCTCAGTAATCGGCAGATTCCATCCAAAACCGATGAGCGCCTCCACGACACCCTCGCCATGGCTTGGCTGGCTCACGAACATCGAATGCCAGCCGACCGTCTCGGCGAGCGCGAGTTCGCAGATTCCCGCCACTGTCTGTTCGCGGGTGAGCGTGTGGAGGTTGGTTCGTATCCATGCGAAACGCGTGTCCCTCGCGATCGCCTCGAAGTCCCTGGCCTTGCGGTCGAGTTCCTTCCCCCGTGCCATGATGGCCTGGCGTTCGGTTTTCGCGTTCTTCTCCCTTTCGATCTGGTCGAGTGGAATCGGCGCGTACAGGCAGTAGTCGCCGTGGTTCTTGAAGACGCAGAATTCCGGCCACCCATCCTCACCCGTGAACTGCTTCCAGAACGGATCCCGAGTGGAGGAAATGATGTTATGCCGCCTGTAGCCGCGCGGTTCGAACGTCCAATAGTTCTTCCCGTCGGGGAAGGACTCGACCCTGACGCCGGCCTTCGCGAGCGCCTTGTCGGCCTCACCGCACCATTTCGCCTTGTCGCGTTCTCTGACGAGCCTTTGGTACGTCCATTCGAAGTCGGTGGACCGTGCGAGCTCGCGTTGCATGTCGGGGTCGGATTCGAATTCGGCGAGCTTGTCCAACTGGTCGAGCGTCAGTTGGCTGAAGTCGGCGGACATGTCGCGCGTCTCCTGCGGGATGCGGGCGATCCTCAACCGTCGGCGCACGAACCGGTCGCTGCGTCCCGTCTTCTCGGCCATCTCCTTGACCCGCACGCCCAGGTCGAGAAGCCCTTGGTAGCCGTCGGCCTCCTCCACGGGAGTCAGGTCGGAGCGTTGCGTGTTCTCCACGAGCATGATTTCCTGTTCGCGGCGCGCGTCCATCTCCTCGACGATCGCGGGCACGGTCGAGAGTCCCGCCTGTCTGGCCGCGGCGAGCCTGCGGTGGCCGATCACGACCCGGTACTGCTTGTGTCCGTCGATGTCCGTCTCGCCGTTCGGCGTGACCAGCAAAGGCTGTTTGATGCCCTGGCTTCGGATGCTCGACACCAGTTCTTCCACGTCGCCGACCTGCTTGCGTGGATTATGCGGGTTGGCATGCAGGTCGTCCACCTGCAGATTCTCTATGGTGATGCCCATGATCCATTCCTTTCATCAGAAATCCGGTTCGGATTCCGGCTTGCCGAAATCACCGAACGAAGACGACGAGCCCGAAGCCGAGCCCCACGGGTCGGACGGCGGCAACGAAGCGCCAGCAGCGGTGGTGCCACCCGTATAGCCAGCCGGAGCGGAAGACGGATTCCCATACGCTCCAGCCGTACCCCGCTGCGCCTTGGCCACCTGCGCCGTCGCATACCGCAAGGAAGGGCCGATCTCATCCACCTGCAATTCCACGGAAGAACGCTTCTGATGCTGCTCGTCCTCCCACGAATGCTGCGTCAGCCTGCCCTGGACGACCACACGCATGCCCTTCGCGAGACTATTGGCGCAATGCTCCGCCAAGTCACCCCACACCGTGCAGCGGAGGAACAACGCGTCCCCGTCGACCCACTGCTGCGACTGCCGGTCGAACATGCGCGGAGTGGACGCGATCGTGAACCCAGCCACGCTCCGACCGTTCTTCGTCGACCTCAACTCAGGATCCGCGGTCAGATTGCCCACCACCGCGATAATCGTCTCACCAGCCATTAGAACCTACCTTTCACGGCGAGAGTCTTGATGATGCGGATGGTCTCGCCACCATCCCTGGTCTTCACCATGTGCGTCAACTGCGCGGCAGCGCCCTGATGGAAACTGTCATCAGGCATCACCTCCAACACCGGCATGGCGATCTCGGACACGAACCGGCCCACCAGTCCGTTGAAACGCACGCCCAACGATTCGAGGATCACCAGCTCCTTCCACGCCTCGGTCTCCATCGTCCGACGGCACGCCTCCGCCACGGCCCTGTCGCCACGCGTCATCCCCTCCATGCCGACGTCCTTGACCGGAGCGTTCGGACTGAAATGCCAATGCGGCAGAATCTCCTTCATCGGTTCCTCCCTTGACCTTGATTGATATGAGATTGATTGATATGAGCCGGACCGCTGGGCGCCATGACAGCACTGGAGCACGCCCATCGTTCCCACACCCCAAGAAAGCTGAACGAAGCGGGGATGCGGGCGGCGTTGACGGTCCGGCCAAGCGCCGGCGGCGGGATTCGAACCCGCAACGGACGGCGTGACGGCGGAAGACGTGAGAGTGCATGCGTGAAATGCAATGTGAGATGAAGAGACACACGCCTCCGCCATCCGTCCGCGTCCTTGTACGCCGGCGGATACGGTCAGACGCCATCCACGTCATCGCGCGAAGCGAACCTGACCGTCAGCCACAGGGCCGTGGCCAAATACACGCCCTCCACCACAAGCGCGCCCGTCAGACCGCCGCCATGCCAGGTGAGCATGAGCGTCACGCTCACGACCAGGCCGACCACGGCCAGCGCGAACTTCAAACGCCTGAGCGTGTAGTTCGGCCTTCCCTTTTCGAACCTGTCCTCGATGCGATAATCGTTGTCGGTCATCTTGCGCCTCCGATTTTTTGAATGAATTCCCTTGCCTGGTCTTTTCCGATGCTCGCCAGCTCGTGGCTTCCGTCGATGTCGAGTGCCATGAGGCTGGCGCCCTTGCCCGTGACGCGAATCGCATAGCCGGTCAAGCCGAACATGATCACCGTGCCCCTCGGCGGTGCTGGTGGTGTCAGCAGCGTTTCCGCGTCGATTCTCCTGAGTGTCATCACAGCTCCTTGCGAATGTCGTTCATGCTTACTCCTCCAACGATTTGACGTATCGGTCCATTTCCTCGCGTCTGATGTGACGGCGGGAAGGCGTTCCTCGTTTGCTCGGCGGACGAAACGTGTCTATGTCGCCCTGGTTGACAGCCTGTCGGAGGCCGTCGTAGTCGATCCCGTACAGGCTCGCGGCCTGCGGGAGTGTCCATGCGAGCCTGTCCTTCAACGGGATGTGGCTCGCGTCCTTGAGCTGGTCTGTCTGTGTGGCCATCACTCGCCTCCTTTTGCGATTAGAATCGGTTTCATGTGTCTTTCGGATTGGGTCTCCATAGCCAGTGCTGCGATTGCGCTCGTATCGTTCGGCGTGGCGGTGGCTTCTGCATGGTTCTCGAAGAAGCAGGTCGACGCGGCCATGGAAGCGAACCGCATCAGCGCCGCCGCATTGGACGTCTCTCGGCAGCAGCTCGCGTTGGAACGCGATTCCGGGAGGAACGCCGCATCGCTGCCGTACGTTCCGCCATGGCGTCTTTCGTGGGTGAAGGGTGACATGTACGCGTTGACGAACGGGGGTTCGGACGTCGAACACGATGTGCACGTGAGCCCTCCGGCATACAGCGCCGTTGCAACCGAGATGGATTTCCCGGAAATCGGCCCCATGTCGTCGGTCACGTTCATGCTCTTGCTCACCGAGGCCTCCCCGAATCGCAACGTGAAGGTGACCTGGCGTCATGCGGAAGAGACCGACACTCGCTCCTGGAACGGAGTCCTTCCTCCTCGTGGGTGATCCGCCGGCTGTCGCACATGGCTTTTCGCAGTTGCACCAAGCTTCGGTGCTGTGAGAGCAGCGCGGCGTTGCATCCGATAAGGCTGATGACATCGATGACGAGACAGACGATTTGAACTATGCGCATCACGCGCCTCCTTTGTGTGTGTGATGCCGGGCGGCGTTAGGAGAACCGCCCGGCCCTCTCCTAAACTCGGTGTCATCCCGCATTTCCGACGTGCGGGCCGAACAGTTAGGAGAAGAATCATGCTCACACAGCGACAGGCACTCGAAGAGGCGAGAGGAAACATCGCCTGCGGAACCAGCATCGCCGCGCGAATCAAGGAGACCTCGCAGAATCCCGAGATTCGGGAACTCGCGAAGGCTGTCTATTTCATCGGATTCGGCAGCCAGCAGATCGTCAACGCTTTCACCGACTCCGGCAGGATAAAGGATCTCTAGAAGGAAACGGCAGACGGCTTCCATCTGTCCAAGCACGGCGGCGGCAGCGGCGGCCTCCCTCAACTGCTCGAGGCCTCTGCCGCCGATCGACGACATGGCGAAGGTCGAATCAATGAGGTCGACGCTTGTCTTCGGCTGCGTCGCGGTGATGAGACGGTTCCTCAAATCATCGAACGCGGAGAGCATTGCCCTTTGCATGTTCTTGTCCATCACGCACCCGCTTCCAACGTCGGCTGAGCGCGACCCCAATACCGGTCGATGAAGTAGCGCTGCCCCTTGCCGGTGACCTTCGGAGTGCGGCTGACCGTGGTGTGCCCGTCCGCATGGGTGACGGTGGTCTCCTTGATGCGGAACAGGCCGAGGTCCATCGCACGCTGTGTCGGCACGTTGCGATTCGAACCGGACTTGCCGAGATACCCGTCGGCCTGAAGAAGACGGAACAGCCGGTTCTGGCCGATGTCCATCCCGTTCTGCCGGAGCATCTTCGCCAACTCGCCGACCAGGCACGTGCCATCGGACGCGGCGACAGCATCGGCAAACCGGGCTTTCGGCTCCAATACCTTGATTTGCGCGTCCTTGGCTTGAAGCTGTTGGTTCTTGCGCTCGATGGTCTTCTGCGCGACAAGCACGGCCCTGGCCATGATGTCCTCATCCGAATCCGACTCGGACGTCGGGATGTAGCCGCCGGTTTTGCGGATCTGGGGCAGCACCTTATGCGTCACCCAACGTTGGAACTCCTTCGCCTCCGGCTTCCGCGAGCGCATGACCAGACGATACAGGCCAGGCTCACTGATGATGTACGCCTGCTGCCGACGGCCAATCGAATCGATGACTTCAGTAGTACTGAACTCGTCATCATCAAACATTTTGACAGTCTCGGTTGGATTACCGAGGTCAAGGATGCTCATGCAATCCTTGAGTACGAACCAAGGCTCCCCCGCCTCATCGGTCAAGGTGCGCAACGAGGCACCCCTGAAATCGAATTTTCGGATTTCGTTGTTCATTGGATTCTCCTTAGAATCGTGTTCATGTGTTATTCCGTGATGATTGGTGAAATATGAGTTGGGTTACCGGCATTGATTGGTCCTCGGTGGTACCGGCGAGCGTCGTAACGTCCACGGCGGTCACGCTGCTCTTGCGCTATTTCGACAGGAACCGGCCTAATCTTGTGCTTACACGGCGTGAAGTTGTGCTGCCGAAGCACCTGTCAGGTAATCGCGATCTGTATGGCGAGCCACTGACCTTGGAGAATATCGGCACAGCGCCAGCCATTGACGTCCGGTTCGTCGGCTCCGGCTGCGTTGTCGCAGTGGAACTCAAGCCCTCGCATGGCAATGACTTACGTCACTGGGAAAGTTCCGTGCCATCCATCGCCCCGGGCGAGTCCGTCGTATTGCAGATGCACCACTCCGATGCGGATTCGATCATCGTGGTCACGTATGACCGTTTCCCCTCGATTCCTTGGCTCCGCTGGTGGAAGAAGCGTCTCCGATGGCATATAGGACGTGTCTCCGGCGAGAATCTGTGGCCGGCAAGTGGATATAAGGCGATTCGGATTCCCCTTTGGCGGCAGCTGATTGGCCGGCTGGAACGGTACGAACTTCGGAATCGCACTGACGAGATCGAGGAGTCACCGGAGCCGTTGCATCCGACGCCGACGACCGAGAGATGATCCCGTTCAGAAACTCGGCATCGGCATTTAGACGCTTTCGTCTTTCGATGTTCCGCTCCCAGAGTTCGACGGCGGCGACCGGATCCGAAACAGGATTCGAACTTGCTCCGCATCCGCAGTCAAGATTGAGGCCCAAGTTGTTCGCATTGACGTGTGGCATGCGGCCGCATATCGGGCACGGGTGAATCGGCGACGAGAGAATCGACGTGATTCTGGCCGCCCAGGCGTCCCACCGTTTCAGCATGAACTCCTGCGATACGCCTTCCTCTGCAGGACCATGCCCATTCGAGCAGGATACGACGAAGTAATCCATCCTGTGGTTAGCCGAATAAGCTCTTTTCGACACACGAATCTCCGGAATGCCGCCGCATAGCGGACAATCCAATGGTCTTTTCGAATCTTCGGCCGGAATATTAATGTTCATTTCGGATTCTCCTTTCGATTCATGCGTCAGCGACTTATGATTTTTTGTCTCTGACGAAGAACTCACTGACATCACACCCAATCGCTTCAGCAATTTGATGCAATTCACGAACAGTGAATGGCGATGACGCTGGATATCTAAGCCTCCTTGTCAATGTGACTCGAGGGATTCCAGACTTCTCCGACGCCTCAGAAACGCTGAATTTCGCACTGGAAAGAGCCTTGTCAACTCGTTTTGCAACTGTTGCTGAATACTTCATGCTGTCCATGCTTTGCATACTAATGCCCATTTGGGCAGTATGCAAGTGCGACACGCCCAAACGGGCAGTTGTTAGCAAATTTACAGTCGTTATACTGTCCATATGGACATTAATGAAGCAACAGCTAAAGCAATTGCTGCAGAACGTTCTGCAGCAGGATTAACCATCAAAGAGCTTTCGGAGAAGTCTGGCGTACCAGAGCGAACGCTAATCAGAATGCTGAAAAACGAGCGCGACATCAAAGTAACGCAAATAGCTCAGCTAGCAGAAGTTTTCGGTATTAATCCACATGAACTCATTGAGGAAGCCGAGAAATTCATTGCTAGAGCCGCGCGCAATGAAGCTCGCGAGCGCGAGTCCCAGATCACCGATGATCTCATCGAACCGAGATTCGAGGACCTGCCACCACAGGAACTTGCCGCCAGCAGGGACAGGAACCGTGACATGGAGTCCGAGACTCCGGATGAGTGATAGCCACAAATATTACGAAAACATTCAAGCGAAAGGATAAATCATGGCAGCAAAAAAGGAAATACAGGACTCCTTTAGCGTCAAGGGAATTGACGTCAGGGTTATTTCAAAAGGTGACGATAATGATTACATCAGCCTGACAGATCTCGCAAAGTACAAAAGCGAGGATCCTTCAGACGCCATTAAAAACTGGATGAGAAACAGAAACACCATCGAGTTCCTCGGAGTCTGGGAAACGTTGAACAACCCTGATTTTAAACCCGTCGAATTCGACGGGTTTAAAAAGGAAGCCGGTCTTAACTCATTCATCATGACGCCGACGAAATGGATCAAGTCAACAAATGCAGTAGGAATCCGGACAAAGCGTGGACGCTACGGCAGCGGTACCTTCGCGCATGTCGACATCGCATTGGACTTCGCGACATGGATCAGTCCGGAGTTCAGACTCTACGTGTTCCAGGAATACCGACGTCTTAAATCAGACGAATCCAGTCGCATCAACCTCGACTGGAACGAGAAGAGACTGTTCGCAGCGATCAACTATCGCCTACACACTGACGCAGTCAAAGACACCATGCCGCCTCAACTAGGCAAAAACGATCGAAGATTGCGTTACGCGCAGGAAGGTGACATACTCAACTTGGCCGTATTCGGTATGACGGCTAAGCAATGGCGCGACGCGCATCCGGGCGAGGGCAACCTCAGAGATAATGCAAGCCTTGCCCAGAACCTCGTACTCTCCAATCTTGAAAGCATGAACGCCATCATGCTGCGCAAAGGAATAAGTCAAAGAGAACGTCTTCTTGAGCTGAATGAAATCGCCAGACAACAGATGGCCAGCCTTACAAACAATCCGACGGTTAAACGACTCGGAGACGGTAATGAGAGCAAACAGAACGAGAACTGACTCGGCACATTAACCTGCACCGCACAAAGGAGGTCACGGCAAACGGGTAGTCTGAGCATCGACAGTACCCAGCACGCGAGCGCCTTCGGCGCGGCGAACCAGGCTGGGTCGTTTCATATCACTGGCGAATGCAGTCCGGATGCTTTCCTTGACCGCGCCGGGAAGGAGCATATCCGCGTCATCGAACAACCATTGCCGGACGGACTGTGCGGCGCATGGCACGAGGCGAGCCGCACCATATTCCTCCACGACCGGCTCAACCAGCGCCAGCGCCGCTGCACATTGTGTCACGAGCTCATCCACGCCAGACACCACGACCCCGGATGCGGCAGCCAATACGGCATCAAATGCGAGCGCCGGTGTCGTAGGGAGACCGCGTTGGCGTTGATCTCGCCGGTGGATTACGGCATGGCGGAGACGGTGTACGAGGGCAATACGTGGATGATGGCAGTGGAATTAAGTGTCACCATCCAAGTACTGTCAGATTATCGGCAGCTGCTCTACGATTCCGGCGTGTGTATGCAGTGAATACCACCAAGCGATTGTTCATGGGGGTACGATGGAGTGACCGGCATGGTCGCCAGAGAAGAAAAGAGAATCCAATGACCAACAACAATCCAAATCCGCAGCAGTTCCATCCGCAACCGGTTCCACAACAGCAGCCGGCGCAACAACCGCCATTCGCGCAACAGCCGCATTTCCAACAGCCGCAGCAGCCGGCGCCGCAGCAGCCGATGATGCAGCAGCCCTACCGGCAGCCGGCCGAGGAGAAGCATATGAGCGCGCTCGGCATCACCGCATTCGTTCTCGGCGTCATCGCACTCGTGCTCTCGTGGATCCCGATCGTCAACAATGTGGCGTTCGCCTTCGCCATTGCCGGCATCATCTTCGGCTGCTTCGCACTGTACGCCACCAGGAAGAACGGAAAGAAAAAGGGCCGCGGACTAGTCATCGCGGCAGTCATCATCTCCCTCATCAGCGGCGGAGTGGTCCTCTACACGCAATCCGTATACGGTGCCGCCGTGGACAGCGTGAGCAAGAGCATGGATGAGACAAGCAAGCAGATCCAGCACGATTCCGACAATTACGACAAGGGCATCGTCAACGAAGGCGCCAAGGAACTGAAGCTGCAGGTGACCATCAGCAACGGCAACGCAGAAGTGACCTACGGCAAGGGCGGCGGCAGCAGCAACGAAACCGTCTCCGGCCAATGGGAAAAGACCATCACCGGCGATGACGCCCAGAAGGACTGGACGCTCAGCGCCTACCCGTCCTTCGACATCGACAACCAGACGCCCGCTGACACGCAGGTGACATGCACCATCACCGTGGACGGCAAGCAGGTCTCGCATCAGGAAGCGACCGGCGACAACGCCAACGTGTACTGCAGCGTCTACGACAAGCAGTGACAACTTACTAGACGCAGAAAACGCACCCATCCACGACTTTTGCGGTTGGGTGCGTTTTTCTATGGCAGATGACGCTCAGCATCGACGGCAACGATGTAGCCAAATGCCCAACGGACGGGACGACATCGCTCGAATAAACCAAATCGCAACCCGATAATCCAAACCCCGGCCACCCGCATACGGCGAGCGCGGGGTGTGTCAATACTCTTTCGTGTTGCGGAAAAGCCGTCGCCGTCCGTCACTGGCCGTCGCGGAGGTCTGGCAGGGCGGCGTCGAGCGTCTTGGCGAGTCGCCGTTCCCTCCAATGCGTGTACACGCTGGTGGTGTGGATGTCGGTGTGGCCCATGATGGCGGTGCGCTCCT
>OHFM01000265.1_pt1 | contig 24921 bp, 9 predicted proteins | sample 1567511 | NCBI WGS metagenome assembly OHFM01 (sample SAMEA3879571, study PRJEB24766) | human gut metagenome | biome: human-associated habitat; feature: feces | place: USA | collected 1985/1987
TAGCCGCATGCACACACGACTAATGCGATACCTAACAACATTAATCCTGTCATGATACTTACCTCTTTCCCTTAAAATAAAATAATAATATAGCTTGAAATTTATCACCAAAATCCTTTTCTGTCAACAAAAACAGTAAATTTTTGTGAACTTTTGCAAATTAATCTTCAAAATGTAAAGAATATAATAAAAACAGTGAACTTAATCAGTGTTTGTACACTTATTTAAAACAGTAAAAAACGCCGGGGTTAAACGGCGCTTTTTAATATTATTATTTTTCAGGCTTTCCAAAACCATCACAGCCAGATAAGCTGCATAAGTTTTTTGTATTCCCCGTTTAAATGGCGGATGATAACATCAAACATAGTATAAATCAAATCGCCGTCCGCTTCGCTGCCTGGCAACAGAACGCAGCAATCCAAAACAAGTGAGCCGTTATCATCAAAATAATATTTAAACGATTTAAACCCTTTGTTAAGACGGTTAAGTTCCTTTAAAAGCCCTGCTTCGTTGGCATCGTTTAAAACACGCGGCGCAACAAGCACACGCACCATGCCGTAAATACTGCTGTCTAAAATTACAATTGTCGGCAGCTGCTGCCCGTTAATTTCAATGTTAGAACGGAAAACAACGCTGTTTAAATTATCACCGGCAATTTCGTCAACAGTAAAACAGGTAATTTTTTTGTCATCAAGATACTTTTTAAAAGATTCCGCTTTTTTATTCATGCCTGACCTCCAAAATTATTTGCAATATCCGGAGGCATACAGCCCCCGGATATTAATTTTTGTTAAGCTTCTACAGCAACTTCATCAGCACCGGCGTTTGTTTCGGTAAATTCCTGATAATCAATCAGGCCGTAGCGGTTATGCAGCGATAAACCGTAGCCGTATGCCTGTTTCCAGTCCTCGTCAAGGTAACGCCCATGCTGCCAGCGCAGATGGTTTTCTGCCGTGAAGCGCTGGTCGTAAACATAATCGTATTCATCCAGAGTCAGCAGGATGCCATTGCTTTCCTGAATATGGTCATCGGTAAAGCGCAGGTACATCCAGTCACCCGTGCCGTTCAGCCACATATCAAGGCTGCTTTCCGGACGGTTCTCTTCGGTGTTAATCCAGTAAACGCTGTCGCTGCCATCACGCAGAGGCGGTTTGCCGTAAATTGCTGCAGTCATTTCATCATTGCTGAAGTGCGCGTTATCTTCAACATACAGTTTGTCAAACCACAGCTGGCCTTCACTGATATGGATATCGGAGTTATTTACCCACAGGCGATCAAAGCGGATTCCGCTGTCGCTGTTGGTTTTAATATCGCCGATAGTAAAGTTATCAATCGGTTTATCTGCTTCTGCATTATCAGGTGTAATAACCAGCATACCGTCTGCATCCGGACGCTGCGAAATCTGGTCAAGAGTCATATCGCTGCCAGTAAGCACAATCTGCGTACCTGCAATAATTTCTCCGACATTCATTTCTCTGTCTTGCGTACGAAGCTGTATCGCAACCAGCTGCCCGTTAATTGTGCCGAGCGTCAAATTACCGTCAGCAACATCAACTCTTGCATCGTTATCGGCGTAAATTTCGCTTAAATCTACATCGCCAATACCTTTAATATTAATGTAAATATTACCTTTGGCATCGTCTCCGTCCTGCGAGAATGCAGACAGTGTATTTTCTGTATTAAGCACATCTTTTAAATTGCCGGCTTCATTGATATTAATAGTAATATTGCCGTCGCTAGCCGTTACATCGCCGCCAAATGTAATATCGCCGGTATTGGTATTAAGATTTACGTTAGCATCAGCGGTTAAATTACTGCCGGTTGTAATGCTGCCGTCATTAGTAGTAAATGTAATATCCGTACCGCTTACAGAAGCGCTGCTGCCGGTGCTAATATCACCTTCGCCGGTTACTTTTGCCTGTACATCGCCACTGGCGCTTACTTCACCAGTGAACTCAATATTGCCAGCACCTTTAACGTTGGCAGTTACATTTTCAACTTCAGATTCCGTATAACCGCCAACAGTAATATCACCGTTAACACTTTCCAGCGTTACATCTTTGTGTCCGCTTACATTACCGGTTGTTGTAATGCTGCCGCTGCCGGTAGTTACGTTAACTAATCCGGTTTCAGCATCAACATTGCCGCCAAGATTAATTGCGCCACTGCCGCTAGTTACATTTACATCGTTGCCGCCGGTTACGTTGCCTTTAGTTGTAATAGCACCTTCGTCAGTAGTAATGCTTACATCAGTTCCAGCGTTTACAGTACCATTGCCATTGTCGTCGCCGATATGGATTGCACCTTTATCAGAATGAACAGTTACTGTGCCAGTATTTGCTGTTACGCTACCGCCGAGTTCAATAGCACCAGCAGTCGTATCAACATTTACGTTATTCTGTGCAGTCAGGCTGCCATCATTATCAATTGCTCCATCAGCATTCATATTAATATTTGCTGCGCTATTAACCGCAGCATCGGAAATAATACTGCCCTCACTGCTAAAGGTTACACCGCCTTTTTCTGCGTCGGTTGTTGTTACGCTGCCACCACTGATATTAAGAGTTCCGTTTTCAGCATAATTTGTAACAGTAACACCACCGTTATTTACCGTAATGCCGTTAAGGTTAGCAGTAAATCCGCTATCTTTGCTGCCAGCAAGTTCAACACTGCCATTAAGGCTGTTAGCAGCGCCAAGCCCGTTTACAACGAAGCTGTTAACTTTGTTTTCATGGCTGTTAAGCAAAATGTTTTCCGTTGCCGAAGCATTAACAGCATTTGCTGTAATATTACTATTAGCCGTCTGAGTAACGCTGCCGTGTTCTGCACTTATAGAAGCATTACCGTCAACCTCAATACTGCCTTTAACTGCTGTTTCGCCCTCAGAATCATCTTTACCAATGCTTACATTGCCGGAACTTGTTACATCAAGATTTGCACCTTCAATAGCACCAAGTACAAGTTCACCTGCAGGACCAGTGCCGCTTACGCCTGCAAGTATAATATCACCATTTTCTTTATTTGCTTTATTTGCTTTGGCATTTACAACAACGCCGTTATCCAAAATGCGAAGTGCGTTATCTTTAGCGCCGATATTTTGAGCTTCAAGGGTTATAGTGCCATTATCGCTGCGGATATAGTTTACAGCACCGCCGGACTGCATATCCGTGCTCATCAAAATATCATTAGCAGATTTCAAAACAATATCCTGACCTGCACCAACGGAATCAAGTACAAGGTTATTGGTGCCAAGCTGGTTAATGTAAATACCGCCGCTGGCCTGTGCCTGCATTGAGCCGCTGAGATTTGTCGTCATCATAGCATCATCTGTACCGATAGAACCTTTGCCTGCCTGAATGAGCAAATCTTTGCCTGTAATGGCTACACGGTCGCTTGCGCTAAGGTTATAAATACCATCCTGCCCTTGCAGGCGGATATTGCCATCAGTACCTGCGTTAATATTACCGATATTAAGAATATTTTGACCGTCGTCAGGTCCACTCTCGGTACGCCCGGAAAGGTAAACATTGCCGTTTGTTTCAACATCTACCTTGCCCGTGCTTTGAATACCAATCGGCAGTTTTTCATTAATGGTAATAATTCCTGTTTTATTATTCCAGTTAACAGTGGAAGCATCAGCACTGGCAAGAAGCTTAAGATTCTCGATATTATCGCCTATACCTGCAATTTCCAATTTGGTAACTTTTTCGCTGTTCAAACCTGCACTGCCGCCTTTAACATTAACTGTAATATTATTGCCTTTAATGTTCGGGTCTTTAACAACATTATCAGTCGAACCGCTGCCCGGGTTAGTAATTGTATCAGAAATAGCATACAACAACCTGTCTTTATCCCAGTAAGTTTTGCCACTATCACTCAGTTCAGCAATATGTGTCTGAGCTTCGCTGCCTGCAAGATAAGCATCAACACTTTCATATTTGCCATAAGTTGCCTTCAGGCTTTCGTAATTAGCGTAACCATCAAACTCAGCTTTCAAATCTACAATCTGAGATTTACCTTCGCTATCAGTAATTGTTACTGACGGATTAAGATATGCAGCATAAGTATCTCCGGTATTATCGGCAACATAATCGCTGAAACTTTCAGCACCGTTAAATTTAGCATTAAGTTCTTCAAAGGTTGCTTTGCCTGCATTATATTCAGTAAGCGCTGTTTGATATTCCGCTTCAGTACGATAATTATCCTCATTAGGAACATAAGCATCATCAGTATAATAAATTTTGCCCTTCGTCCAGGTATCATAATCGCTCTTAAGCGAATCATACTGTGTTTTGGCTTCGCTGTAAGCATTGTAGGCATCTTTATATTCCTGCGTTACGCTGCCGGACTGGGATTCATAATAATCTTTTTGAGCAAGATAGTTTTTAAATTCAGTTTCTACGCCTTTTTCATAGTCCGCAATATCCTGCTCAACTTTTTTACTGTAATCGCCAGTACCTTCAACAAGGCCAAGGTCAATCCACTTCTGAATCAGCTCATCGGTGTCGCCGCGGTCTACTGTTTCACCGGAAGGCAATGCATCTACAAGGTCGCCGCTGTTAACGGTAATAGTTACATCTCCGCTATCGGAATATACTCTGCCGATGCGCATATCGCCGCTATCCTGCGTAAGGTTAATATCGCCCTTAGCCTGTGCGTTAACACTTGCGGAAAGACTATCAGTTGCATCTACAATTTCCTGTCCGCCATGAACTATAATTGCCTGGCCATTAGTGCCACCAGTGCCGATTGCGCCATTAGTGCTGATAAGGTCAATACGGTTGCCGCTTACAGAAGTACGGTTGCCGCTTACAGAAGTATCCGTGCCGCTTTGCGTAATATTGCCGTAAGCCGTAAGCGAAACATCACCGGCAGGGTTATCCGCAGTACCGGCAAACAAATTACCAATAACTACATTGCCTGCTTTGCCATAAGCAGCATTAACAGTTACGCCAACATCACCGCCGTGGCTTACTGCGTTAAGGTTAACCGTATCGCCGATAGATGTAATTTGTACATCGTTAATGCCTTTTGCCGCACTCAGGTCGATATTATCGCCAATAAGCGAACCGCCAAGCTGATTAATTGCGCCGCCGGTGCTGCTAATATCAATTAAGGAACCAGTACCGCCGCTGGCAGAGGCAATATTATTGGTCAGGTTAATATTGCCTGCGGAATTAACACCTATATTGCTGTTACCGTCAGAATTACCAATGAAACCGATACTGATAGGTTTGCCTGCATTAACGCTGGCAACATATTGCTGAGAAGTTCCTGTTGTTACTTCCCATTCATATTTTTCCCACTTAAACCAGCCAAGGAAACCAGAACTCCACGAATCAATCTTAACTGGTTGTGTACGGTTCTCTTCAAATTTATCATTTTCATAAATTACTACAAAATTGTTATCGTTTTTACCAACGCCTTCAACAGAACCAATGTATTCACCATTAGGTTTATTTTTGTTAGTTTCCGTTGCCGGTTCTACCGGTTTATGAGATTCTTCAAAGTCTACCAGCTCATCTTCATCCATAGTCTCAACAAGTCCCCACAACCCGGCTTTAATAGTGTTATGATAGGTTTCACTTGTTGTAGTTTCCTGTCCTGTTGTCCAATTATAACGCAAATTTGTATCCGGCTGATATTGTGAAGATGCACCACTTTCGCTTACAACAATATAGTTACCGTTTTCATCTAATCTGGTCATATCTTTTACAACAGTGCCATTACGGGTAAACTCTGTAACTTTTTTAGTTCCTGTATCAGCTATACTGATAAGACCATCCACATTATTACTTACCAGCTTGCCAAGCTGCAAATCTGTACTGGTATTATTGGTTACGTTAATGTCATACGCGCCGTCCAGAACTTTAATGGACCCGCTGCCAGTGCTGCTGATACGCCCGGTAAGATAAACCTGCCCGCCGTTAGCGTCAACATCCGGCACTACAATCTGCCCGGTGTAAGGATTATAATAAACGTCAAGCTGACGGTAATATGTACCATCTCTCTGCAACATATCTTTACCTTCTACTATACGGTAAGTAGTTCCGGTTGTAACCATAGCATCGGTAAGCGGCTTACTGCCACTATTTTGCCAGTTTTGCTGCATCTGATTAATTGTCTCTTGCAATCCTGCATCAATATTTACAACATAATCAGCATAACCGCTTTGAATTTTACCATTAATGTTAATATCAGAAGCATTAATGTAAACATTTTCACCGGCAATCATATTTCCGCTTGGTTCGTTAGCTGCATCATTAGTTGACCATTCATCTTCAACACTGTCGTGCTTAAATCCGTATTTATTATCGAAATGGTCTTTAGCATCCTGATACAAATCATCGTACTGAGTTTGTACGCTGCCGCCAATGTTAACAATGCCTTCCTGGAAACCCTGGCTTACAGAGCCCTTGCTTGCACTAAGCACAATTGTTTTACCTTTTACAGCTGCGCTGTCTGCCGCCGATTCACCCTGAATAACGATATTATCGGCAGCACTTGTAATTCTAACTGTACCTTCCTCACTATTAACAATGCCGTTAATTTCAATATCGGCACGCGGCTTTAATTGAATTGTTTGTTGTACCGATTGAGTCGAATCCTGATCTTTAGGCAAATCAACCTGTGCATATACATAACCGCCGCCATAATTGCCATTGATAACAAGCTCCCCGCCGCTGCCGGATTCCTTATCAGGAGCTATAGTTATACCGCCATATTTAGTGCCATCAGCACTGGTTAACGCAGCATTATTAAAGTTAACTTCACCACCTGCTTCTCCGACAGTTACATTGTTAACCTTTAAATAAAGGTTGGTATTGTTGTTAATTACAACCTCCGGCGCACCCTGTGCTTTTAAGCTGCCACTGCTACTGCCACTTAGGCTGTCCGACTGAATATTAATATTACCGCCACTTGCAACAATATCCGGCAATTCGATATAATCAACCGTCATTCCTTCAACCTGAACATAATATTTTTGCCCTTTGTCATTTGTCATTTCTTTTATCAGGTTCATGGATTGCAGCTGTTCAAAAATACGCTGCCGTTCAGCTTTGTAACCAAGATAAGCAGTGGAAGAAGTATCTTCAGAATAACCTGCCATCAATTCGCCAAGTTCATTATAGCGGTCAAACAGCGTTGTACCATAGTCAAAAGTACCAATTTCTATACCGTTTCCATCAACACCTTCGGAATAATCAACAATAAGTCCATCAGCACCTACCGCACTTTCCTGTCCATTTCCGTAATCATGAACTGCTTTAAGCGTCTCATCATCAAAGAATACTAACTGCATACCGTTAGTTTCTTGGGTTTCAGCATTATACTTTCCACCGATACTTACATACTGTTTGTTCTGTACGCCTGCCGTTAAATTGCCATTAACCTGCACAAAATTTTGCGCACTCTTATTATTAGGCTCTGCATCGCCAACGGAAGAATTGGAATAATTCTCTTTTTTATCGGAATATACCCAGGTATACATCAACGTCGTATCACGAACAGATTCTTTACCTGCATCTGCATACAAATTGATGTCGCGCACGCTGCTAATATCGCTGCCGCTGTTAATTATTATCTGGTTGTTCTGTGCAAATTTATCGTCCAGTTTGGGGTCAGCAATAGGCAATGCCGCATAGTTGTAGGTTTCCGATTCGGCAACTAAATCAAGGTTGCCGTTTGCGCCGGTTTTATCTTTGCCTGCATAAAGGTTAACATCGTTCAAAGCATACAAATCGCCGCTTACTGTAACCGAATTATTGCGTACCAAATTATTTGTTACATCAGAAGATGCACCGCCAACTGCCGCGCCTTGTACATCTGCATAACCGGCAACGGTAAGGTTCATATTATCAACCGCTGCCAGGGTAATATCCGCGCCTTCCTGTTTAGTTGTAAGAGCAGAGCTTCCGTCAATATTAATCGTGTCAGATGCAGTTACTGCGTTATTAACATCAACCCATGTAAATGCACCCAAACCGGCAGCTTTAATATAACCGCCTGCGTTAATATTTCCGGTAGTTTTAGCCTCCAGTGCCTGCGCGCCAAGAGTTGTAATATTAGCATTATTAAGGTTAATAGCAGTGTTCTTTGTGATATTATTAGTAAACACTGCACCCTGAACATTTACGCCGCCGTAACCGCTGCCTTCTACCGCATATTGTTCGGTATTGCCAAAGGTTACGCTATTAGCCGCATTAACATCAAACGTACCGCCGCCGGTAATAGTGGCATTACTAATATTAACGTCAGTTGTGCCGCCAATATTATTTTCAGCTGCGGTTGCACTAAGTCCAATAACGGTAGCCTTCAGCGCATCAGCATTAAGGTTCACAGTGTCATTCTGCAAGGCATCAATTGCAATATCGCCTTCAACCTCCAATGCGCCGCTTACGTTTACATTAACATCAGCTTCCGAATTATTTTCAGCGTATGCAGCCAAATCGGCACTGATAAGACCGCCGCCGCTGCCGTCCGCCTTAGCGGTGTTATCGCTCGCCCCGGCTGCGGTTACGTTAAGGCTGTTCAGCAAAGTATTTTCACTGCCACTGTTTAAGGTTACATTGGTTATAGCTTCATTCTTTGTAATGGCCTGGTTGTTTCCGCTGGAGAATATACCGCCAATGGTTATGCCTTTAGCATTAGCAGAAGCTTTGGCAGTATTGCTGCCGCTGACGTTAAGATTGGTTGCACCGGTAGTTACATCTTTATAAACTTCCTCACGCTCACCGGTAGTTCCGTCTTCTACATCTTCATAGCCAACAAATACTTGTTCCGTAGTGGTCTTATAATCAACATCACCTACGTTAACATCAACATTCGTGGTAACATTAGCTGTTGCATTATTGTTAGCAAACGTATAATAACCGCTGCCGCTGTTGCCTACAACCTGTGCTTCAGCAGTATTTTTGCCGTCCTGAGTAGCAGCTTCGGCGCTGATGGTTACATCATCACCCGCAAGAGTGTTTCCATTATAAACATTAACTTCAACAGTACCAGCTGCATTTGCCGTTGCCACGGATGCACCAGCCGTGCCCAAAATACTTACGGCATAACTGTCGGCAATAGCCTTAACAACAGGTTTGGCAGAAGCTTTTACAGTAATATCATTTACTGTAAATGTATTGCCTGCGCTGCCATTGTTATTTCCCAAAGTAATGCTGCTTACGCCGCTGTCATCAGCAGTTGCAACTACGCCCTGGGCTGCAGCAGAACCGCCTGCACCGCCCGTTGCGTGCGCTTCAACGGTATTGGCTTTATCCGTGCCAATGTTGATGCTGCTATCCTGTCCGCTATCTTTAGCATTTGCTTCTGTATCTGTAATAACCACGTTTGTTGCTCCGGTATTATCGGCCTCGGCAGTAATAACGCCTACCGAAACAGCGCCTACCGTAATACCCAGCGTATTTGCTTTGGTAACGCCGTGGTCTGCCGCTAAAATGTTTATATTATTGCCTGTTAATTCAGCTCCGCTGATTTTAATTTTACTGCTGCCGGTAGTATTAACTTCGCCTACCGCCGCATTTACCCCTATAACACCTGCGCTGCCCTGATATACATCAAGCTTGGCTTCGCCGGTAATATCAGTGCCAATATCAACTTTATTCGCATCAATGCTGCCGCCGGTAATATTTACGCCGACATTGCGATTTACGTTAAGGATGCCTACACCTGCGTTAACAGCCGCCGCGCCTGCTGTACCGCTGCCAAGCGTCATGCTGATGTTATCATTTTCAGCTGCATCAGCTGTTACGCTGCCTGATGCGCTAATATTGCTGTTTGTAACGTTAACGGTAATTTGAGAATCTTTACCGCCGCCATAACCGGCATCAACGGAAAGTTTTATATCATCAATACCGGCAGTTTCAAGAGCCTCGCCAGAATCCCCTAATAAAGTTTTTGTATCATTAGCACCATAAGCATTATTAGCCTCTGCTATTTTATCTGCCGCAGCGTCATTCGCTTCTTTATAATTATCTGACTTATTAGAAACTTTTTCGCTGTCTTCGTTGCCAATTGCTTCCCCAACACTGGTAATGGCAATATTTGCCCCTGCTGCAATGCCGCCTGCTGCAACATTGGTTGCAAGCTGTTCAATGTTGCGGTCTTCATCAGCGGTTAAAGTTACATTTCCCGCCTTGGCGTTAAGCGTACTATCGTTAACGTTAGTCTGCACGGTACTGTCGATAGTATTAACCGTTACACTCGCACCAACGCCAACACCTGCTGCGCCGATTGCATTGCCGCCAATATAAGCATCAACATCAAAAGTATTTTTGGCCGAGCCGCTGATATTGCCGCTACTTGAAGTAATAACAGCATTATTGATATTCGTTTTTACAATGCTGTTAAGGTTGTTAACAGAAGTTGCGCCTGCTACAGCTGCGCCAACGCCTGCACCGCCGGTTGCGGAAATCATCGGTTTAACAACAGCCGTATTTTCTGCTGCAATATTCACATCGTTAGCAGCGGTAATATTGGTTCTTCCTTGAGTTTTAGCGTTTTCATCATCACCAACGGTAACTTCTGTTAAAGAATTATCTTTAAGCACACCGACAGATAAACCAACGCCTGCACCAACTCCACCTACGCCTGCGCTGACATTACCTGCATTAACAACACCTGTATGATTAGCATTAATATTAACGGTATTTGCATTAACATCGCTGTTTAAAAGCGCCGCTTTGGTTGCATTTTTAAGTTCAGTAACCGTTACAATACCGGCTACGCCACCGCCTACACCTGCAATGCCTGCACCAACAGCAAAGCTGGATACGCCCTGCTGAGAATCTGCGTCAACTTCAAAAGTATTTGCGTTAATATCGCTGTTTTCAACTACGGCTTTAACATTGCGGCTGAAGGTATTGGTATCGCTGCCAAGGCCAACCCCTGCACCGATGCCACCTACACCGCCGCTGCCTACAAAGCCGGACATATTGGTGTAATCACCGGCGTTAACAAATACATTGCCTGCACCAGCTGTACTAGCACTACCGCCGTTAACGATTGTATTAGCAACTCCCGCATTAGTAGCGCCTTTAATCATGTTAACGTTAACCGTACCGGTTACACCCGCACCTACACCGCCTACACCTGCAGTAAGCAGGAAGGATTTCATATCGCGCGTTGAAGAAGCATCGACAATCAAGCCGCTGCGGGTTTCACTTTCACGGTTAATAGTAGTATTAATATCAACTGTATCCTGGCTGATTAAAGCATTATTGATTTGGCTGTTCTTTGTTTCGTCTTTGTTTTCATAGCCATATTCATAGCCTCTGATGAAAGTGTTAGTATTTAAACTGCTGTTGCCTTTGGCGGTTACGCTGGTTTTTGCTTCATCTTTGCCGCCAACAGTCGCACTGGTAGTGCCTACAATTTGGTTAACAGCAACCGATACGCCAACGCCTGCACCCTTCCCTGCAACAGCAGCCTGCCCTGCATAGTTGGCAATCTGCTCATCGCTGGTTGCCACAACGCCAACGCTGCCATCTGCAACAATATTAGCGCCATTGCCGATATGCGCTGTTACATCGTTTTGAATCATATTAACAGCAACGCTGCCGGTTACACCTGCACCTTGTCCGGCAGCCGCTATACCAATACCGATATTTTCAATACGCGGGGTGCCATCGGCATTTACTTTAAGGTTGTTAACATTCATAGTGCCGCCGTTTACCGCAGCATTTGTCTGCTGGATTATACTGTTAACGGCAATGCCTGCACCAACGCCAGCGCCTTGTGCAGCTACGGAAGCAGTATCGGCTGAAGTAGTAATTTCGCTGTTATTCTGAGCATCAACAGTTACATTGGCATTTTCGCTGCCGCTATTATAATCAATATTAGTGTTTTCAATTTCGGCAGAGACATTTTTATTAATTAATGCAGTTGCCGCAGACCCTTGAACACCTGCAGTGGCCGCAGCAGCAACACCTACCGCAATAGTATTCAGTTCAGAGTCATCTTTTGCCGCAACATTAACACCAACAAATTTTTCACCGTCAGCAGCCACAGTTTCTTCACTATTAGCCGCCATAGTAATATCTGTATTTTTTACAGCTGCCGTGGTATTCTGGCTGCTGCTTCCGCTGCCTGCGGAAGACCCGCCAATATCGTTATAAGCTACACCGCCGCCAATTGCAACCTTGCCGCTTGCGCTTACAGAACCAACCACTGCCAAACGGTAAGTCTCATCATCAGCCGTAACATTTACAGAACCTGCATTATTAATTGCAGATTCTTTTTTATCACTCTTATCAATAATCGCTTCTGTATTGCTGCCGCCGCGGTTAACAGCAACGCTGCCGTTAATGGCAACTTTTGTAGAAGCAGCCACGCCCGCAGCAATGCCGTAAACCTTACCGGTATTATCGGCATCGACGATTACATCTACGTTACCGCCATCCCAAGCACTAATTGTATTGCCGCGCATATACGCGCCAATAGTGTTATCCAAAGCATTATATGCTAATGTCGCGCCAACAGCTGCCGATTTGCCTACCGAAACAGAACCGGCAACATTAACAGCCTGCGTTTTATTTACTGCTTTAGCGGTTGCATTGCTTGTTTTAATATTAGAATCAGTAATTTCAGAAGTTAAATCATTATCAATATCCTGCCAGCTTACGCTGCCCATGCCGCCAAAACTTGTAGCGCCTGCGGCAACGCCGCCTGCCGCGCCAACAAGCAAAGTATCGGCATCTGCTTCAGTACTTACGCTTCCGGCTGTAATTGTAGAGTTATCAATAATTGCTTTAAAGTAATTATCAATATCGGCAACATTAACGGCTGCACCACCGGCACCATCTTTTCCGCCTGCCACAACAAATGCTGCGCCAACTATTGTGCTGCCTTCACTGTCACTATAGTTAATAGCTTCGCCGTTGGTATCCAAATCCGTATAATAACTGCTGCCGGTTGTATCAATGCCTCTATCTGCCGCAAAAGTATTGTGATTGCTATAATCGCCCAGCAAGGCCTGATACGGTTCTGCCTCTGTTGATCTGCTTTTAGTATCTTTGGCGGTAACGTTCACCAATCCGTCAGCAGTAATAGCAGCGCCGTCAATACCGGCATTAATATCATTGCTTAAACCGTTATAAACTACAGCCCCGCTAAACGCATTGCCGTTTCCCGCAGCAACACCGGCAGAAACAGCCGCCGTAACCTGTGTTACGGCCAGCAGTCCTTTTACTTTTATATTGTTAACATTGGTATAATTTCCGCCGCTAATACCTGCATTTATTTTATTGTTAATATCAGCAACAGTTACACCGCCGCCAACAAGGCTGCCGCCGCCCGTTGCAATATTGGCATTAACACCACCGGTAACCTGCACATCGCTTTCATAAGCCGCAACATCAACATTAGCTTTATTAGCCGCATCATCGGTAAGCGTTACTCCTTCCATATTAGAGTTAACTGCTTTATCAATTAAATTTACAGAAACAGATGCGCCGCCGCTGTAATTTTTACCCTGCGCAGCATCCTCCGTCAGTGTTGCGCCAATACCGGCAGCAACAGTTGTGCCGCCGCTGACAGCCGCAACATCAACATCTTTGGCACCGGTTACAATGCTGTTTTTAACAAGAGCGGTAATTTCATTATCAATATCATTAACGCCAACAGCACCAGAAACTGCAACACTGGTAGATTTCTGGCTTTGCTGTTCTTTCCTGAAGGAAAGTCCAGCCGTACCGCTCCACGCTCCTGTAAACGCAGAATCTCTTGCGCCAACCTGCAATGCGCCATCATTATTCAAAGTAATGTTTGCACCGTCAACTACGGCTTTGGTAGTATCACTTACCATATTAAGCGATACACTACCCGCACCGGCAAAGCTGAATCCCGGCGTCCCGGCTTCTTCCGCGCCTGTAACAGTGTTTCCGCCGGAAGCGTTTAAATTCATGGTAGAAATAACATTCTGCAATTTATTGGAAATATTATTGATACCATTAAGCGCAGAATTACTAATTTCAGTCATTTTATTATACGGAGCTTTAACTTTGTCAAGGAATCCTTCTTCGCTGTCCGTTCCGCTGCTGGTCATACCACCGGCAACGCTTACACTGTTAATAAGCCCTGTTGTTTCGGCATTAACATTCAGGTCAGAAGCAGAAATGCTGCCAGTAAGTTCATCATCTTCTCCTTCTGTGCCGTCATTATCAACAATCTGTGCCGTATTCTGTACGTCAATATTGTTAAGTGCTACGCCAATTCCGGCGCCAACATTAGCACCGCTGGCAGATACGCTTATAATGGCATTGGTTACGCTTGTATTATTTGTAGCACCAATATTAATGCTGCCCTGGTTAGCTGCGCTTTTAACAGCCTGCAGCACAGCGTTCGTATCGACAATAACATTATTATAGCTGTCACTGTCGGTAATTGTTACCATGCCGTTTACAGCACTGCCATCGCTCTTTCCGGCGCCCAGCATCGCACCCACATGGAAAATATCACTATTGCTTCCGATACTAATATCGCCTGCCGAAAGGTTTGCGCCTTCTTCAACAACTACTTTAGAATCGGTATCGAAATTCTGGTAATTTACGCTGCCGCCAATACCTAATCCGCCCTTAGCTTCAGCACCTGGTTTCCAAAATTGAGTTTTGCCGGTTATATTTACGTCCTCCACTTTGTTGGCAGAATTAAGATTTAACTTTTCACCTGCATTTAACTGTGTAAATTTACCAACATTAACAGAACTGTTGTTATTGTAATCGGTAACAGTAACAGAACCGCTTAAAGCAAACTTAGTGCTTTCCGTTCCGCCTTTAGCGGAAGCGGAAGCAGCTACATTCGCATAATTATTGGGGTCTGCAAATGCCACCGCATTGGAAACAACGCCCAGCGCATTGCTGATTACTTCAGTAAACGGGCTTGTTACATCAAGCATATCGTTAAAGTTCTGCTGCAGTTCCATTACATCATTGTAAATAACAGCAGCGCCTGCCGCAGCATCAAAAATAGTGTTCATTGTTCCATCGGCAGTAATTGCATCAGGGTTAGATACGCCATCTATAAATTCCGTTGAATAGTTTTCAGCATAGCCTTCCAAACTATCTTTCAAGGAGCTTAATCCATCTATAACATCCTTATACTTACTTTCCCTATATTCAGGCAAATTTTTAATTGCTTCAATAGCATAATTAAGGTTTTCTATGCTGCGGTCAATACCACGTTTAATGCGTTCAGGCCTATGATATTCTATTTTGGTGCTGCTGGTTATATTAATATCTTTTGCCGCAGTAAGGGTGGCTTTATTTTCATCACCTGCAGCAGCCTCACCTTCTGCAAATACGACCGAAGCATTATTTTCCATGCCGGAATAAACAACGCCTGCGCCAACCGTAACTGTATCGGTAGTGCCGCTTTCAGTCTTTTTATAAGAGTTTGCCGTTCCTGAAGCATATAAATGAGAATCGAAAATATTAACATCTGCATCTGCATTAATACTACCGTTTGTAGCAGTAACATCTGCCGTTTTGCCAAAAGTTACATTAGCCGAATTATTTTCATCAGCTACTACAACCGCAGCGCTAACTGCTAATTTTTCGCTGAGCTGCTTAAAAAGGCCAGGTTTATCGGCAGGAGTTTCTTCGCCATCTTTATTGGTAATTTTTTGAACAAGCGGATTTTCTTTTAATGCGCCTACAATACCGTTTACATTAACGGCGTTCATTAAATTAGCTTTAAATTTACCCATACCAAGGGCATTATTGGCAGTTATAGTATTTTCATCAGTATAATTTGTAGCGTCAATATTAACATTTTGGGCTGTAATGTCACCGTTTACGGCAATATTAGCTTCTCCATTATGCGTAATAACATTAACTGCTGTCGCACCTACAGAATCATCCGGTGCAGTTGTAGAAGCATTGGCAGTTAACAAATTAAATGTATCAGCTTTAATATTGGCATCACCATTATCAGCTGTAATAACGCCATTAACATTAACTTCAGCATTATTGCTGCTTTCACTTACGGCAACCGCCGCAGCAAGTGCAGACGTGCCTGCACCCAGCATACCGGAACTTAGATTAAGCGATACATTATTGCTTAAATTTTCTTCTGCATAGGCAGATACATTTACCGCAGGTTTAACAACAACATTGCCATCTTCATCAGTTATATTAGAGTTAGCGCCGTCAGCAGTAAGCCTTCCTTCAATAGTTACTGCTGCATTATTTTCCACATCGGCATAACCAACGGAAGCCGCCGGAATGGCATCAGGAACTTTCTTAATTAATTTCCTGCCGCTTACAGCTTCGCCTAAAGTAGCGTCAAGCACAGCGTTTGCCTGTACATCAATAGCTTTTCCGGCCGTGATATCAGCATCTATGCCAACAGTAACATTCGCTTCATTTTTTAAAATCATTACATTAGCGCCCATCGGATTTACTATACCAATAGCGCTGTTCATAAAGCTGTCAACAATACCTTTTCCAGAATCAACATAGGTGTTATCAGAATCGGCTTTAATTTCTATGTTTCCGCCAGCAGTTACATCGCCCTGCACATTAACACTTGCAATGGTTTGTATGTAATTGCCGGCATCGGCTGCCGGTACAGGCACATAATCCGGGTTATTTACGCCGTTAGGGGTATTTTGTTCTAAAGTAGCTTCAGCCCAATCTTTATTGCCGTTAGTTGCTTCGGCTGTAAGCACGGCGTCGCCCATAGCGTCAATCGTACCATAGTTTTCAACCGAAGCTTCAATAGTTGTCTCATCATTAAGATTTACAGGTATACCTAACGTACTGCCTAAATTATTAAAATCCTGGTCTTTTGCGTTGCCATATTCAGCTTTGGCAGCCAGTACAATATCGCCGTTGCCGCTTGCAACAGCAGTTAAATTTTCGTCAAGGCCTGCTTTAGTTACTATATTACCGTCAGCGTCTTTGATGTTTACAAGGTCTGCAAAATTAAAATCAGTACTATTGCCTGTCCTTATAACGGCAGTTTTTACAATTCCTCCTGCTTTTGTGCCAACTGCACCATTTTCACCGTCTTTTAAATCTTCTCCGCTGATATTTTTACCTACAGCAATTTTAGGCGCAGCCATTTTAACATCGGCCACAGCGTTAATAGTCCCCAAAACACTTATTGTTCCATCTGCATTAAGTGGAATATTAAGCATTTTCATGCGGTCAAGAGTTGTATCATCCGCAATTCCATTATTAAACGCACCCTTTAAACCTTCGAAAGTGTAATTATAATCTTCTGCAGTAGAATTTATATCAATTCCTGTAGCAGGCGTCATAACATACAGCGAACCTGTATTAATAACGCCGGATTTGCCTACTGCCATACCGTCTTTGCTCAAGAAGAACAGATTGCCGCCGATTTTATTATCTTTAACTGCGTTTACAGTACCGTTAATATCAATGCGGCTGTTAACAAAGTTAACCAAATTATCTTTAATAGCATTCTTATTTGCTTCCGTACTGAAATACATATTGGCAATTTCATTAGCACTAAGATTAAACTTATCAAACACGTTAACTGCGGCATTGCCAACAACTTTATCTGCCCAAATATTAGCAACTTTATCATTAATAAGGTTTGTATTGGGATTATTATGCTTTATAATTTCACCGGCAAAAGCAGTAAAAGGCTGCATAATAAACCCTGCCGCCGTTACAGCAGAAATAATTTTCTGCTGTAACGTATATTTACTTTTGCTGCGCTGAAACTTTCTCGAGATACTCATAAGCCCGTCCCCCTGTTAAAACTGACCGTTAAGCATAAAATGTATGCGGGTTTTATCAACTTCATCTCCGTTAATATCACGCATCAGCGGTATGCCGAGCGTTAAACTTGTATATATTTTGCGGTCGATTGTGCTTTTAATGCCTATGCCGGTACCTGCCAGCACATGGTCGTCAAAAGCGCTGTCACCGTAAACTGCACCATAGTCAAAAAAGCAAAAGGCCGATGTTGTTTTGGCTTTGTCAAGCGGTATGCTGTATTCCAGGCTGGCGCTGTAACCGCTGTCGCCGCCGAGATAGCTTTCTTCATATCCGCGTACGCTGTACATGCCGCCGATATAAAACTGTTCGGCGCTTGTAAGGTAATCGTCCGGGCTCCACTGGGCATCAAGCCTTGCGCTTAACATCTGCCCTGCCCTGTAAGCCTTTTGCCAGAAGCCGTTAAAAAAATACTTTGAAAAGTTTTCGTTTTCACCGGCAATATCTTCGCTGTCGCCGATACGGAAGTTATGCTTTTGGTAAATGATACTGCTTGCACCGTAGTTAGTCATGCTGAAGCCTGCGGTGTAAGATTTTACAGTATCATCAACCCAGTGTATGCCCAAAAAGTCGGTTTGCGAATTTTGGTAACCGTAATCCAAAGTTGCTTCCGTACGCAGGGTATCCGTAACCACCAGTGGCTGAATAAGCGAAACGCCATATGCGTTGGAATGGCCTTTAATATCCAAATCTTCCAGTTCGCCATCCGTAATTTTTACACTGTTGGTGCTGTAAGTAAGGCCCAGTTTGGTTCCGCTGCGCCCTAACGGCACTGTGTACATGGCGCTGAACGATTTTGTACCGTCGCTGCGCATGCCGCTCATTGTCAGCATATCGCGGCTGCCTGTTAAGCTGCGGTCGGTCCAGAACAGGCCTTCTCGCCATTCGCCGCTCGATTCGCTGCCAGCGTTATCGACATATACATTTATATAATTTTTCTGCGGCTCGTAAGCCGATATTACATAGTCCGTAGTTCCGGGTTCTGCGCCTGCGTGCATGGTAATGCGCAGCTGCACATCATTGGTAGCATTAAAACGCAGAAGGTCATCGTTCAACTCGTTGATATTGCTTATGCTGCCGCGGTCAAGCCCAATGCGCCCGGCAATATAACCGTCATTTGTGCTTTCATTGCCGCTAATATGCACGTTGCCGGTTTTGCCCTCAATAATTTTAATTTCCACCACGCCGTTTTTAATGGTTTGCGGCGGCAGATAAGCCCGGCAGGTTAAATAACCTTTTTCGCTGTACAATTCGTTAATGCTGTTTACAATGTCATACAGGCTTTGCAGTGTAACTTCCTGCCCAATATATTTTCCGGTAATTTCTTTAATTTCCGTTTCGGCAAGTACTTCGCTCTTATCTATTTTTACATCGTTCAATACAAATTTAACTGCATTTTCCGGTGCCTGCTGCTGTTCCTGTCCGCTGCCTTCAACCTCGGCGCGCTGTTTGGCACGGTCTTCGGCAATCTGGCGTGCCACGCGCTGGCGTTCCATATATTCGCGCGTGCGGTTAAGCTGTACGCCCGGGTCATTAGTACCATACTGAGGCGGCGGATTACTAATTCCATAATCAACTGCATAAACAATTGGAACATTAATTGTCCCTGCTAAAATAAGTGCCGTTAAAATTTTTACAAGTCTTTTAGCCATGGCAATTCCTCTTTCTTATAGTACGTTTTTATTTCATTTTAATTCGTATTTAGCCGTATATATACACATTTATATTCATTTTAATTTTATCATAATTTCATTTTCCAAAGTGCAAATTTTTTCTTTGCACTTTCACGGCGTTATATTATTCACAAATTAGTGAACCTTGTATTAAACTATAAGTAAATATAGTAAAACGTATTATTACAAATTGATAATTTTGTAAAGGTACAGTAATATGCAAACCATTATTGCCATCGCAGATAACAAAGAAATATTTGATAATTTATTTACATACAGCATTTTGTGCGGGCTGCGTTTTAAAATTACGTGCAGCAGCGAAGAAGCACTGAACTTTTTTATGGAAAACCGTACGCCGCTGTTTATTGTAGAATGCAGCGATACAAATATCTGGCCGCTGAAGTTTATAAAGCGCCTTGCGCCTGCCTGTGCAGTTTTCGCCGTCAGCAAATCAGCCGATGAGGAAGTTGCCATCAGCGCACTTAAAAACGGTGCAGCCCAGTTTTTGCGCCTTCCCTGCGGCAGCCGCGAATTTTATTACCGGCTTGTTAATTTTATCAGGATGCTGAATCTTGATACCGGCATGGAAAAAATACAGATTATTACGCTCGGCAAACTTAAAATTTACCCGCAAAATAATCAGGCCATGCTGGACGGGGAATTTATTCCGCTGACAGCGACCGAATTTAAACTGCTGATACTTTTAGTAAATAAGCTTAACACTATAGTAACACTGGAAGAACTTTACCTGGCGCTGTACGATACCGAAAACATGCAGTACACAAGCCGTGTAGTCAGCGTACATATCAGCAAGCTGCGGCATAAACTGCGCCTTAACGATTTGCCGTACCTTCAGCTTGCCAACATTCACGGTAAGGGTTATTCCTTAAAATATACCCCAGAAACGGAGAACCGGAACAATGGATAAAACTACCAGAAATAATTTTAGCCGCGAAGCAATAAAACTTGCAGAACAGGCCTTAATTACTTATTTTGTAGACGGCAGCACCGAAAAAGTTCTGCAATTTTTCTCCAACACCTGCAGCAGTTGGATTGGCTGGGGTAAAGAGGAAATTTACCCTACTTATAATGATGTTTTTAATACCTTTATCCGCCGCGTTGACGATATTCCGCAAAATATTATCGAAGACATGCACTCGCAGGTATTGTTTGAGAGCCAAGACTTCTGCATTGTTTTTGTTGCATGCAGCATAAAGTCCCAACCGCAAACCGGCCTTTTACTTAACGAAGCAGCACGTTTTACTTTTGTTATCCGCAAAGAAAATGACGGGTTAAAAATAGTACATCTTCATTCCTCAGCGGCATGGAACGAACTTAACCCGGGCGAAGTATACCCGGTTGCCAAAGGCAGCACCGAGTTTTATAAAAACGAACTGCAAATGGAAAAACCAGGTACGCCCTCTTTTGTTGCAGCCAACACGCCTAACGGTTTAAAATGCTGCCTGGCACAAAAAAATTATCCGGCAGTGTACATTAATAAAGCTTTGTACAAACTGGCCGGTTATAAAAGTATGACAGAAATGCTGATTGCCACCGGCGGTGATATTAAAAATATGATTTATGCAGCCGACCTGCCAAAAGTAAAACGCATTATGGCGGCGCATTGCGGCGAAGTGTCCTACACCATAAACTACCGCCTGCTGCGTAAGGACGGCACCGCCATTTGGGTGTTGGAGCGCGGGCAGTTTACCGCAACCGACGGCCCTGATGATTATTTTATCTGTTCCATAGCGCCGCTTTTGCCGGACCAGAACGAATTTAACTACGGCACGCTGCTTGATTACAGCGAAATAGAAAATGCCCAGATACCCATGGACCTGTACTTTAAAACGGCGCTTAAAATTATTGAGCAGCATGACGAAAAAACTGCCGCAGTTAAACTTTTAAAACTTTGCTGCAGCATGGCACAAATTTCCGGCGCCTTTATTAAAGATATCAGCCGCAGCGGCGAATATATGCCGGTAGTGGCAAAATATTTTAACGGCAGTGACGGTTTTGTAAATATTTTAAAATGCACGCCGGAAGACATTGCCAGACGCTTTAACAGCCACGGTTTAAACCAGTGCGGCAACACCGGCATTTTGCCAAAAGTATATAAAGATAAATTAGACGAGCTTGGTGTTAAGGCTTATTTAAGCAAAACCATTATGTGTGGCGGCAAAGCAGAATACGTACTCACCTTTGTATCCCTTGGCATACCGCACAGCTGGACAGAAAGCGAAAAAGACCTGATTACACAAACGGCACGCCTCCTGTCATTGCTGTTCAAAACAAACAACCAAGCTACAAATTAATAAATCCCATATACGCAAAAATCCCACGGAAAATTCCGTGGGATTTTTATTGTACGGTTTAACTTATTAACTTTTAAAGTTTTAACAGCAATTAAAATGCCGGTACAACAGCGCCTTTGTAGGTTTCTTCAATGAACTTTTTAACTTCCGGGCTGGTGAGGGCTTTAGCCAGTTTTTGCAGTTCGGGGCGGTTTTCGTCGCCTTTGCGGATTGCAACTACGTTAGCATACGGAGATTCTTTAGGTTCGGTAAAGAGGGAATCTTTAACCGGGTTCAGTTTTGCTTCCATTGCAAAGTTAGAGTTGATTACGGAATAATCAACATCGTTCATGGAACGCGGCAGGAGAGCTGCTTCGATTTCCACAATTTCAATGTTTTTGGGGTTGTCTACAATGTCGCCGGGAGTTGCGGTAATGGTTACGCCGTCTTTAAGTTTCAAAATGCCTGCGCTTTGCAGAAGCATCAGTGCGCGGCCGCCGTTGGTCGGGTCGTTAGGAATGGCAACTTTTGCGCCCTGCGGCAGTTCGTCAAGAGATTTGTATTTTGTGGAATAAATGCCCATAGGCTCGATATGCACTTTGGTTAAGGTAACAAGCGGCATGTTGCGTTCTTTGGCAAATTCTTCAAGATAAGGAATATGCTGGAAGAAGTTAGCGTCAATTTCTTTGTCGTTCAAAGAAAGGTTCGGTTTTACATAATCGCTGAACTCGATAATTTGCAGGTCAACGCCTTCTTTGGCAAGCTGCGGTTTAACAAAGTTTAAAAGCTCTGCATGGGGCACCGGGGTTGCGCCAACTTTCAGCACGGTTTTGCCGCCTTCGGATTTGGTTTCGCTGCCGCCGCAGCCGGCAATTAAAAGAGCCAGCACCAAAACGGAGCAAAGGACTAACAGGATTTTTTTCATCTTTACATCTCTCCTTTTAAATTTTACACACTACTTACTGGCAATAACGAAAGCAATAAAAAAGCTCTTTCCGAGGAAAGAGCATATACTTTACTTTCCTCTCATCTATCAGGAGTTAGCACCATGGCACAGCCTGGTTGCCGGGTTTCATTGGGCCTGTCCCTCAACCGCTCTCGATAAGAGTGTGTTTGTTAAGATGAAATTATAATACAGCAATCGCAAGATATTGTCAACAAAATTTTACAATTTTTACAGCTTTGTTTACGCTTTATGGCGCACGCAGCAAATTTTGCTGCAAATTGTAAATAAATTAACATTTTATTGGCGCGCTTAATTTACGCAAAACAAAAACCGGCCGAAGCCGGTTTACTGTTTAATATGCTGTTTATTCCTTGCTGTATTTGGCAATGCCGACTTTGTAAAAATCGTTGCCTTCAGCATCTATGCACACAATAGCAGGAAAATCCTCCACTTCGTAACGGCGGATAGCTTCCGGCCCCAAATCTTCATAGGCAATCATTTCTTCGCCTTTAATGGACTGGGATATTACCGCCGCCGCACCGCCAACAGCTACAAAATATACTGCACCGTATTTAACGCAGGCTTCAACAACTTCTTTGCCGCGCAGGCCTTTGCCAATCATTCCGCGCATACCTTCGGCAATCAGCGCCGGCGTGTATTTATCCATGCGCCCGCTGGTGGTCGGCCCGGCACTGCCAACAATTTCGCCCGGTTTGGTGGGCGAAGGGCCAACGTAATAAACAACCTGCCCTTTAATGTCAAACGGCAGCGGCCTGCCTTCGGCCATTGCTTCCGTCATGCGTTTGTGCGCAGCATCGCGCGCTGTGTAAACAGGGCCGGTTATGCGCACAACGTCACCGGCGTGCAGGTCTTTTATGGTTTCTGCCGTTAAGGGCGTGGTAATGTGTTTAATTTTTGCGTCCGTCATTTCTGCGCCCCCTTACAATACGGCATACGCGCGGCGTGCAGCGTGGCAGTTAAGGTTTACAGCCACCGGCAGCGCGCCGATATGCGTCGGTGCGTACTCGATATTTACGGCAGCGGCAGTGGTTGTACCGCCAAGCCCCGCAGGGCCGATGCCGGTTTTATTAATGCGCTCTAAAAGTTCTTCTTCAAGCTTTGCATAGCGTTCATCGCTGTTGTGCTCGCCGATGGGGCGCGTCAGCGAATATTTGGCCAAAAGCGCGCATTTTTCCATATTGCCGCCGATACCGATGCCAACCGTTACCGGCGGGCAGGGGTTCGGGCCTGCTTTGCGCACGGTATCAAGCACAAAATCAATTACGCCCTGCACTCCGTCAGCAGGCTTTAACATTTTCATGGCACCCATGTTTTCGCTGCCGCAGCCTTTGGGAGCAACGGTAATTTTCACTTTATCGCCCGGCACAAGGCGGGTATGAATAATGGCAGGCGTATTATCCTGCGTATTTTTGCGTTCAAACAGCGGGTCATCAACGGAAGACTTGCGCAGATAGCCTTTGGTGTAGCCTTCCGCCACACCGGCATTAACGGCTTCTTCCAATGCGCCGCCGGTAAAATGCACTTCCTGCCCTATTTCCAGAAACACCACGGCAAGCCCGGTATCCTGGCACAGGGGCACATCTTTACGCGCGGCAAGTTCCGCATTTTCAATAATGGTTTCCAAAACCTCCCTGCCTAACGGCGATTCTTCCGTATCGCGGGAGGCTTTAAATTTTTCCAGCAAATCCTGCGGCAGATAGTAGCAGGCGTCGCAGCACAGTTTGGCAACGGCTGCCGTAATTTCTTTAACGTTTAATTCGCGCATGGCCGCTCCTTATCTGCCAATGCGTTTTAAAGCATTGGCGCGTACAACTTCAGGGTCAACTTTTACGCGGGCTACGCCGGTTTCCATAGCGGCTTTGGCAACCGCTGCGGCAACGGCAGGTGCAACGCGCGGGTCAAAAGCGTCCGGCACAACGTAATCGGCGCGCAGGTCTTTTTCGTCAATAAGGTTGGCAATAGCGTAAACCGCCGCCACCTTCATTTCTTCGTTAATGGCTCTTGCACGCACGTCAATGGCGCCGCGGAACACGCCCGGGAACACCGTTACATTGTTAACCTGGTTCGGGCTGTCGCTGCGCCCTGTACCGGCAACCGCCGCACCAGCTGCAATGGCGGCTTCGTAGCTCGTTTCCGGCACGGGGTTGGCAAGCCCAAAAACAATGGCTTTATCCGCCATGCCGGCAATAATTTCTTTGGTAAACAGGTACTTTAAAAACTCTTTTGTTCTT
>OHFM01000300.1_pt1 | contig 23425 bp, 17 predicted proteins | sample 1567511 | NCBI WGS metagenome assembly OHFM01 (sample SAMEA3879571, study PRJEB24766) | human gut metagenome | biome: human-associated habitat; feature: feces | place: USA | collected 1985/1987
CTATACCTATCATTACTCTTTCATATTCAGTTAATTCCTTGTAGTCATTTATATCAAATTTTCTTCCAGTTAGTAAATGAAACGCTTCGATAGGACTTACAGCACGTTTATCTATAAATATGTATTTATCTAATATGATATGTCTGATTATCTTTTTAAATTCTGGTATAAATGTATCAAAATAAGAAGTTATTTCTTCATATATGCTTAGTAAAAATTTTATACTTTCAAAATCGGCTATTCTTTCACTTGGATATATATTGTGATATTTTATGTACATTAAATCTCCTTTTACTTTTTTAGGCAATAAATTAAATACTAATGGACTTTCTGCTTTAAATTCTCCTAGTCTTGTATTAAAATTAAGTAGTAATAAGTCTTTTAATTTATTTTTTTCAATTAATCTAATTTCTGTAGAGTGTTCTATTTCGTGCATTATTATAAATAATTTAACTACATTTCTAGTAAATATATTATAATATGTACTTGGACACCTTAGTTTTATATCTTCCATCATTATATTAATTTGCTTTTTAAATAAATATATGTATTTAGAAATCTGATAACAATTTTCACTTTTACTCTCACTTATAAAAAATCTACTTAGACATTTTTTATATTCAGGGTCACTATTAATTAGTACTTTTCTAAGTCCATCTAAAAAGAAAACATCAAAAAAGTCTACACTTAAAATATTATCTATTACATACGTTTTTACTTCTTCACTAAACATAAACCCTCCGACAAAAGTAAAACATATTGTACCACCTGAGGGCGCAATATGTCAATTTATCAATATCTATAATTTTATATTTAGCAACCACAGTTTTCAATCCATAGTTTGTTTTTAATGCCAAACTTTCTTATTCTGTTACTTAAGTAAATTATTCCTATTATAAATGTAGTTATAGATAAAGTTAGTATTAAAATCCATATCATATATATCACTCTTTTCTATTTAAATTTTATTATTATTTTGTTTAAAGGTAAATAGTGTTAAATAATTTTTGTTTTGAATATAATTTAGTATGATAAAGAAAATTGTTTTATTTTTTAAAAATTTATTGTTTTTTACTACTAGTTATAGTATTAATGTGTTTCCTGAGCCACTTAATGCTGAGGATGAAGAGAGATACCTTTATTTAGCTCTTAACGGTGACAAGGAAGCTAGGAATGTTTTAATCGAACATAATCTTAGATTAGTTGCGCATATTGTTAAGAAGTATGAGTCTTTTGATGAGAATCCTGATGATTTGATTAGTATAGGTACGATTGGACTTATTAAGGGTATTGATACTTATAATCCTAGTAAGCCAGTGAAGTTAATTACATATGCCGCTAAGTGTGTGGAAAATGAGATTCTTATGTATATTAGACAAAATAAAAAGAATTTAAATAATCTTAGTTTAAATGATAGTATTGGTTATGATAAAGATGGTAATGAGATTACTTTAGGAGAAGTTCTTAAAGATGAGTATATTGATTCTGCTGAGGTTATTGATTTAAAGGATAATATTAATTTACTTAAAAAGTATTTTAATGTTCTTACTAAGAGAGAGAAAGAGATTATTATTAGAAGGTATGGACTTTTAGATAAAGATGAAGAGACACAAAAAGAAATAGCCAAGGATTTAAAAATTAGTAGAAGTTATGTTAGTAGAATTGAGAAAAGAGCTTTGGTTAAGCTTTATAGAGAGTTTATTAAAAATAAAAATATATAAGTTAGAGTTTTATTCTTTCACTTATATATTTTTCTTTTATTAGAGATTTACCATTTTTATCTGTTATTCCTGAGTATGTTTTTTCAAAGTATAATAGTAAGCATCTTATTCTTTTTAAGTTTTCTATATCAATGTTTCCATTTATGTTTTCTTTTATTAGTTCGTCAGTGATTAGCCTATATATTTCTTCATCTGTTTTTTCGATTAGGTGTATGTAGTCGTGTGATGTGTTTTGCTTTAGAATTGCTCCGTTATATGGCTTATATTCTCCATTTAGTCTGTTAGGCACGATTAAATGATGGAAACTTAGTTCTTTTGTGTTTGTGAAAAAGTATCCAGCAAAGTCATATTTTAGTTTTTTTATACTATATGTTTTAACCATTTCTCTTACAACTGTATTCATATAACCACCTGATGGTTTGTTATTATATGATATATTTATGTGTTTGTAAAGATGTATATTAAACAAATTTTTATGTGAAACAAAATTTGTATTTTTCATTAAAAATGTTTCACAAAAAAATAGAGAAATTATCTTTTCTCTATTTTGATTATGAATGTATTACCATCTTCATCTGAGTATGAATTTTCTTCAGCATTTACGTTTTCTTTTATAGTTGCTAGTAGTTCACTTTCTATTATATCTTTATAAGCATTTATTACATTACTGATTAGTTTTTCGTCAGCTATGAATTCGATGTTGATTCTGTCACTTATGTCTAAACCAATATTTTTTCTTAGTACTTGGCATTGTCTTATTAAGTCTCTTAGAATTCCTTCGTTTTTAAGTTCAGGTGTTATTGTTGTGTCTAGGATTACATAGTTAGTTCCATCACTTGTTACATCGTATCCTTCTTTTGCAGAAACTCTTATGTCAAGCATATCTTTATTTAAGTTATAAGTTACTCCATCAAATGTTACTGTTTTACTTTCGATGTTATTTAAGTCTTCACTTGTGTATTCACTTACTATTTTACTAAATTCACCTATGTTCTTTCCAAACATTTTACCTACTTCTTTGAAGTTTGGTTTTACTGTGTATGATAAGTAGTTACTTGTTTCGTTAGTATAAGATACTTCTTTTACGTTTAGTTCTTCTTTTATTAAGTCAGTTAAGTCTCCAATTGTTTCTTCATATTTTTTATCAAGTAATACTTTTGAAAGTGGTTGTCTTATTTTAACGTTTGCTTCTTCTCTGGCATTTCTTCCTAGGCTTACTACGTCTCTTACTAAGTCCATTCTTTCTTCTACTTTTTCATTTATTAGTGATTCATCACATTTAGGGAAGTCACTTAAGTGTACACTTTCTTCTCCAGTTAGGTTAGTATATATTTCTTCAACTAGGAATGGGCTTACTGGCGCTAGGAGTTTAGAGATTGTTACCAGTACTTCGTATGTTACTTTGTATACTGCTTTTTTACTTTCGTCTAGTTCACCTTTCCAGAATCTACGTCTATTTCTTCTTATGTACCAGTTAGATAAGTCTTCACTTACGAAGTTTACCAATGGTTTTACAACTCTGTTTAGGTCATATTCATCGTATGCTTCTGTTACTTCTTTTACTAGTTTGTTTAGTTTAGAAAGCATCCATTCATCTATTAGTTCATAGCTTGTGCTATTTATGAAGTCTTTTGTTTCTAGTTTGTCTGCATTAGCATACATACTAAAGAAGTTGTATGTATTTTTAAGAGTGCTAAAGAATTTACTGTTTACTTCTTTTACTCCTTCTACGTCAAACTTAAGTGGTGTCCATACAGGACTTGCATATAGCATATAGAATCTTACTGCATCAGCACCATACTCTTTTATGATTTCTTCTGGATTTATTATGTTACCAGTACTTTTACTCATTTTTTTACCTTTTGCATCAAGCATCATATCGTTTACTACAACGTTCTTGAATGAGCTTACTCCACTTACTAATGTAGATATGCAGATTAGTGAGTTAAACCAACCACGAGTTTGGTCTACACCTTCAGCTATAAAGTCTGCTGGGAATTGGCTTTCAAATAGTTCTTTGTTTTCAAATGGATAATGAAGTTGTGCATATGGCATAGCTCCTGAGTCAAACCATACGTCCATTACATCAGTTACTCTTGTCATTGTTTTACCACATTCTGGGCAAGTGATGTGAAGTGTGTCTATATATGGTCTATGAAGTTCCATTTCAAATACATTTATATCTTCAAGTATTTTACTTTGTAATTCTTCTCTACTACCAATACATTCTACGTGACCACATTCACAAGTCCATAAAGGCATTGGACAGCCCCAGTATCTGTTTCTTGAAATTCCCCAGTCTATCATATTTTCTAGCCAGTTATGGAATCTTTTTTCTCCAACGAATTCTGGATACCAGTTTACACTTTTATTTGCTTCAAGTATTTTGTCTTTATATTTAGTTGTCTCAATGTACCAAGCTGGTTTTGAGTAATAGATAAGTGGACTTTTACATCTCCAACAATGAGGATATTCGTGAGTCATTTTTATTTTTTTGAATAGTTTGTCGTTTTCTTTTAAGTATTTTATTATTTCTAGTTCTAGTTCTGGGTCAGTTACTACTCTTCCTTCCCAAGGTCCGACTGTGTATGTACCATCTTTTGCTACACTTTGTACGAATGCAATTTTGTTTTCTTTACATACACGTGAGTCGTCTTCGCCATATGCAGGAGCGATGTGTACTATTCCTGTTCCGTCAGCATCTGTTACATAGTTATCTGCTACTACAACAAATGCTTTACCTTCTACTTTTGCAAATGGAAGAAGCTGTTCATATTTAAGTCCAACCATATCAGTACCTTTGAATCTGTCTAGTACTTTGTATTCATCTCCTAGTACTTTATTTGCTAAACTTTCACATATGATAAATTTGTATCCCATACTTTCAACTTTTAAGTAAGTTAAGTCAGGGTTAACGCAGGCAACAACGTTATCTATTAGTGTCCAAGGTGTTGTTGTCCATACAAGCATATATACGTCTTCATCTACTAGTTTAAATGGTACGATTACTGTGTTTACTGTATCTTCTTGATATCCTAAGCTTACTTCATTTTTAGATAATTCTGTACCACATCTATAGCAATATGGAAGTACTTTATTACCGTGATATATTAAACCTTTATCAAAGATATTTTTTATTAACCACCATTCACTTTCAATGAATTCATTAGTGCAAGTTATGTATGGATTATCACTATCAATTAGTTGTCCCATCATATCAGTCATTTTATTAACTTCATCTATGTTTGTAGCTGTTTCACTATTACATTCTTTACAGAAGTTTTCTATACCAAATGCTTCAATGTCGGCTTTAGTTTTAAAACCAAGTTTCTTTTCTACATTAACTTCAATTGGTAATCCATGAGTATCTAGTCCTATTTTTCTAAGAACTCTTTTACCTTGCATTGTTTGATATTTACAGAAAGCATCTTTTATTGTTTTCGCAAATACGTGATGAAGTCCCGGTTTAGCATTAGCATAGATAGGTCCATCATAGAATACATAGTCTTCTTTTCCTTCTCTATTTTTTATAGTTTTTTCAAGTAGATTTTCTTCTTTCCACTTTTTTACTAAGTTACTTTCTAAGCAATTAGTATTTTCTTTGATTTCCTTATACATATTTTTCCCTTCTTTCTTAAAATAAAAAACCATAAAGTGTAGGTGTGTTTTCTCACGGTACCAACCTACTAATATGGTTTTACTTTATTATTTTAACGCTTTTATAAGCGGCTTTAACTTATCCTTAAAGCACATCAAGAGTGATTTATACATGCTATTATTATTAACTTTCACCAAACGTTAACTCTCTAGAAATTTTTTACATATATCGTCTCTTTCATTTGTTTTAACACATATAATATACAACAATTTATTTAATTTGTAAATACCCAAGTGTACTTTTTTATTCACTAAATTGGCTACTATATAGTGACTCATAGAATCCTTTTTTGTTTAGTAATTCTTCGTGTGTACCTCTTTCAATTATTTTGCCATCTTTTAATACTAGTATTAGGTCAGCATTTTTTATGGTAGACAGTCTATGTGCGATTACGAATGATGTTCTGCCTTTCATTAAAGTATCCATTGCTTTTCCAATTAGTTCCTCTGTTCTTGTGTCTACGTTGCTTGTTGCTTCATCTAGTATTAGTACTTTAGGATCTTTTAGTATTACTCTTGCTATTGTTAGAAGTTGTTTTTGACCCTCACTTATGTTACTTACTTCCTCATTTATTTCCATATTGTACCCTTCTGGTAGGGTTTGTACAAAGTGGTGTACTCTTGCTTTTTTGGCTGCTTCGATGACTTCGTCGTCAGTAGCATCAAGTCTTCCATATCTTATGTTATCCATAATTGTTCCAGTATAAAGCCAAGTGTCTTGAAGTACCATTCCTATATTTTTTCTTATTTCTTCTCTTTCTACATTTTGAATATTTATTCCATCTATTAGTATTTCTCCACTTGTTACATCATAGAATCTCATTAATAGTTTCACTATTGTAGTTTTACCACTTCCAGTAGGACCCACTATTGCTATTTTTTTACCTACTTCTGCAGTTATGTCAAAGTCTTTTATTATTTCATTTTCATCATCATATCCAAAACTTACGTGGTTAAATATTATTTTACCTATTACGTTTTCTAATTTTACTGGATTTATTACTTTCTTTTCTTCTTCCTCTTCTAAGTATTCAAATACTCTTTCACTAGCGGCTATCATTCCTTGAAGTTCCGTCATTATACTTGCTAGGTTACCAATTGGGTTTGTGAAGTTTTTAGCATATGTGATGAATGACTGAATGTTACCTACTGTTATTCTTCCCTTTATTACGAATATTCCACCTACTATTGCAATGATTACGTATGATAAGTTTCCTATTAGCATCATTATAGGCTCCAAAATGCCACCTATAAAGTTACTTTTGAATGTACTTTCACAAAGACTATCATTTTCTTTATCAAACGATTTGAGCATTTTGTTTTCTCCACTAAATACTTTTATTATATTGTGGTTTCTTAGCATTTCTTCTACTTTAGAGTTAGTGCTTGCTAATTTTTCTTGCTGGAGTACAAAGTATTTTTGGCCTTTACTTGCAATTACTGCACTCAAGACTAAGCTTAGAGGAAGTATTAAAAGTATTAGAAAAGTCATACTAACATTTATTGAAAACATCATTACAAGTATACCTATTATTGCTACTATACAAGTGATTATATCACTTAGTGCACTACTGAGGTTTTGACTTATTCTATCGATGTCGTTAGTAATTAAACTTAATACTTCTCCGTTACTTTTTTTATCAAAGTATTTAAGTGGCAATTTTTCTGTTTTTCTGTTTATTCTTGTTCTTAAGTCTTCAGTGTATTTCCAACTTATTTTGGCAGTCAAAAGACCACTTAGGTAATTGAATATGAAACTTATTATGTATAACACTAGTAAGAATAAAAGTATTTTATTTAGTTTAACAAAATCTATAGTACCTTTACCATTTATTTTAGATATTACTCCATTAAATACTTCTGTTGTAGCATTACCTAACATTTTAGGGCCCACTATTGTGAAGACAGTTGATAGTATACTAAATATAAATATTATTATAATTTGCTTTTTGTATGGCCTTAAACTTTTTATTAGTTTTCTAAGAGATACTTTTAAACTTTTTGGTTTTTCACTACTATTCAATTTTGTCACCTCCTAGTTGGCTACTATATATTTCTTTATATATTTTAGAGTTTTTCATTAGTTCTTCGTGTGATCCTATACTTTCTATCTCACCATTATTTAGTACAATTATTTTATCTGCATCCATAATTGTACTTATTCTTTGTGCGACTACAAATATTATTTTATCTTTTGCTATTTTCTTTAAGTTATGTCTTACTTTTAAGTCTGTTTTAGTATCAAGGGCACTGAAGGAGTCATCAAATATTAAAATACTAGGATTTTTAGCAAGTGCTCTTGCGATAGAGAGTCTTTGTCTTTGACCACCACTTACGTTTGACCCACCTTCACTAATTTTTCTATCAAAACCGTCTTCTTCTTTTAATATAAATTCTTCACTTTCACTTATTTTAACTGCTTTTTTTATAAGGTCAAAATCTTTTTTATCTTGTCCAAATTCTAAGTTTTCTTTAATTGTGCCTTTAAATAGTTTGCCTTTTTGAGGAACAAAACCAATTAGTTTTCTTAAACTTTTTATATCTATATCTTTAATATTAACTCCATCTATAAGAATTTTACCACTTGTTACATCAAACAGTCTTGGAAGTAAGTTTATTATTGTACTTTTACCACTTCCAGTTGAACCAATGAATGCGATGGTTTCTCCTTTTTTACTTGTGAAGTTTATGTTTCTTAACACGTCTTCAGCGCTATTTTTATATCTAAAGTATACATCTTTAAATTCAAGTTCATTTATTTCTTTTACTTTTTTAGCTTTATCACTTTCAGTTATAGAGTTTTTAGTCATAAAGATTTCACTTATTCTTTTCATTGATACCATACTTCTAGGTACAATTATTGCTGTCATTGAAAGCATCAAGAATGCACTTATTATTTGCATAGTATAAGTTATAAATGCTATTAAGTCTCCTACTTGCATAGAAAATTCATTTACTTTAGGAGCTCCGACAAAGATGATTAGGATTGCTGTGCTGTTCATTAAGAATGTTAAAGCTGGCATCATAAGAGAAAACGCTTTTCCTATGAATAGACCATTATTAGTTAAATCATTATTTGCTTTATCAAACTTATCTTCTTCAAATTTATTATTTGAAAATGCACGGACAACAAGAAGGCCTGTTAGTTCTTCCCTGCTTACTAAATTTATTCTGTCTAATAATTCTTGGAACTTTTTAAACTTAGGCACTATTAGACTAAAACTTATAATAAGTAAAATTAATACAAGAATAACTGCTAAAACTATTACCCATCTAATTGGACTATCTATTACTTTTGTTATTGCTCCTATACCCATAATGGGTGCGAATAAAGCAAGTCTTAGCACTATTGTGACAACATTTCCTATTTGAGTTATGTCATTAGTACATCTAGTTATTAAGGATGCACTACTAAAGTCATTTATATCACTTGTCTCTAAAGATAGTATTTTATTAACTACTTTCTTTCTTAAATCTCTTGTGAAACGGGCACTTATCTTACTAGATAGATATGCACTTAATATAGTTATACCCATTGCTAGAAGAGCAGTTACAACCATTTTAAATCCTACATTATATATATAAGTCATACTCTTACTATCAATATCTACTCCAGATAATTTGTACTCGTTTTTAAGATAACTAATTATTTCACTTCTGTTTAAGTTCTCATTATCACTACTAGCACTAGAGAGTTTACTCATTGGAATATTTAGAATAAGAGTCAAATCTTCTTTAGAATTTAAAGAACATACTTTATTATCACAAGTATAACTAGATTTAACTTTATCTAAATTACTTTCATCTACGTAAGTTAGTAACTTATCAAACTCACTTTTTCTTATCCTTTCTGGTACTATACTAGTAATACCACTTTCTTCAATACCTACATTTACAATATTACTTGTATAAGATGGAAGAGCTAGATTACAATATGCTTGTAAAAATAAAAGCACTACTATAAAAAGCATAGTCCATTTATACTTAAATAATGTTTTAAATATTTCTTTCATACATTTCTCCTTACCATTCCATTTTAATTATATTAAAAATGAAAGTCAAGATTAACCTAACTTTCATTTTATTATATTTTTAGCAACCTCCATTTAGGGCGATTTCATATGGATTTGAGACTTGTGACTGGACGGACATAAAAATAGCCTTTTGTATAGGTAGATTCTATTGTTCTTACAGAATGAACATAGATTTCGTTACGGCTTATCGGAGTCATAGATATGTTTTCAGGTGAAACGACTTCAAAATTTATATTCGTTTTTAGTTTTGCTTCTGTATTATTTACTGAAAACGCATCTTTATTATTTGCATAATCATATGCTTAATAATTCTTTTTCTTTTTCTTTAAATTTATCTTCTACTATTTGATTATATTTATCTATTAATTTTTGAACTATTTCTAAGTTTCTTTTTTCTTCATCTTCAGGTAGTTCATCTTTTTTAATCATATTATTAAAGTCTTGTCTTATATTTCTTAAAGCTATTCTTGCTTCTTCTGCCATATCTTTTACTTGTTTAACATAGTTTTTTCTTGTTTCTTCTGTTAATTCAGGTATAGTTAGAAATACTACTTCTCCATTATTATTAGGACTCATTCCTAGGTCAGCTGCATATATTGCTTTTTCTATTTCTTTTAATAAACTTTTATCAAATGGTTTAATCATTAATTGTCTTGCTTCTGGTACACTAATGGTACTAATGGCATTAAGTTGTGTTGGAGTTCCATAATATTCAATAGTAATACCATTTAAAATATTTGGATTTGCTCTTCCTGCTCTTACTGTTGTAAACCTTGATTCCAAGTTTTCTATTGCTTTATCCATTTTTGCTTTTACATCATTTTCATTAAACATCTTTCTCTCACCTATTAAAATGATAACATAAGTAGATAATAAAAATCAATTGATAATTATTCTTTTAGACATTTTTTTGAATTTGTTTGACTTATAGTTTGTAAAGTTAAATGCTTCTTCTTTATTAATAATTATATCTAAAGCAGGATAACAGTCTTTAAAACTTTTTAGTTTAGATTCTAATTCCTTTATATCTACATCTCCTATTAAGTCTATATACATTATATTATTATGGTATACCATATTCATTTTCATCACCAATATTATTTTAATATTTTTTATTATATTTTTCATTTGATTCGACAAAACTAGATAATTTTTTCTTTACAATTTATTTACTCCTTTGTGTTTAAAATTGTTTAGTTATGTTTTATAATAGTATTAGGTGATGAAAAGTGAGATTTTATTTGAGTGTATTTATGTGCAAACTTGCTTCTAAAGTTAGTAGACTTTTGGGTAAAGAAGGATCTGTTATTGGAGGAGAAGTTGCTAGAAAGATTTATCCTGATGTTTTATCTAAGGTTAAGATGCCTAGGTATGTAATTGGCATTACTGGGTCTAGCGGTAAAGGAAGTACTACTGAGTTTGTTGCAAGAGTTTTGAAGGAGAATAATTATAAGGTTGTTTATAATAAAAATGGTAGTAATGTTTTAAATGGTATTACTAGTCTTATATTAAATAATACTAAGGGTGGACGTCTTGACTGTGATGTTCTTCTTATGGAGATGGATGAAAGGTATATGGAAAATAGTCTTAAGTATTTTGATTTAACACATCTTATGATTACTAATATTACTAGAGATCAACCACCAAGAAATGCTCATCCTGAGTTTATTCAAAGTGTTATTATGAAAAGTATTAAAGATGAGACTACCCTTATTATTAATGCAGATGATGTTTTAGTTAAAGCTCTTACTCTTAATTTTAAAGGTAAACTTATTACTTATGGTTTAGATAAAAATAATTATAGTACTAAGACTAAACTTAATAATATTGATGCCGCTTATTGTCCTAAGTGTTCTTCTAAACTTAAGTATTCATTTTATCAGTATGGACATATAGGAAATTATAAGTGTCCGAATTGTGATTTTGAAAGAGGTAATATTGATTATTTAGCGCATAATATTAATGTTATTAAAGGATATACTTATATTAATAAAGTTAAAGTACATTTACCATCTAATTTTCTATATACTGTTTATTTTGTTACTGGTGCTTATGCTCTTTTGAGTGAAATTGGTATTAAGAGTGAAGATATTACTAAGGTTACTAATGATGAGAGTTTTATTCCTAAGAGACTTAATGTTTATGATTTTTATGGTAGAAGATGGTGGATGCTTGCTAGTAAGAATGAAAATAATTTAAGTTATAAGCAAAGTTTAGATTTTATAGTTAATGAGAAAGGAAAGAAAACTGTTATTTTGGGTTTTGATAATTCTAGTAGAAGATATTCTGAGAATGATTTAAGTTGGATATGGGATATTGATTTTGAAGAGTTAAATAATAGTTCAGTTGATAAAATTGTTTTAGTTGGTAGGTTTAAGTTAGATATGCTTGTTAGAATGGAATATGCTGGTATTCCTAAGAGTAAGATTATTTTAATTGAAAGTGTGGATGAAGAATTAATTAGTAATTTGAAGTCTAAGACTAAGGGTACTATTTATAGTTGTGTATGTTTTGATAAGGAAATTGAACTTAAGAATGTTTTAAAGAAAGAAGGTATTACTAATGCCAAAGATTAAGATTGCTCATTTATATTATGATTTAATGAATTTATATGGAGAGAATGCTAATATAAGAGCTCTTGTGCATTTTGCTGAAAGACAGGGTATTAAGGCTGAGGTTAGTACTCTTACTATTGGTGATGAGATAGATTTTAGTAAGTATGATATTTTCTATATTGGATCTGGTACTGAGAAAAGTGAATTACTTGTGCTTTCTGATATGATGAAGTATAAAAGTGATATAAAGGACGCTATTGAAGGGGGAAAGACTTTTATTAGTACTGGTAATAGTATAGAGTTATTTGGAGAAGAAATTATCGATAAGGAAAATGTGCCTGCACTTAATATTTTCCCATATACTTCTAAACACGAAGACTTTAGAATAGTCGGGTCAGTTGTTTTTAAGACAAAGCTTATTAAAGAAAAGATAGTTGGTTTTCAAAATAGATGTGGAGTTATTTTGAATACTGATAAACCCCTTTTCAAAGTTATAGAAGGTACTGGTAGTACAATTGGTTCTTCAGTTGAAGGATATACTTATAAGAACTTTTATGGTACTTATGCTTTTGGGCCACTTCTTATAAGGAATCCATACTTTACTAATTATATTTTAAAGAATGTAATGAAAAGTAAAAATAAAAAATATAAATTTAAAGTTCTTAATAATATTAGTGAAATTAAAGCTTACAATAAATATTTAGAGAATTTCAAAATAAAATAAGTGCTAGGTCTTAGCACTTATTTCAATTCACTTTCTATGTCTTCTAATTTAACTAAGTATTTAGTTATTTTTTTATTACTTACTTTTAATAGTGTTTCACTTTTTACACTCATTTCACTTACAGTAGATGCACCTGTATTATCGGTTTCTCCTACTATACTTCTGTTAAGTCCATCACTTAAGTCTACTATGTATATTGGAAGTTTAGTTTCTTTTTGTTTATATGAACTTACTAAACTTTCTATATATACATTTTTATTATCACTAAAGTCAGCAATAACTACATAATATTCAGAGTCGCTTCTATTTAAGATAGTTCCTGCATTTATCTTTTCATAACTTATTACTGCATCAGCTGCTTCTGGTTTAGTATAATGTGGTTCAAATAAACCAAGTTTAGTAGCACCTACTGTTAAACCATAAACTATTCCAAATGTCACCACTATTACACCTACTATTATAGATAACTTCTTAATATCATTCATTTCTACAGATTCATTTTTACTTTTTTTCTTTTCCATTTTTACACCTCATACTTAATATAACATAAATTATTTTTTTCTTCAAGTTTTAATGCAAAAAGAAAGGCTTTTCGCCTTTCTTTAGCAACCTCCGTTTATTTCATAAGGACTAGAAGAAGACCCGTTTCCTGATGACCATAAAGTACAAGCTTTTAAACTAACTACTGGTCTTACTCCTAATCGTGAAGAAGAAGTAGTACTACGAAATATATAACCTGTTAAATCAGTTGTAACTGAGAAAATAGATATACTTGAATCAGAACCATTCCACATTATTGGAGATAATAACCACCATGAAACATTACCAGTTATGCTTGTTCCATCAGTTGCATTATTAAAGAACCAAGTATAAGGACTAGTTAATTTTGTACTATAAAGTCCACCAGCCATAGTAACCTCATCATAAGTCATAAGTCCAATTGGATAAGTTGTCTTAGCACTAGAATTACTTGCTGAAAAAGCATCTTGTGATACTTTACAATCATACGTTGGATAAACATCATTATTATAATATCCATCTAATCTAGAATAAGCTAAGAAATGAATTGCATCACTAGGTGATTTATAATAATACCAATTATATCCAGAAGCAAGTTGTCTCTCATTACAATATACAGCTTCTGTACTTAAATACTTAGTATAATCAGTTAATTTAGACTTATACCAATTTTCAATATACGTCTTAATTGTACTATTATATGTATTAGTTCTAGCATCTTCAAGTGTAGTATCAGCACTTCCATACATATATCCTATATATTTAGGACTATTACTATTAGTATTATAAGCACTAGTGCCTATATATCCATCCTGTTTATTAACACCAGTTCCAGAATAAAGCATTCTTATACTTCCATCAGCATTAGTTCTTATTATTCTCCAATAAAATCCTCCAAAATAAACCCAGTTATTTTTAGCATTACCTGCAAAATAATATACCGTTTTTTCTGCTGCACCTGTTACACTTTCTGTACTCTTATACAAAGTACCAGTATTAGTAGTTGTAAGCATCTTATCAAATCTTGGTCTAGTTGTAATAGTAGGGTTATCTGCAAGCAACTTATCATACAACTTAGTACTAGATTTAAATAATAAAGTACAAGTCTGCGTTTTAGTGACTTTACTTACTGTAACAGTTGTTCCACTTAACCCTATAGTAGCTCCACCATTACAAGTTAATGTTGCTCCAGTAGCTGTGTATCCAGAATTTGGTTTTACTCCTGTAAATGTTCCACTAGAATTATAATTTATATTTTTGCTAGTACTTCCTGTCCCATAATTTACTGTTAACGTTACTTTATATGAAATGATATTTGCAGTTATAGTTTTATTAACAGCTGAACTTCCCATTGTACCTTCGCAAGGAGTACTTAATGTACAAGCACTTAAAGAGTATCCTGCCGTAGCTTCAGCATAATAGTAATATCTAGAATTATAGTTAACGTTTAGTGTTGTTGTTGCAGTTACCTTAGTATACGAGCTTGCTCCATTTACCTTATAATATATAGCACTTATACCAGTTCCTTTTGTTAATGTAAGTTTATATTGATTCAAAGACCATTTTGCATAAAGTACTTTATCATTAATTGTTTTATACAAGTTATTTGAAAATGTCCCATTTGCGGTTATGTAGTCTGTTCCTGCTCCATTAGTGTTTGTAAAGTATCCTCCAAATGTATAACCAGTTTTAGTTGGTTTAGTTATTGATGATAATGCACTTGTTAAAGATTTGTCTGAGAAATAGTAGTAATTTGTCCCACTTATATTTTTTACTGTATTATATTTATAGTATACAAGTGTTGTTCCGGCAGTATTAGCTCCTTGATTATCTAAAGTAACCGTATATATAATTGGATTAAATGTAATCACGCAGGTTTGTGATTTCGTTACATTTTGTATTGTCAAAGTTTTATTTGTTGCATCAATTACTGCCCCTTCACAAGTAGTAGTCGCACCTTCCAATGTGTACCCTTCTGTAGGTTCTAAATTTATTACTGGATTTGAACCATAGTTTGCATTTATATTTACCGGACTTGCTTTTCCATTTTTAGCTTCAATAGTTATATTAAATTCTTTTATTTTATAGTTTACTTTGCATAGTGTGTCTTCAGTTACGTTACTTACTAATAAGTTGCTTCCTTCGATTTTACCATTTTTACAATCTAAGCTATCAAATTCATATCCAGTTGTTGGTGATAGTGAAAAAGTTGCATCTTCTCCATATTTAACTATGGATTCGGTCGGCAAAGATATTCCGTTTGTTACTTCTACTGTTACTTTGTTTTGTTCGTTTTTTAGGTTTACTATGCAAGTTTGATCTTTTTTAACTCCATAGATTATTACCTTAAACTTGTCTATTTTAAGTGTTGCTCCACCATCGCAAACACCATTTACTATAAATTTATCATTTGTAGAACTTATATTAAATATTGCTTTAGTATACACCGTTTTAGTCTCAGCATCTGCCACTCCGTCTCCATTTATTTTTAATGTTACTTTGTGAGTAGTTAAATCATCATCTAAGTCAAAATGGTTTTCAATTAGACCTTCATCGTTTATGTATGATATTACACATAAGTTACCTGGTATTCTTTTTTTAGTTACAGGGTTAGATAATTCTTCTTTAAGTAGTCCTTCATTTTGAAGTGTATATATTCTTAAACATTTTTCAGTTATTTCATCGTTTAATAGTTCTTCTCTATATTCATCATTTATACTTAGATATGTGTCAGCTGCTGTTTCTATCATTGTATAAAGTTCTCTTAAATTTCTTTCTTCACTTCTTTTTTGAATTTCTTTTATACCGATAGTTGCTCCTGCAGTTACTGTTACTAGGACAACAAGTACTATAAGTATTTCAATTAATGTAAAACCTCTTTTATTTTTCACTACTCTTCACCTACTATAACAAGTATACATTAATAAGGTTAAAATTGCAAAAGAAAAAAGGCTTATTTAGCCTCGACTATTATTTTTATAGCAGTTCTTTCTTCTCCGTCAACTTTTATATCAGAAAACGCGGGTATGCAGTATAAATTTTTACCAGTTGGTGCAACATATCCTCTTGCAATTGCAACACCTTTTATTGCTTGATTTAATGCTCCTGCCCCGATTGCCTGCATTTCAACAGAATCAGTACTTTCTCTAAATAAATTTGCTAGTGCTCCTGCTACTTTTTGTGGTGCACTTTTACTAGATACTTTTATTATATCCATTATTATTCCCCCCTAGTTAAATATATTTTAGTTATAATAAAAAAGACCTATTTTATTTTTTTAGGTCTTCCAGGTTTCCTTTTTTCAGTACTTTCTTTTTGAACTGGTTTTTTAGTTTCTTTTTTAACAGCTACTTTCTTAGTAGTAGCCTTTTTAGCAGTTGGTTTTTTTACTACTTTTTTCTCTTCTTTTGCTTCAGCTTTGTCTTTAACTTCTTTTTTTGGCTTTGCAGTTTTTACTTCTTTTACAGTTTTTTCTTCCTTAACTACTTTCTCTTCTTTTATTTCTTCTAATTTATTTTTAGAATCCTCTTCTGCAATTATCTTTTTCATTGCTTTATCAAATTTATCATCAGTAACTACTAAATCAATTGTATTTTCTAAAGTCATAATTACACCTAATGTAATAAAATAGTATCCATATAAAAGTGTTTGTACTGAAACTTCATTAAATAAATTGTATGCTGTTAATGCTCCTAGCACCCCAATTAGGAAAGTAGTTACAAATTTAACAATCCACATAAAACTATTTTCACTTTTTAAGCAAATTATTTTATACATTCTATTAAATACCATCATTATTGTGTAAAGTGTCATTCCAAGGCCAAGTACCATAAGTTCATCTTGCCCTTTTAGAACAAACATAACAGTAGCAGTTATTATATTAATTAATGATAGTAAAAGAGTTTCGTAGTCCCCCTTATTTCTTTTTACAAAATATGCTATTATGCTAAAAAATGCAAATACATAAAAAAGTATACTAGCATATAATACTATATCAGCTAAACCAAAACTTTTAAAAACAGTTGTTATTATACCAATAATAATTACAATAACAGATAATATCAAATTAGATACTAATGATATATTTAAATTTTTTAGTGTGTTATTCACACTTACCACCTCTATTCTAAAAACATTTTACAAAATTTTTAGTTTAAAGTCAATTATTTTAAAAGAAAAGAGTAACAATATATTTAATAGTTACTCTTAATTGTTTATATGTGATTTTATAGGTTTTTTGAGGATTTTATATTTTAATTATAACTTTTCTTCTAACGTTTATCACTTCTCCTTTCATGATACTAGTATATAATACAAAAGTGATAAATTTGTGTTAGATTTATGAAAGTTATATGTTTATATCAAAATAAAATTTTGTACCCTTTCCTCTTGTAGTTATTACTCCATAATTATACCCGTGTTTTATAAGTATATTTTTTACAATAGAAAGTCCAAGACCAGTACCCACTTTATTTCTTTGATGATTCTTTTCATTCTTATAATATTTATCCCATATAAGATCTAGTTCATCTTTCTTTATACCTTTACCTGTATCAATTACATATACTCTTATGTATTTTTTCTCTTCTTCTATTTTAATTGTTACAGTTTTATCTTTTCCAGTATAATTTACAGCATTACTTATTAAGTTATATATTACTTGTTCAATTTTTTGCTTATCAGCATTTATCACATAATTTTTCTTAGATTCAAAATTAATAGTATATCCTTCTTCCTTTAAGTAATCAAATCTATGTATTATAGTTTGTACTAGACTTGTTAAATCAAAGTCTTCTTCATTTAATGAATCTATATTCTTTTCACTTTTAGAAAGTTCTAGAATATCATTTACTAATAAGTTAAGTCTTTCAGTTTCTTCTATTATAATATTTAAGTTTTCAGTTCTTTTTACTTCATCATATTTATTTAAATCTCTTGCCATTTCTGAATATGCTTTTATCATAGTAAGAGGTGTTTTTAAATCGTGACTAACATTAGCAAGTAAGTCTTTTCTTGTTTCTTCTATTTTAGATAATTCTTTTTTAGTTTTATTAAGCGTTACACTTAGTTCTTTAATTTCACTTATATTTGAATTTTCATCAAATGGTGTTATTAAGTCTCCTCTTGCCATTTTAGATGCTTCATAGTTAAGCTTATCAATCGGACCTGATATATGTTTACTTATAAAGTATGCAATTATAAATGAAGATATATATATTACTATAGATATGTAAATTAATTCTTCCCTTATAATTGAAATAGCGGGATCTGTTGGCTCCAAACTGACATTTATAAAGGCATATGCTTCATCATTTAATTTAATCGCACTCACTAAAGTTTTATTATTTAATTTTGGATTAATTATTTGATAAGTTTTTTTATTTTCTCCACTATTAATAAAATCTACCCTATAGTCTAAACTTAATGAAGAATTATTATCTACTATACAGCCTCTTCTTTGACCATTAGATGTATATATAGTTTTATTATCATCTACTATTTCTATACAAGCATTATTGTTATAAGAAAGTTCATCAAATGAATTAGTACTTTCATTATTTGTATAATAATATTTAGTTTTTAATGCTATTTTAGATAAATCACTTGTTGTTCTTTTTTCATAATACGTATCAAAAAATAATACTTGAAGTATCCATAATAAAATTATTAAACCAGTTGAAAATATTGCTAAGTAAAACCATATTTGTGATTGTAATGTTCTATTCTTCAGTTTCATATTTATATCCCACTTCTCTTACTGTTCTTATTAAGTCTCTATATTTTCCTAGACTCTTTCTTAGCATTTTCACGTGAGTATCAACTGTTCTATCATCTCCATAATAATCATAATCCCATACACTGTTAAGAAGTTGTTGTCTTGATAAAGCAACATTTTTATTTTTTATAAAATAAGTTAATAACTCATATTCTTTAGGTGTTAAATTTACTTCTTTATTTTCTACAGTCACTTTTCTTCCTAAATAGTCCACTTTCAAATCTTTATAAGTATAAGCATTTTCTTTACCATTAGTTCTTTTTAGATGAGCTTTTACTCTTGCTACTAACTCTTTAGGACTAAATGGTTTAGTTATATAATCGTCTACCCCCAAGTTAAAACTACTTAGTTTATCTTCCTCTTCTTTCATAGCAGAAAGCATTATTACTGGAGTATCTTTAGTTTTTCTAATTTCTTTTAAAGTTTCAAAGCCATCCATTCTAGGCATCATTATATCTAATATTATAAGGTCTACTCTATTTGTTTCAAGAACTCTAAGAGCATCAAACCCATTCTCAGCTTCAAATACTTCATATTTCTCATTTTCTAAATATTCTCTTATTACATTTCTTATTAATCGTTCATCATCTACTACTAATATTTTCATATACTCTCCTCTCAACATAATTATACAATAAAAAAGTGTAGATTTTGTGAAAAATTTACACTTTATTTTAAACCAACTTTTTCTCTCATTAATTCATATTTTTCTTTAGCTATTTTAGTAGTTGTTTCTGCACCTCTTTTTAGTACTTCTTCTAATTCACTACTTCCTAGTAATTCATTATATCTATTTTGTATTTCACCAATTTTATTTGATGTTACCTCTCCTACATAAGTTTTAAATGTTCCATATCCAGCATTTTCAAATTCACTTACTAAATCATCTATACTTCTTCCAGTCATAACTGATGCAATATTTAGTAAGTTAGAAATACCAGGTTTATTTTGTTCATCAAAGTATACCCTGTTTTCACTATCAGTAGTTGCACCTTTTATTTTCTTGATTATTACTTCTTTAGTATCAAATAATGAAATTACACCCACTGGATTATCTTCACTCTTACTCATTTTTTTATCAGGATTTTTAAGATCTTTAATTTTAGTACCTACTTTTGGAGTTATTGCTTTTGGCATTTTAAATGTTTCCCCATAAGTTTTATTAAATCTCATAGCTATATCTCTTGCAAGTTCTACGTGTTGTTTTTGATCTATACCTACAGGTACATAATCAGAATCACAATATAGAATATCAGCAGCCATTAATATAGGATATGTTAAAAGGCCTATTGAAAAGTTTTCCTTTCCTTTACTCTTTTCCTTAAACTGTATCATTCTACTTGCTTCACCATAGTAAGTATTACATTCAAGTATCCAAGATATAGCAGGAATATATACATTTTCTGATTGTACATAAACTACCATCTTATTTGGGTCTACCCCACAGGCAATATACATAGCAACAAACTTCTTAACTCTTTCTCTTAATAATTCTGGATTTTGATGAACAGTTAACGCGTGCAAATCAGCTACGAATAAAAATATTTCATTATCAGAATCATTTTGAAAATCTATAAGAGGCTTTATTCCACCTATAAAATTTCCAAGTGTTAAATCTCCAGTTGGTTTAAGTCCTGTCAATAATCTTTTCATACTTTCACTTCCTCAAGAAAAATTATACTACAAATTATGAGAAAATGCACGATGTTTTTAACAACCACCGTTTTCAAGGATTTCGTATGGACTTGTGGCTGAGAATATTTTTATAGGAACTTTTCATAGTTTGAGTTTAAAGATATGACAGGACGGATGACAAAACTATAATTTACGTTATCTCCTCTATTTATGTACAAATCATCATTTTCTTTAGTTTTGAGGTTTGTAAAGCAACTAGAAAAATTATCTACTGTATTATGCGTATGGAGTTAGTGTCCACCAAGCTTCATTTTCTGTGATATTTTTGTTTTCACTGTTTTTATAAACCCAAATTCTTGATGGATTAAGTTCTTCACTTCCAATAATCATTATTTCATCTGCTGTCATTAGACTAATAGGATATTTTAATTTAGCTTCTGTATTATTTACTGAAAACGCATCACTTATATTTGTACAATTAAATGTTGGCACTTTATTTACTACTAATCTTTCTAATGATTTGAAAGGGAAATAGTCTGATGTCGAATAAGATAACTCACTATATAGTTCTCTGTCATTATACAGCATCTTTACTTAAGAATTTTTCTTGACTATCATATCTATAGCAATAATCACCATACACTGGAGAATTACTCAATAGATTAGCTTTAGCTAATTCTATGACCTCGCCAGTTTATTTATCAGCAAAGCTGAAATATTTAAATGTTACTATCTTCCAAACTTTTCTTTCTTCATTTTTCATTTCTAACTTTTTTCCGACCATAAACAACAAAAAAATAGATATTTACCTATATGGTCTATATCTATCTTAATACATCAAAAACCACTTTTCACTTATATTAACACTTGTACTTTCTGGCAGTGGATTTGGCAATTCTAAATTAGCTAGTAAAGGCAATTTAAAGCCAGTTCCAAATACTAATGCAGTTCCAGAGTTTAAAGTTTTAAGTTTTTCTAGTGATTCTTCTGTTACGTTTGTACTTATATTTTTTACTATGTCAAAGTCTCTTGGGTGGAATATTCTGAATACTAAGAAGTTAGAACACTGGCTTAGTGCAGTAGCCGATAACTCACTAGGTCTTTGTGTAATAAATGTTAAAATTGTTCCGTATTTTCTTCCCTCTTTAGTGATTCTATCAAATATATTATAGCCTATTATATTGATATCGTTATCATTTTGTACGTATCTGTGTGCTTCTTCTAGAATTATATTTATAGGAAAACTTCCACGGTCTTCTAGCCTTGTTGTGTAGTTAAATAATATTTTTGTTATGAGTTTAGTTAGTACTTTTGCAAATCTATCATCTACATAACTTAGGTTAACATCTAATAGTTGTGCATTTTTCCCATTTTTCGTAAATAGTCTTTTTACATATTCGTCTCTTGTTATAAATTCTTGTACATCAAATACATTCTTATATTCACTATTTATTATACTTTGTAATCTTGCTTTTAAAATGTTATTTCTTGAGTATGATATATCTGAGTTAAGTGAACCTTCACTGATTAAAGCAAATTCTAAGGCATAGTATAAGTCATTTAAAGTGTATACGTAATCTTTGCTTATTATTATTTTATCTATATTTATTTTTTCAAATTGTTTTAGAAATTCCATTACAAGTTGTATTGCATTTATTTTTCCGTGTTCATCAATTAGTAAACATTGTTTTAGTGTTCTGTCATAACCTGGTTGTTTAATAATTGAGTCTAGATTTAAACTTTCTGTGTTATAGTGAGTTAGTACTGCAATTATTTGGTCTCTTATTTGACTACTACTTTTTCCAGATGTTAGAATATCTAGTATACATTTTGCAATTATATCATTTTTGTATTCAACAATTTTTGGGTCTTCACTGGTGAAAATGTAAACTAGTTTTAAGGTCTTTTCAAGTACAGGTATTTGTTCTGCTTCAGATACAGAAAGCAATATTGCTAAGTCATCTACCTCTAAAAAGTTAGGTGGAATTTTTATTATTTCTTCATCTTCGCTTTCAATTCTAGTTGTGTATTTTTTGAAGGAAAGACCAATGTTATTCATTTCGTTAAATGCTTTTTTGTATTCTCCATAAGCATCAAATATTACAAAATGACTGTTAACTGGTTTAGTTTCCTTTTTTATAAATAGATTTTGAAGTATTCTTGTTACTCCACAAGATTTACCACTTCCAGTGTTACCTATTATTGCAGAGTGGTTTCCAAAGAAACTGTTTAGTGATGCTTTTATTTTATAGTTTTTATATATTGGAGAATATCCAAGTACTATTTCATCTTTCGTTTCTTTTTGACTACCTATTATTGTTTCTAGTTCTCCTACATTTATTATTCTAGGTACTCCACTAGGTTTCTTTACTACTCCAGGATAGAAGCAGTTGTTTCTTATTTCTCCAACTAGTAATATGTTTATTGTTTCACCATTTATTTTGGTTATTTCACCTACAACTTTACGATCGTTATCATCATATATAATGTGGCAATTCATAAGTTCACTATGTGCAAGTTTAGATAAATTTTCTATTATGCATTCGTTACCATTTATAGTTAAAATTTTACCAAACATATTACCCAACTCCTTATTCTTGTTATAATATATCATATTTTTTAATTTTTTTAAATAGTTTTGCTTGACTTAGAGGTTTTTTTTTGATATTATTTTCTTGTTGATGGCGATGTAGCTCAACTGGCTAGAGCGCACGGTTCATACCCGTGAGGTTGAGGGTTCGATTCCCCCCGTCGCTACCATTTTGTTATTTAATAGATAGAGATATCTATTTTTTTGTTTTTTT
>OHFM01000301.1_pt1 | contig 23398 bp, 17 predicted proteins | sample 1567511 | NCBI WGS metagenome assembly OHFM01 (sample SAMEA3879571, study PRJEB24766) | human gut metagenome | biome: human-associated habitat; feature: feces | place: USA | collected 1985/1987
CATCGCGTTCGTGAAGACCTTCACGCCCTGCTTTTTGAGGATGAGCGCGAGGCTCTGGCCGAGCTCCTTGTCCATGTTGGGCAGCAGGCGGTCCATGCCTTCGATGACGGTCACTTCACAGCCGAGGTCTGCGTAAAACGTCGCAAACTCGATGCCGATGACGCCGCCGCCGATGATGACGATGGAGCGGTACAGGTGGTCGCACCCCTCAAGCAGCTCGTCGGAGGTCATCGCGAACTCAAGTCCGGGAATCGGCGGGCGGGACGGGACGGAGCCGGTGGCGATGAGGATATCGTCGCAGGTGTAGTCGTTGGCACCGCCCTCGGCATCCGTCACGCGGACAGCGCCGGGTGCGGTGATGAGCGCCGTGCCGCGCAGAAAGTCGATCTTTGCGGTCTTGAAAAGCGATTCAATGCCGGAGGACAGCTTTTGCGAAATTTCGCGCTTGTAGGCAAAAATCTCCGTCATGTCGGCGCGGATATCGTCGGTGTGGATGCCGGCGTGCGCGCCGTGCTTGGCGTCGTGGAAGATCTGAGAAGAGTGCAGCAGCGTTTTCGTCGGGATGCAGCCGCGGTTTAAGCAGGTGCCGCCCGCTTCGCGCTTCTCGACGACGGCGACCTTCTTGCCGAGCTTGGCCGCATGGAGCGCGGCTTCGTAGCCGCCGGGGCCCGCGCCGATGACGATGAGTTCATAATGAGCCATAATAGTTCGTTCCTTTTTGAGAGCAATGCCGCCGACTTTTCGGCGGCATTGCGTGATGTTGAGATATGCGCTGCCTTCGTCAGGCAAACTGATAACGTAAAACCATGTTGCGCGCCGCGCCGACCTCGTCGAGACGGCGGACGGGCGTGGAGTGGGGAGCGGTGTGGAGCGTCTCGGGATCGGAGTGCGCGAGTTCAAAGAGCTTGCAGTAGATGCCGCAGACCTCGTCCATGGTCTCCTTGCTCTCAGTCTCGCAGGGCTCGATCATGAGCGCCTCATGGACGATGAGCGGGAAGTACATCGTGGGCGGGTGCAGGCCAAAGTCGAGCATGCCCTTGGCAAGATCGAGCGCGGAGACGCCCGTCTCCTTGTGGAGATCGACGAGCGACATGACGAACTCGTGCATGCAGATCTCGTCATAGGCCATGGTGAAGGTATCCTTGAGCCTGACGCGCATGTAGTTCGCGTTCAGCACGGCGTTCATCGCCGCCTCGCGGATGCCGGACTTGCCGAGCGTGAGCACGTAGGTCAGCGCGCGCACGACGACGTCGAAGTTGCCGTAGAACATCTTCACGCGGCCGATGGACTTTTCAGGGTATGCAAAGCCGTACTTGCCGTCCTTTTTGACGACCAGCGGGCCGGGCATGTACTTTTTGAGGAATTCCTTGCAGCCGACCGCGCCTGCGCCCGGGCCGCCGCCGCCATGCGGAGTGGAGAATGTTTTATGCAGGTTAAGATGCACAACATCAAAGCCCATATCGCCGGGGCGCGCAATACCCATAACGGCGTTTAAGTTAGCGCCGTCGTAATAGCACAGTCCGCCCGCTTCGTGGATGATATTGGTAATTTCCAGAATATTGCTGTCAAACAGGCCAACGGTATTCGGGTTCGTCAGCATCAAACCGGCAGTGGTATCGTCAACAGCGGCGCGCAGTGCGTCAAGGTCTACGCAGCCATCCGCATTGGAGGGCACGTTAACCGTGGTAAAGCCCGCCATGGCAGCGCTTGCCGGGTTAGTACCGTGCGCGCTGTCCGGAACGATAATTTTGGTGCGTTTGGTATCGCCGCCCGCTTCGTGATATTTCTTTATCAGCAAAAGCCCGGTAAATTCGCCGTGTGCGCCTGCCGCCGGCTGAAAGTCCATCTTATCCATGCCGGTAATTTCGCACAGGTATTTATCTAAAAGTTCCAGCGCTTCCGTACAGCCCTGTACGGTTTCTTTGGGCTGCAGCGGGTGAACGGCGGCAAAACCTGCCTGGTTTGCCATCTCGTCGTTAATGCGGGTAAAACCCGTTGTTTACGCCGTGCGCGCGGTTTGCAAGCGCAGTATAATGGCGGCTGATTTCCGTTTCGGAAAGTTCCGGCAGCGGCAAAGCACTCTTGCGCGCCAAAGCCTCCGGCAGTGAAATTACAGGCACATCGCAGGCCGGAAAAATATCGCAGCCATGCCCGGGAGTGCTTTTTTCAAACAACAATTCCATTATGCGCACACCTCCTTCACAATGGCAACCGCCTTATCAAGTGCTTCTTTGGTGGCTTTTTCGGTTACGCACCACAGCACGCCCTCTTTAACCGGCAGCCCGCCGAGAATGCCCTCTTTGGCAAGTGCGGCCAGCACTTCCTCCTGCCTCGGCAGAGTGGTAACAAATTCGTGGAAAAATTCGCCGCCGTAAACAAGGTTTACGCCTTCGATTTTGGTAAGCTCCTGCGCCAGATAGTGTGCTTTGGAAAGGCACAGCGTTGCTGCCTGCTTTAAGCCCTGCGGCCCTACCGTTGCCAGATAAACAGAAGCGGTTAAAGCGCACAGCGCCTCGTTGGAGCAGATGTTGCTGCTGGCTTTTTCGCGGCGGATGTGCTGTTCGCGCGCCTGCAAAGTTAAAACGTAGGCACGGTTGCCGTCAGCGTCAACAGTTTCGCCAACAATGCGGCCCGGCAGCTTGCGCATCATAGCTCCGGTTGCTGCCATAAAGCCAAGGTACGGCCCGCCGAAGCCCAGCGGCAGGCCCAAAGGCTGCCCTTCGCCAACGGCAATGTCTGCGCCGCATTCGGCCGGGGTTTTCATAATGGCAAGAGCAATGGGGTTTACGCCCATAATGTATTTGGCACCGCCTGCGTGGGTAAGTTCAGCAATCTTTTCTGCTTCTTCAAACTGACCGTAAAAATTGGGCTGCTGCACATAAACGCAGCAAACATCAGGCGTAAGCATTGCTTTTAATGCGTCAAGGTCGGTTCTGCCGTCTTTGGCAGGCACAAGGCGCAGTTCAGTGCCTGCACCAAAGCAGTAAGTCTGCATGGTGGCAATAACGTCCGGGTTAGCGGCAGCACTTACAAGCGTCACGCTGCGTTTGCGGTCGCGGCACATGGCAGCGGCTTCGGCAGCGGCAGAAGCGCCGTCATACACGGAAGCATTGGCAGTGTCCATGCCGGTCAAATCGCAAATCATCGTCTGATATTCAAAGATGGACTGCAAAATGCCCTGGCTCATTTCTGCCTGGTACGGCGTGTAGCTGGTTACAAACTCCTCTTTGGAGGTAATGTATTTAACAATGGAAGGAATGTAGTGGTCATAAGCGCCTGCGCCGCGCAAAATTGTGCCGAACACGGTATTCTTGCCGGCCAGCTCCTGCATTTTGGCACGCACTTCCAGTTCGCTCATGCCTTGGGGCAGGTTCAGCGGCTTATCAAGGTAAACTTCGGCAGGCACGTCTTTAAACAGGCTGCGGATACTGCCGTAGCCTGCTGCGGCAAGCATTTCCTGCCGTTCTTCTTTAGTAGAGGGGATATAGCTTCCCATAGGCGCCCTCCTTTATGCCTGTTCTTCTTTTACAAATGCTTCGTATTCTTCGGCAGTCAGCAAATCTTCCTGGTCGGTAATTTCGTCAAAACGTACCAGCCAAGCATCATAAGGCGCTTCGTTAATGGTCTGCGGAGCGTCGGCCAGTTCTTCGTTCACTTCGGCAACGGTGCCGGTAACGGGGCTGTAAACGTCAGATACAGCTTTTACGGATTCCACATCGGCAAAAGTATCGCCTGCGGCAAAGGTGTCGCCCGGCATGGGCAGGTTAACAAAAACCAGGTCGCCCAGTTCGTTCTGTGCATAATCGGTAAGGCCTACCGTTGCGCTGCCGTCCTCGGCAAATTTCACCCACTCGTGGGATTTGGTGTAGCAAACGTCGTTAGGAATGTTCATAATAAATAGCCTCCTTAAATTGATTTTATTTTAAGCACGTTTATAAAACGGCAGGGGTACTACTTCAGCGTCAATTCTGCGTCCGCGCACATCCACCTGCACTTTGGTGCCGGGTTCGGCATAAGAAGCGGGCACCATTGCCATGGCAACAGGCGCGTTAAGGTACGGGCAGTGCGTGCCGCTTGTTACAACGCCGATTTTTTCTTCACCGCTGTAAACATCACAGTGCTCGCGCGCAATGCCGCGGCCGGTAATTTTTAAGCCCACGCGGATTACCTTCGGGTCACCCTTGGCTAAAATGGCGTCCATACCGATAAAGCGGTCTTTGCCGAGTTTTACGAAAAAGTCCAGCCCTGCTTCCAGCGGGGTAATATCGTCGGTCAGTTCATGCCCGTAAAGAGGCATGGCTGCTTCCAGGCGCAGGGTATCGCGCGCGCCAAGCCCGCAGGGAATAAGTCCAAACTCTTTGCCTGCTTCCAGCAAAATATCCCACAGTTTCGGGCCGTCTGCGGCAGCGCAGTAAAACTCGTAGCCAAATTCGCCGGTGTAACCGGTACGCGAAACAATGCACTTAATGCCCTGTACGTCCACATCTTTTACAAAGCTGTAATATTTTTTGGGGATGCCTTCTTCCGGCACAATTTTAGCCGCAATTTCCTTGGATTTCGGCCCCTGAAGTGCCAACTGGGCAACGGAATCGGAAATATCTTCAAAAGAAGCGCTGCCAAAAAGATGCGCCTTAACCCACTCCGCATCCTTATGGCGGTTAGCGGCGTTAACAACCAAAAGATATTCTTCGCCGTTTACTTTATAAATCAGAACGTCGTCAACAATGCCGCCGTGCTCGTTGCACATCGGGCTGTAACGTACCTGCCCGTCATACATGTTTTCAAAATCGTTGCAGAACAAATTCTGCACGTTGTTAAGCGCATCAGCGCCTTTAATTAAAAATTCGCCCATGTGCGATACGTCAAAAAGCCCGCAGGCAGTGCGTACTGCCATGTGTTCCTTAATAACGCCCGTATACTGCACCGGCAGGAGATACCCTGCAAAAGGCACAATTTTACCACCGGCCGCAACATGGCAATCATAAAGAGGTGTTTTCAGTTCCATCAAAACAATGCTCCTTTATAACTAATAATCCGGTAGTTATCCGGTATATAGTTCCATTATATACTATTAGTATACGCTATTCAACCGAAGTTTCGGCTTTTGCTGCAATAAATATTCCGGGCATAAAAAAAGCAGAAGCCGCAAAAGGCTCCTGCTAAAAAAGCTGCGTATGTTATTCTTTCGGTACAATATCGCCGACGCCGTTTAAAATATGGCGCGGACGGTAAGCAAACACCTGCATATTTTCGCGCGTGGTTACGCCGCTGAGCACCAGCACCGTTTCCAGGCCGCTTTCCATGCCGGCAACAATATCGGTGTCCATGCGGTCGCCAATCATTGCCGCCTCGTCGCTGTGCACGCCCAAAAGGCGCAGCCCGGTGCGCATCATCAGCGGGTTCGGCTTGCCAACAAAGTAGGCGCTTTTGCCCGTTGCCAGTTCAATCGGCGCAACAAAAGCGCGGCAGGCCGGAATAATGCCGTTTTCTGTCGGGCCGGTCAAATCGGAATTGGTGGCAACAAGCTTTGCCCCGTTTTGAATCAGCTTAACGGCTTTAATAATCATCTCGTAGTTATAAGATTTCGGCTCGCCGATAACAACGTAATCCGGCGTAGAATCATTCATGGTAATGCCAACTTCGTACAAAGCGTTCATCAAACCGGCTTCGCCCATAACGTAAGCGCTGCATCCGGGTGACTGGCTGTTTAAAAAACGCGCCGTAGCCTGTGCGCTGGTGTAAAAATGGGTTTCGTCAATATCAAGCCCCATGCGCTGTAATTTCTGCTGCAAATCGCGCGGCGAACGGTCACTGGAATTGGTTAAAAACAAAAACTTTTTATCTTCTTTGTACAGCCATTCCACAAACTCCTTAACGCCGGGCAGCAGCCTGTTGCCGTGGTAAATAACACCATCCATATCGCATATAAAGCCTTTTTTGTTTCTGATTTCATCTAAATTTTCTATTGTAAACACTCCTTTCAGTGCCAAACTCTATTTTTATTATGCAGTAAAATCATCATAAATTCAACTGCGCGGGCAGATAAATTGCAAAGTTAACAAAAAATTTACGCCGGTTTAAAACGAATGTAAAAAATACTGTTCTTTTTGGCAAAACGGATTTATGGTATAATAAACAGGGTTTTATTTTGTTTTAAGGTGTTTACAGGAGGTTTTTATGCGCATTGTTTTTATAGACGGCATGGGCGGCGGGCTTGTTGCGCAGGTTATCAGCCAGGCAGCAGGGCGCCTTCCGGCGGATACGGAACTTATCGGGCTTGGCACCAACGCGCTGGCCACGGCGGCAATGCTTAAAGCAGGGCTTAAACGTGTGGCCACCGGCGAAAACGCGGTGTGCGTAACGGCACAGACGGCGGATATTATCGTCGGCCCTGTCGGCATTGTACTGCCAAACGCCATGCTTGGCGAAGTAACTCCGCGTATGGCAGAGGCGGTTGCTTCAAGCCGCGCGCGCAAACTGCTTTTGCCGGTATCGCAAAGCCATTTTGAATTTATCGGCGTGGAAAATAAATCCATCGGCGTACTTGTAAAAGAAGCTGCCGAAAAAATTGTGGAAATAGCGTCAAACAAAAATTAAAATTTAATATGCTGCACAAAACAGTTGTATGTTAAAACGAGGCTAAGCCTGACGCTTAACCTCGTTTTTTATTGCGTTTTATTTTTTATTATTTAACGCCGGTTTTTAAAAGTTCTGCCAGGGTAATGGCAAACGCCGCAGTGCGCGGTACGGCGGTTTTTAAGTCTACCGATTCGTGGTCGGTATGCTCATCGTAGTTTTCTACGCCCAAAGCGTCCAAAGTCGGAATAAATTTAGCGGTGCGGTTGCCGTCCGTTAAGCCGCCTGCCACCCATTCGTTCACTTTGCCGCCGAATTCTTCGGCAACAACGCTGCTGTACACATCAATCATTTTCTGCACGGCAGGAGTTTTTTCCATCGGGCCGGTTACAATGCCGCCGGTAACTTCTACTTTAGTGCCGTCGATAACGATTTTATCTGCCAGTGCTTTAATGGCAGCGTCCAAACGTTTTTGCTCAGCCACTTCAAAGCAGCGCACGTTTACTTCGCAGTAAGCGTCGCCGGGAATAACGCTGATTTTATCGTTGGTACTGCCGATAACGCCCACGTTAACGGTGTTGGGCGGAATGAACTGGCCGCTGTCCACAATGCCGCGTGCTTCCAGTGCTTTGGCAGTAAAATCTTCCGGTTTGCCGGGCATGGGGCTTGCCAGCTTGTGCAGCTCGGTAATAGTGTAAGCCAGCTGGTGAATGGCATTGGCGCAGCACTGCGAAGCGTTGCCGTGGTGCCCGCCTTTGCCGGTAACGGTAATTTTGTATTTCGCGTTGCCTTTACGCTGGGTTACAATGCCCCAGTTCGGGCGCGCAACGTCCATAATAACGGCAAAATCTGCCTGCTGCGAAAGCTCTGCCACAATGCCTTCGGCAGTCGGGCTGCCGCCTTCTTCTTCGGCGTTGGTGTAATAAATAATTTCTTTATAATCGTCAAAGCCTGCTTCTTTTAAAGCCGCAAGACCGTAAATAACTTCCATAACCGTTGCTTTGTCGTCGCCTACGCCCGGCCCCCAGGCAAAGCCGTTTTCGTCCACGCGGAAGGGGCGCTTGGCAGCTTCGCCGCGTTTAAACACGGTATCTACGTGCGCTACCAACAGCACCGTCTGCGTGCCCTTGCCCTTAAGGCGCGAAATTAAATGGCAGCCGCGGTCGTTGTAGCGGAACTCGGTTTCCGCACCAAGTGCCTGCATTTTGGCGGCTACAAATTTATTGGCTTCCGTGGTGCCTTCCAAATCGCCGTTGCCGCTGTCGATATTGGTCAGCGCTTCCAAATCCTTCACATAGTTATCGTACTCTTTTGCCAGATAGTCTTTAATAAATTTACGCATGGCTATCCTCCTTTTATTTGCTATATTAATTAAATTCGCCGCCGCAGGCGTTAATCCTGCCGGGCAGAATTTTTTACCGGTGCTTAAACCGCAGTAACCAAAACACGTAGTTTCCGTATTTGAAAACTGACAGCTTAATAAACTCAAACACGCAAAAACGGCAGTAAGGCTCAAACCCTGCTGCCGTTTTGTATTTGCCGATAAAATCAATATTTAATTCTGAAATAATCAAGATAGGCTTTATACCTATCCTGCGCGGTAAGGCATGTATCGGTAAGATAACCTTTTTCCCTGCCCCATTCCTTTAAACCGCGGTAATAAAACATTTTTAAATTATCTTCAATAATAAACGGAACAATATTGTATTTTAAACATTCCTTAAACATAATCAGCCTGCCTACGCGGCCGTTGCCGTCCTGAAACGGATGTATCCTTTCAAACCGTACGTGAAAATCCAAAATATCTTCCAGTGTTTTTGCATTTTTGGCACTATACGCCGCCAGCAGCGTCTGCATTTCAGCAGCAACATCTTCCGGCATTGTTGTTGCCATGCCGCCTACCTCGTTAGGCATTTTTTTATAGGCGCCAACGGCAAACCAATCCTGCCGCGCATCGCTGGTGCCTGTTTTCAGCATTAAATGCAGCTCTTTTATCATTTTTTCTGTAAGCGCGCTTTTGGCGTGTTCAATAATAAAATCAATGCAGCGGAAGTGATTGGCTGTTTCAATAACATCATCTACATTAACCGCTTCGCCCGTTACACCTATAGTATTGGTTTCAAAAATATAGCGGGTCTGGTCATGCGTTAAACGGCTTCCTTCAATATGATTGGAATTATATGTCATTTCAATCTGCGTTTTATGGTAAATGCCGCCGCTGTATTTGGCAGCCTTTTCATACTGCAAAATCTCCAGCAAAGTTTGCGGCTTTGCAGTTTTAGTGTTGATGCGCTGAGGTTTTTCCGCATCTGCGGGAATCTTCCACGTTTTACCTTTCAAAACCGCGCCAGCCACACGCCCCTGCGCACAGTAATTACGCACACTGCGCTCGGAAATTTTCCATTTTTCTGCCGCTTCTGCTGCCGAAAGATACTGCATTTGTCCGCCTCCCAACTCAATTAACTATATTTAAAGTATAACATATTACCGGCAAAATTTACAATTTTATTCTTTTGTATTTTAAGTATTTTTTGCCGGTAAAATCCGTCTTTATTTTAACCCTGCTCGACCAGCACCTTTTAAAAGGCATACACGCAAGGTAGTTAACAAAACCACTGACGCATAGCATACAGCCTTATACTGACGAATGCGAACGCGCAAAAATTAAGGAACTGGAATACGCCATGGACTTACAATAAAACAGCACCCGCACGCAAAAACGGCAGGCTTTTACGCCTGCCGTTTTAATGTTTGTTATAACTTTTTAGTTTTCAGTCCGCAAATACGGTGTTGCGGGTTTCCCAGCGTTTAAACTGGCAATAGCCCCACGGAATGTAAATGCCGAAGGTAATGGTTGTCAGCACCATAATCAGCAGCCACTGAAAGAAAAAGCCGAAGCCTGTTCCTTCAAAGCGCAGCTGCCTGCCGTTAACGTAGGTGTTGCTGCAAATCCAGCGCTGCTGCGCGCTGTATGCCCACGGAAAGAACAAACCGCAGGTAATAACGGTCAGCACGGTTGTCCATATGCAAAGCCACAGATAACCGAAGCCGCTGCCGTCAAATTCAAAATCGCGTTTCATGTGCGCTCCTTACTGCATTTTTTCTTTCAGCAGTTTATTAACCATACCCGGGTTAGCTTTACCGCGGGATTTTTTCATTACCTGGCCAACAAGGAAGCCGATGGCTTTATCTTTGCCTGCTTTGTAGTCGGCAACGGACTGCGGGTTTTCTGCCAGCACTTCGTCAACGATAGCGGCAATGGCGCCCTCGTCGCTAACCTGTTCAAGTCCAAGCTCCTTAACAAGCTGTTTCGGGGTTTTGTCGCTGTTTTTCAGCATTTCGGCAAATACTTTTTTAGCAAGCTTGCTGCTGAGTACGCCGTCTTTGGTTAAAGTTACCAGTTCGCCAAGGTTTTCCGGTTTAACCGGGAACTGTTCAATGGTAATGTTTTCGGCATTAAGATATGCGGAAACATCGCCCAGCAGCCAGTTGGATACGCCTTTGTCATCCTTGCTGTTGGCGCAGGCAGCGTCAAAATAATCTGCCATGGCTTTGGTTGCAACGATTAAGGAAGCATCATACTTCGGCAGACCGTGTTTTTCAACAAGGCGCTGCAAACGCTGTGCCGGCAGTTCCGGCAGTTCGCCGCGTACGCGTTCAATCCAGGCGTCGTCAATTTCAACCGGTACAAGGTCAGGTTCAGGGAAGTAACGGTAGTCGTGTGCTTCTTCCTTGCTGCGCATGGAAAGGGTTACGCCGTTGGCTTCGTCCCAGGTGCGGGTTTCCTGTACTACATGGCCGCCATCCTCAAGAATTGCTTTCTGGCGTTCAACTTCGTATTCAATGGCGCGTACCAGTGCGCGGAAAGAGTTAAGGTTTTTAATTTCGGCGCGGGTGCCGAATTCTTTGGCGCCTTCCGGCATGATGGAAATGTTGGCGTCGCAGCGCAGGCTGCCTTCCTGCATTTTGCAGTCGCAAACGTCAATGTATTCCAAAACTGCTTTCAGCTGTTCCATATAAGCCCGTGCTTCTTCGGCGCTGCGCATATCCGGTTCGGAAACGATTTCCAGAAGCGGTACGCCGGCACGGTTGTAGTCTACGGAAGAAAAATCGGAAGTGCTGATGGTAGCGCCGCTGTGGTTCAGTTTGCCTGCGTCTTCTTCCATGTGAATGCGGGTAATGCCAAGGCGTTTGGGCACACCGTCAACTTCAATGTCAATATGGCCGCCGAGGCAAACCGGCTGGTCAAACTGAGAAATCTGGTAGTTTTTGGCAAGGTCGGGGTAAAAATAGTTTTTACGGTCAAATTTATTGAATTTCTGAATTTCGCAGCCCAATGCAAGGCCCGTACGGATGGCAAATTCAACAACCTGTTTGTTCAGCACCGGCAGTGCGCCAGGCATGCCGAGGCACACGGGGCAAACATGGGTGTTAGGCGTGCTGCCGAACTCAGTGGAGCAGGAGCAGAAGGCTTTGGTTTTGGTTTTTAATTCGGCATGTACTTCAAGGCCGATAACTGTAATATAGTTTTTCATTATTTGTTACCTCCCAGCGGTGCCATTGCTTTATGGAAGTCAGTAGCCTGTTCAAAGGTGTAGGCTGCGCGCAGCACGGTTTCTTCGTCCAAAACTTTGCCGATAAGCTGCATGCCGACAGGCATACCGTCTGCAAAGCCGCACGGAATGGAAATACCCGGCAGGCCTGCCATGTTTACGGGAATGGTGGTTACGTCCAGCATGTAAATGGAAAGCGGGTCCATTTTGCCGTCAACCGGATAAGCAACAACCGGAGAAGTCGGAGTCAGCAGTACGTCGCATTTTTCAAACGCTTCGTTAAAGTCGCGGCGGATAAGGGTACGTACCTGCATTGCTTTTTTGTAGTAAGCGTCGTAGTAACCGCTGCTTAAAACGTAAGTGCCAAGCATAATACGGCGGCGAACTTCAGGGCCGAAGCCTTCGGTGCGGCTCAGCCTTGTCATTTCCGGCGCGCTGGTAGCGTTGGCAGCGCGGAAGCCGTAGCGCACGCCATCATAACGTGCCAGGTTGGCGCTTGCTTCTGCCGGAGCAATAATATAGTAAGTAATTACTGCATATTCGGTATGCGGCAGCGAAACATCAACAATTTCAGCGCCGAGTTCTTCGTATTTTTTAACGGCTTTTTCAATTTCGGCTTTAACTTTGGCGTCAACGCCTTCGCCGTAGTATTCTTTCGGCAGGCCGATGCGCAGCCCTTTAACGTCGGCGCGCAGCGCTTTGGTAAAGTCGGGCACATCAACCGGCAGGGAAGTGGAATCGTGCTCGTCCTTGCCGCAGATACAGTTCAAAACAGTTGCAGCGTCGGTAACGTCGCGGGTAATAGGCCCAATCTGGTCAAGAGAGGACGCAAACGCAACGCAGCCGTAACGGCTTACACGGCCGTAAGTCGGTTTAATGCCAACGCAACCGTTAAAAGAAGCCGGCTGGCGGATGGAACCGCCGGTATCAGAGCCAAGACTCCAGATTGCTTCGCCTGCGGCAATAGCAGCTGCGCTGCCGCCGGAAGAACCGCCCGGTACGCGGTCAAGGTTCCACGGATTGTAGGTTTTATGGAAATAAGAGCTTTCGGTAGTAGAACCCATTGCAAATTCGTCCATATTGGTTTTGCCGGTAAAAATGGCGTCATCCGCACGCAGTTTGCTGATAACGTGCGCGTCATAAATAGGCACAACATTGGCCAGCATTTTGCTGGAGCAGGTGGTTAAAAGGCCTTTGGTGCAGATATTGTCTTTAATTGCACCGGGGATACCTGCCAGCGGAGCGATTTCTTCGCCTGCGGCAATTTTGGCATCAACCTTGGCAGCCTGTGCCAGTGCGTTTTCTTTATCTAAAGTTACATAAGCCTGTACTTTATCTTCAACTTCGTCAATGCGGCTGTATACGTTTTCGGTAAGCTCCACGGAGCTGATTTCTTTTTTAACCAGCTTGTCATGCAGTTCGTGGGCTGTTAATTTATATAAATCCACAGTTGTTCCTCCTTCTGTTATTCGATTACGCGCGGTACTTTAAAGCCGTCGTTGTATACGGCAGGCGCGTTTTTCAGCGCGTCCTCGTGGGATACGCCAGGTTTTACAACATCCTCGCGGAATGCGTTGCTTATCGGCAGTACATACGGGGTCGGCTCAATGCCTTCCGTATCAATCTTTTCCAGAATATCGGCATAATTGAGGATTTGGTTAAACTGTTCGGTAAATTTTTCCATTTCGCTTTCCGGAATCGTTAAACGGGAAAGCCCAGCGATGTGTTCAACATCTTTTACTGTTACCTTCATTAGTACGCCTCCTAAAAAATTTATGATGAATTTTATCAATAACCTGTTTTATTATACCACACAGTACCAGTCTTGTGCAGTATTTTGGTAAGCCTTAGCTAAATAAAATTGCGTAAAATAAATGCTTAATGCTGCCAGACAGCAAAAATGCCCCCGCAAAACCTTTACGGAGGCAGATTGTTTATTCAAATGACGTTAAAAAGTTGCGCATGCAGTCCTCAACGCCGCGTTTAACTGCTTTGGCTCGGCTCGGTTCGCCGATTTTCCAGAAGTTGATGGAGCTGGACGAACCTATGCTTTCCACGTTCTGGTTAAACAAAAAGCGTTCTTCGTTAACATCGACGCATTTTAATTTCATCGTTACCACGGCACTGTAAGTTTGCGAGCCTACAATAACCATAAAGCCCGTTTCCTTTTCGCGCACCGGCAGCAGGCTGATAAACAGCACCCTGTCCGCACCGCAGGCTTTGCCAACGGCAACAAGTTCTTCAAGCGTCGGCACTTCGGCGTTTTCAAACGGATGCGCCAAAAGCGCTTTCTGCACGGCATTGTTGCCTATAATTTGGGTAACGCTTTTCTTTTTGCCGGGGTATTTAGTTTCCAGTGCTTCTTTAACGGCGTTCACCGCCATTTCGCGGCTGCGCCCTTCAAGGCCGGATACATCGACATACGGCAGCACCGCCACGGTATAGGGCTGCGTGCATTCGGTAATTTCGGCATCTGTATTGGTAAAATGCGTTTCGCCGGTATCGGCAACGCCCATGTCGATAGCGTCAATGCTGCTTACTTCTTTTTCTGCCGCCAGTGCCGTGCCTGCAAAACACAAAAGCACTGCCGCAACAGCTAAAAATTTATAAAATATCTTCATAATATCACCGCTTTAAAACAAACTCTGTTCTTCGCCCTGCTTCGTTTTTGCCGCTTCATTCTCGGGGCTCGCGTCACTTCCGGCTTCGCCGCCGTGCTCGCCCAAAAGGCGCAGGAACTCTGCTTCATCGATAACGGTTACGCCCAGCTGCTGCGCTTTCGTCAGCTTGCTGCCTGCTTCCGCACCGGCAACAACGTAATCGGTTTTTTTGCTTACGCTGCCCGTAACCTTTGCGCCAACCTGCTGCGCCATGGTCTGTGCCGTTGCGCGGTCCAGCGTTGGCATCGTGCCGGTAAACACCATGGTTTTGCCGTAAAACGGGTGCGCCGTGTCAAGCTCCGCAGCTTCCATTTCCATGTTAAGGCCAAGCTCTTTCAGCCGTTCAATCAAATCAATATTCACCGGCGAAGCAAAATACGTTACCACGCTTTCGGCAATCTTCGGACCAATATCTTCAATAGCGGCAATTTCGTCCGTTTCCGCCGCCATCAGTTTTTCCATACTGCCAAAGTGCAGCGCAAGCAGCCTTGCCACCTTTGCGCCCACATGGCGGATGCCGAGCGCGAACAGCAGCCTGTCAAGGTTCTGCTTTTTGCTTTCGGCAATGGCATTTAAAAGGTTGTCCGCCGATTTGTCGCCCATGCGCTCCAGCGCCGTAAGCTGCGGCTTAACCAAAAGGTACAGGTCGGCAGGGTCGCTGATAAGCCCGTTATCCAGCAGCTGATTGATAACCGCCGGGCCGCAGCCGTCAATATCCATTGCCCCTTTGGAAGCAAAGTGAATAAGCCCTTCGCGCCCCAGCGCCGGGCAGTGCGGATTGGTGCAGCGTATTGCCGCCTCACCGTTCAGCCGTTCCGTTTTCCACCCGCATTCCGGGCATTCGGCGGGCATAAAAAATTCCTGTTCCGCGCCGGTGCGTTTTTCCTTCACCACATGCAGCACTTCCGGTATAATTTCGCCGGCTTTATTAATAACAACCGTGTCGCCAATGCGGATATCCTTGCTGCGGATGAAGTCCTCATTATGCAGCGTTGCGCGGCTGATGGTGCTGCCGGAAAGTTTTACAGGGGCCAGCACCGCCGTCGGCGTCAGCACGCCCGTGCGCCCAACCTGAATGATAATGTCCTCCAGCTTTGTTTCTGCCTGTTCCGGCGGAAATTTAAAGGCAATGGCCCAGCGCGGGTCTTTGCCGGTTGCTCCTAAAATATTTTGCTGGTACACGGCGTTAACCTTAATTACCGCACCGTCCGTATCATAGGCAAGGCTTTGGCGTTTGGCGGCAAAATCCTTTATTTTAGCAATCGCTTCATTGATATTTTTTACAACGGCATAGCCCTCGCTTACCTTAAAGCCGTAATCGTGCAGCATGGCAAGGCTGGCAGAATGTTTATCCTTATGCCCTGCGCCCACTCCGTAGGCAAAAAAGCTCAGCTGGCGGCTTGCCGTTACTTTCGGGTCAAGCTGGCGCAGGCTGCCCGCCGCCGCGTTGCGCGGATTGGCAAATTCGTTTTCGCCCGCTTCGCTACGCTGCTCGTTCAGCTTCATAAAAGCGTGGCGGGGCATGTAAACTTCGCCGCGCACATCCAAAAGCTCCGGCACTTCTTCGCCTTCCTTAACGTTCAGCGTCAGCGGAATGGAACGGATAGTGCGCACATTGGCGGTTACGTTTTCACCAACTTCGCCGTCGCCGCGGGTTGCAGCACGAACCAGGCGCCCATTTTCGTAAATAAGGCTGCAGGCAAGGCCGTCAATTTTCGGTTCAAAAACATATTCCACCTCGCTGCCTTCGGGCAAGCCGCTTTTTACACGCGCGTCAAACGCAGCAAGTTCTTCGTCACTAAAGGCGTTGCCCAAAGAAAGCAGCGGCGTCATATGGCGCACTTCGGTAAACTCCGGGCTTACCTTGCCGCCAACCCTGCGCGTAGGGGAATCGGGCGGCACATCGTCAGGATATGCACGCTCAAGTTCCTGCAAACGGCGCATTAAAGCGTCATATTCGGCGTCGGTAATCTCCGGCGCATCCAGTACATAATATAAAAATTCGTGATGGCGTATTTCCCTGCGCAGTTTCTGCGCTTCGTCCAGTGCTTGCGCACGTTCTAAATCCATAATGCCCTCCGCTTAAAACTTACAATTTTTTCAGCACCGCATATTTGGTAAGCAGGCTGCGCACACCGGCACCTGCAAAGGCAACCTTTACTTCCTGCCCGTCCGGGCTGTCTTTAACGCTTACAACCATGCCTTCGCCCCATTTGCTGTGGCTTACCCTGTCGCCGGTGTTAAAGCGTGTGCCCGTGCCTACTGCGGCGGCAGCCGGTTTTTGCGGCATAAAGCTGTGCGGGTTAAAAGTGCTTACAGGCTTCTGCGGCCTTGCGCTGTATTTTTCGCTTACCTGTTTAAAGTTCTCCAGCGCGCTGAAACGTTCCTGCCTTTTAATGGTTTTCACCAAACGCGCGGGAATTTCCTGCAAAAAGCGGGAAGGCGGATAAGTTACCGTGTTGCCGTAAATGGTGCGCATTTTGGTGCTGCTTAAAAACAGTTTTTCTTTGGCGCGCGTAATGCCTACATAGCACAGGCGGCGTTCTTCTTCAATTTCCGTTTCGTCCATCAATGTGCGCGCATGCGGAAACAGCCCTTCTTCCATGCCAACAAGGAACACTACCGGAAACTCCAGCCCCTTGGAAGAATGCAGCGTCATTAAGGTAATGGCGTCCTCGCCCAGTTCCGTATCGTCAATATCGCTTACCAGCGCAACATGCGCCAAAAAGTTTTCCAGATTATTTTCTTCTTCGGATGCCGCAAATTCCTGCGCCACACTGATTAATTCGTGCAGGTTGTCAATGCGGCTCTGCGCCTGCGGCGTGCGCTCGTTTTCCAGTTCTTCAAGGTAGCCGGTATCGCGCAGCACGCGGTCAATTAAATCTTCAACCGGCGCTTCACCGGCAAGGTTCATCAGTTCAAAAATAATGCCTGCCAAATCGTCCAGCTTGCTTACAAAGCGGCTGCTTAAACCGTCAATTGCCGCCGCGTTGGAAACAGCCTCAAACAAGCTTACATTGTTGGCAGCAGCATAAGCCTGAATTTTTGCCAGCGAAGCGTCGCCAATGCCGCGTTTCGGCACGTTGATAATGCGCAGCAGGCTCAGCGAATCGGCCGGGTTAAAAATTACGCGCAGATAGGCAATGATGTCTTTAATTTCCTTGCGCTCATAGAATTTAAGCCCGCCTACCATATTATAGCTGATGCCGCTTTTAATCAGCATTTCTTCAAAGATACGGCTCTGCGTGTTGGTGCGGTACAAAATTGCCATATCGCCCAGCTTTTTGTTTTCGGTGCGCTGCAAATTTTGCAGCTGCTCAATTACAAAGCGTGCCTCGTCCCGCTCGTCCACCGCCTGAAAATAAATAATATCGGCGCCGCTTTTGTTTTCCGTCCACAAATTCTTTGGCTTGCGGCCGGTATTGTTTTCTATAACCGCATTGGCAGCGTCCAGAATAATCTGCGTGCTGCGGTAGTTCTGTTCCAGCTTAATTACTTTGGCATCGGGGTAATCTTTTTCAAAGTCCAGAATGTTTTGAATATCGGCGCCGCGCCAGCCGTAAATACTCTGGTCGGCATCACCAACAACGCAGATGTTGCGGTGCTTGGCAGCCAGAAACTTTGTTAAAAGATACTGCGCATGGTTGGTATCCTGATACTCGTCCACCAGAAGATAATCAAAACGGTCCTGATATTTTTCGCGCACTTCTTTGTTTTCCTGCAAAAGTTTAATGGAAAGCATTAAAAGGTCGTCAAAATCGAGTGCGTTGTTTAACTGCAGTTTCTGTTCGTAACGGCTGTAAATGTCCGCCACTTTCTGCTCGTAAAAATCGCCTGCCTGGCGTGCAAAAGCCGCCGCATCCTGCAAAGCGTTTTTGGCATTGCTGATGCGCGACAAAATGCCCGAAGGCTGGAAGCGTTTATCGTCAAGGTTCATTTCCTTTAAAATCTGCTTAATCAGGTTCTGGCTGTCGGCTGTATCATAAATGGCAAAATTGCCGCCGTACCCGGGCAGCTTATCTATTTCCATACGCAAAAAACGCGCGCAGAAAGCGTGGAAGGTAAACAGCCACACATCCTTGGCAGCCGGGCCGCTCATATTGTTAACGCGCTCGCGCATTTCGGCGGCAGCCTTGTTGGTAAAGGTAATTGCCAAAATGCGGTACGGGCGTACGCCCTTTTGCAAAAGGTTGGCCACGCGGCAGGTAAGCACTTTGGTTTTGCCGCTGCCTGCGCCTGCCATAATCAGCATCGGCCCTTCGGTATTAATAACAGCTTCCGCCTGCTGCGGATTCAGTCCGTAAGTACAATCAACAGTCATTCTTTCCTCCATAAAACACTAACTAAATACATTCATTCTATATCAGCATAACTTTATTATTATTCTCCCCTTCCTGAAATTCTCCTGCCGCTTTGCCGTAAATCTTTAATGTAATTTTCGCAAGAATTCTTTTAAATTTTCATCAGTTATAACTGATAAGATTCTATTTTCAGTATTAAATATATAATTAACTGTTTGTCCAAGTTGAATGTTAATGTCTTCGAGGCCGATAGAAGTTGAGCCACATAAAAATAAATTATATCTTCTTGATTCAGTTAATTCTGTATCAGGAATTGCATTAACTGTACCTTCGATTTCTATCTTAGATATTTTAGACAAATCGAATTCTATATAACTAGCTTCCCGTTTTATAGAATCATAATCGGTTTCTACGAAATCATCTAATTTATGCTGCTTAACGGCTATCTCAGTTACTCTTCCCCATTTGCCTTTAAATTTTATATTTATTTTCTGATTTTCTTGAACTTCGAAGCTACCGTCTTCGTAATTTAAAATATTTTTAGCTTCATCTTCTTTTGTCGCTAAAATTTCATCGAGAGGACGTTTAGTTTCTATATCTTTTTGCTCAGCAGGATAAATATAATATTTGATATCGGGATTAGTAGTTTTAAAATCGAAATAGTAAGTACCAGGATCTAATTCAATTCCCTGGCTTTCTACTTCGCAATCGTATTCGCAATCTTCTATTTCAAAACCGTTAGTGATCCAATTAATTCTGCCGCCATTACCGTTAAAAACATTAGAGATCCAATTAGAAGGAGCATCGGTTTTAATCGCGGCGAATTTAAGAGTATTACCGCCATTAGAGTAAAAACCAAGTTTGTAATTTAATATTTCATATGGCATCCGATATTCTACTAATAAAGTTTCTACGTTAATACCATATTCATTTTTATCTGCCGCATAAATTCTAATAGTATCGTTATCAGTAAATTTAAATACTAATCTTAAATCCTGAGTACCTGGATTAATATCTTTGCCGCCTAAGATGAATTCATCTCTAACAATAGACTGCTCGTTATATTCACGGTTAATAATCTGATACTGATTACGTTTACCGAATTTAATGATATATACATTTTCTGATGTAGATGCATTATCGTTATTATCTTCTACGATAACGAAGCCAAAGCCCGGAACTATATAATCTACGACGCATTCTATTTCTGAATCAGAATGATATAAATAATCCAGTAACAGAATATCTTGCTGAATAAACTTGCAGCCATTTACTGTTTCCGTTCTTGTTTTGTATTCAAACACGTTATTCTGTTACCTCCATAATTATTTGTTTAATATTTACTTTAGCATCACTAGAAGATAGATCAATTCTAAACTGGAATAATTGATATTCATTAAAAATATGATTATCTTCTACGTTATACCAATCTGTCCATACAGTATCAGCGTTATTAATTCGCGCCGCTCTTACATAGAATTTTATTTTATCGGGATTAACGATATCGGCAATTATTTCTTTAACCGAGTAATTAGCGGTTACGCAAGTATCATATACTTTAGTCAATAAAGAACCGGAATCATATTTATTTACTCTTAATGCCGAACCAGCAGATTCACGATACTGAGTATATAATTCAAGACTTGTAATAACCTGATTTTCTTTAGCAGTGATCCTGAATTTAACGTAGTTAGTTAACCTGGTAGATTGAACAATAACCAGATTAGTATTAGTAACATTTAACAGTTCGTTATAAGTTCCGTTTAAACTATTACTGCCAAGAACCTGGACGTTAAAATCTTTTAAGCGGCCGTAAGGATAATCGTTTATTTTTAAGAATAAATTAAAGACAATGTTTTTATCGTTAATACGAACCGGATCAGTTTCAAGATAATTATTATCAGATTGAGAAATTAGATTATCATTTCTATATAAAAAACCGTTAGTAATCTGATTAGATAAATCATATACTCTAGACTGTGTAATCCCCCAATCTACAGACATACCGGTTAGTATCGTATTGTCTGGTTCTACTTCTGCTGTAGTTAAAACAGAACCAACTGGACTAAAATCTAACGTAATAATATCGCCTATTTCTGCTTCTTCAGTAATTGCAAGACCGAGTTTACTAATAGCTTTTTCGTGGTCGTTATTAATATCTTCTACTGAATCAGCATCAGAAATAATCGTTTCAATAAGCGTGCCAGAACCAGTAACGATTAAATAATATAGTGTATCGTCTTCTAATAAATTCTTGCAATCTAAATATGCTTTATCATTATATAAATTAAAATCGGCTATACGTTCTACGTATAAGCTCTTTCTAAAACGATAATTGCTTGTAGTAATTTCGCGGCCTAAAGCAAATTTCAGATTACCACTATACCAACAAGATATAAATTTATTGGTTTGTAGTGCCTTAGTAATATCGAGTATCGCATAAGCATCAGAATCGATCTGACTAAAGTTGATTACTTGTCCGTCATGGTCTGTGCCTAAAGTGATATTCATATTATAATCGTGCCAAGCTGAATAAGAATCACAAGCGCCGATATGATCTAATGAACTTATATTAGGTATATTGCGATAATAGTTGAAATCAAACATACAATGAGTATCCATTGTATTACAAATCATTCTGGAGTTTTTAAGATAGTTAACACTTTCAGGTTTTAATAACAAACCGGCATCGGTCTTTTCTACGTTAACCATTTTAACGCCGTCTAATCTGTTGGTTTCATATTGATATTTATCAGCAAAATACCAGTATTCTTTGCCGTCTATATAATAATAGCCATTATGGATAACTATATTATTATCGTCTGCTATTTTGGTTATAAGAACGGTATCATTATTAAAAATACCAGTATAACAAAGATTAGCACATTCTGCTACGATTCTATCTGGTTTTTCAGTAAAGTAATCATAGTCTATTTGGATAATTGTGCCGGCTTCACAATTCGGGATAATATAATCCTGAACAGTTGGAACTTCTTCTAATGTGTCGATATAATAACCGACTAAATTATATAAATAATCGAGACTTGAAAACGTCAAATATTGTGGCTTTTGATAAGTATAAACGAGTTCTATTTTTTGTCCGATTAAACTATTATCATTCCAACAAATAATACCTTCTTCGTTAAGAAGCGTATATTTATCACTGGATACTTCTATATCATTAGCTGTGATGCTTTCAATATTAACGATGTTAGAATAATAAAGCTTATTAAATCCGTCTTCTTTAACGTAGATATCGCCGCCATCGTCTTCTTTAGACTGTTGAACGGTTACATTGTTATAAACGACAACCATATTTTCTGGAGGAGTAATTATATAACGTCCAAGTTCTATAGTTTCGTCGTTTACTATATAAGTATCTTCTAATTGAATATTATTAGAAAGAGCGAAACTATAGTTAATACTAGTAACCGTAGTATCAATTACGTTACTATTAGACAAATCGATATCGGTTTCGATTTTAATTTTTTTGTTACTATTAGTAGACCATCTATTACCGTTATCGAAAGTAACCGTAAAAGTATTATTAGAACGTGTTTCTACAGTATCAATATAATAAAGCAAATCTGTCCCAGAAGGCAACGCCGGTAAAAAGTTCTTAACGATACTTATATTATCGGTAACATTTTTAATTATATTTTGCGTATTATAAGCTATATAGTCCTGACTATTTTTATCATACAGATAAACGGATTCAAATCTACCGGAATATTTTTCGTTTATGGATTCAACATTTTTAGTACTGTTAGAGATATAACATACTGTTAAATTCGGATATCTGGAACTCCATATTCTATAAGTATCAGCGCTCTTATTAGAACACATCGTTTCAGTAAGTTCTAATAATTCTTCGTTGCTGCCAGTTCTCTTAATAAATCCTTTAAGATTTTTATTAACGTAGAGAGAATCGCTGCTTGTTAAATTAAAAATGGATTCTAATGTAAATCTGCTCTGTTGAATCTCGCTTTGACCATAGATAATAATAGAATCAAACTCTTCATCTGGAGCTATAGATATATATGGTAATCCGTTACTATATTTAATCTCAGGCGAAGAATAAGTGATATTTTTAAATCCGGATAAATCTAAATAAATAGCCCGAATTTCATCAGTATCATTAAAATAACTATTATAAGGAGAATAATCTATTTCTGCTCCGTCAGAAGAAGTTAAACGATAATTACAATTAGATTCTAATAAAAGATAAGGATTAGATTTACCGTTAGTATTAAACTTAACTGTATAAACAGAATTTAAAGAATTAAGCGTGGCACCAATATGAAGACTATTAATTATAGGCTTAGTGTTACCATAATTTTCAATGATTAAATATAATCTATAATCTTCACCAGAATATCTAGGAATGTTAACTGTGCCGTTATTACTTAACGTTAAAGTTTCATTATTATTAGTAGTAACAGTAATCTGGTAACGACTGCACTTAATATTACTAATTTGAATAGGAGTCGTAGTTTTACGTTTAATAATAACTTTAACGTCATTCATCTTAGACTGTTTAAGGCTATATTTATTAAACGTAGTTACAGAAACATTATAATAACAATGACTATTATCAATAGTATCATTAATATAAGTTTCAATATCTACATAACCAGTAGTTAATGCGCTAGCATTTGGAGCTTTAGCTAATTCAAATTCTAAATCTCGTCCAAGAAAGTTAATAGTCAGCGTACTAGGATCAACGCTGCTTGTGCCGCTAATATAACTAGAACCATTAAAAGTAAAACCAGTATAATTAATATAGGTCTGATTAGAAGTTATATCGTATAAATCACACTGCGATTTTACTGTTAAAGGCTGAGAAGTATTTTTAGTTAAACCAGAAATGTCGATCTCGATATTGGCTGGAGTCATAGCTTCAACTAATTGTACTCCGCCATATCTATAATCAGTTAAATTAGTATAACTATTAAAGTCGGTTACGGAATCAGCATGATATAATACTTTAGTATTAACGAATAATCCTCTATCGTTAAAATTAAAAGAACCCTGAGGAGTTAATAAACTAACTGTGTCAGAATCATCTTTAAGATCGCAACTTGAGATTTCAAACGTTTCTTCGGCTGGAGTCAATGTTAAAGTATATTCTTTGTCTGACTCTAATTTATTTTTTTCTTTAACGGTAACTTCTTCTGTTGTAGTAACCAGGGTATCTAATGCGTAACTTTTTTCTTTGTTAGAAGTTAAATAGCTATCTACAAACACCTGGCCCGGATTTTCTATTTTGGTTAAATCAGAAGCAGTGATTTTATATTTAACTTGTAAA
>OHFM01000317.1_pt1 | contig 22384 bp, 17 predicted proteins | sample 1567511 | NCBI WGS metagenome assembly OHFM01 (sample SAMEA3879571, study PRJEB24766) | human gut metagenome | biome: human-associated habitat; feature: feces | place: USA | collected 1985/1987
CAAGAAACAGCCCGCATCCTGAGCCTCAAATATTGCCATGAAAGCAACGATCATCACCATCGGCGATGAAATCCTCATCGGCCAGATCGTGGATACGAACTCCGTATCCATCGCCAAGCACCTCAACGCCGCCGGCATCGTCGTACACGAAAAGGTTTCGATCGGCGACGACAGCACACAGATCGTCCGGAGCGTGGAACGCGCCCTGGGAGATTCCAACGTCGTCGTCATCACCGGGGGGCTCGGCCCCACCAAGGACGACATCACGAAAAAGACCCTCGCCGAGCTCTTCGGCTCCCGGCTCGTATGCGATCAAACCGTCGCCGACCACGTGCGGCGCATGCTCGAAGCGCGCGGAATCGAATACAACCGCCTGAACCGCGATCAGGCGCTCGTCCCGGCGTGCTGCACCGTGCTTTTCAACGCCCACGGCACGGCCCCCGGCATGTGGTTCGAACAGAACGGCAAAGTCGTGGTTTCGCTGCCGGGCGTCCCCTTCGAAATGGAGCACCTGATGACCGACGAGGTAATGCCTCGTCTGAAAGCCCGTTTCTCCCTGCGGCAGATCGTACACCGCACGCTGATCACGGCAGGTCTGGCCGAATCGATGCTGGCCGAAAAGATCGCTGACTGGGAAAATGCCCTGCCCCCGTACCTCCACCTGGCATATCTGCCCGCACCCGGCGTGGTGCGGCTGCGCCTGTCGGCCTACGAAGTCGAAGGCGAGAGCGTATCGCACGAAATCGACCGGCAATTCGCCGCCCTGCAACGCATCATTCCCCGCTACGTCCTCGGATTCGAGCGGGCGACCATGCAGGAGATCGTCCACAACCTGCTGACGCAGCGTCGGCAGACTCTCGCCACGGCCGAGAGCTGCACAGGCGGCAGCATCGCAGCCCGCTTCACGGCAATGCCCGGAGCCTCGGCCTATTTCCTGTGCGGAGTGGTGGCTTACAGCAACGAATCCAAAAACAACCTGTTGGGTGTCGATCCCGAAACGATCGCCAGCCGGGGCGCCGTCAGCGAGGAGGTCGCACGGCAGATGGCCGAAGGAGCACGCCGCATCACCGGAGCCGACTATGCCGTCGCAACCACCGGCATCGCAGGTCCTGCGGGCGGTACGGAACAGAAACCCGTCGGCACGGTCTGGATGGCCGTAGCCGGCCCGCACCGTACCGTAACCCTGCTCAAACAATGCGGCACCGACCGGGGACAGGTTATCGACCGGGCGAGCGCCTTCGCACTCGCGCTCCTGCGCGACGAAATCGAACGGGATGCCGCCGGAGAATAACCCGGTTTCGACACTTCCCAAAGCCCCCTGACTTCCGGAGCCTTGAAAGGTTCCGGAAGTCTTCATATCCCCGTCTCTGGAACAAGCCCCGTTCCTCCCGGAACGCATCCAACCCTTTCCGATACGCTGTCCGGCCGGACGCCCCCGAAAATCGCGAAACAAAAGCCCGATACGATCACTAGCACCGTCCGATGAAATTCAAAGGCGGATCATTGAACACACCCCGTCGAAAAGAGTTAATTCTCCGACCGTAATTACGGGCACCTCATACCGCTATATATCAAACATTCGCCTTCCAAAACCGAAATTCGAAGCTATTCCCGAACAGATTCTTCCTCCCGGTCAGCGACAAAATCACCCAGTTATTCCCACCGCCCCTCTATCCGCACGATTTTCGGAAACACGGGAACGGCCTTGAAAACGGGATCTTTCGACAAATATACTTTTTGAGAAATGATATAAACGAAATGAGAGAGCAATATACGCCTGCTCCCTTCATCTTTGCTGCAACAAAATAGCATCCGTATTCCCGACCGTCAAAAGCCCCGAACGAAAGTCCTCCCGGCAAACAGATTTCGAGGCCGATCGAACGACACCGGAAAGCCGATCGATACGGACCGGCGCACACCGCCCCGAAATGATCCGAGCACATGATATACATCGGTTATTCCCGAAAAGAAAAACCGACAAGTCTAACCATCAAAAAACAAAACCCATGAAAAGATTCTTACATTTGCTCACAGGGATTTGCACCCTCGCCCTGGCTCTTCAGGCCTGTACCAAGTCTCCGGCCGAAAACCCGGGAAGAACGGACGATCCCGGAAACGACGAACAAAACAGCAAGGTAACCCTTACTCTCTCGACGCCCCGCACCCGCACGACGCTCGTCAGCGAAACCTACGTCCACTGGAGCGAAGAGGATATTGTACAAATCAACGGCACGAATTTGCCCGTAATCCCCGATCCGAATGATCCGACACGCGCAACGATCTCCAATGTGGACACCGCCGAAGAGTACGTGGCTCTCTACTCTCCGGACAACGGCGGATATATCCCGGAGCGAGAGGTCGTCGAAGCCTACTTCCGCCCCGAAGTGCCCCATACTCCCGACTCGTTTTACACGACAGGAGGCAATCCGATGGTGGCATACAGCACATCCACCTCGCTGGAATTCAAAAATATCGGCGGATTACTCCGCATAGGAGTGACCGGCGATGCGTCGATCGCGTCGGTTATGCTGTCGGGCAATGCGGGAGAACCCATTGCCGGACACTTCGAAATCTCGAAAAGCGATCTGGCTTCCGGCAGCCTCGATTTCGCTCCCGGCGAAGGTTCCGCACAATTCGTCAGCACCTCCGTCACGATGACCTGCACGGAGAATGTACGACTCGATGCGAACTCTCCGACCTATTTCTACTTCGCGCTGCCGGCAGCCGAATACACGGAAGGATTCACCGTAACGCTTACCGACAGCGAAGGCAACACCTGCCTCCGGCAAACGCATAACTCCGTCTCGATCGAGCGTGCGACCCTCAAGTCGATGGAACCGATTGCGTTCGAAAAGGACAAAGCGCTTACGGTCACTTTAGGAGAAATCGCGGCGAACTCCGTTACCTGGAATATCGAAGGTAATCCCTCGACCGACCTGCGGACCCTGCTCGTCACCAAAGCGATGTGGGATCATTTCATCGCACAGGAATATTACCTCGACAATCCGCAAAAACTCACGTCCGAAATCCTCGCGGCCTATTCCGCCACCATTCCGACCGACGACAACGGCCGTTACGAAGAGACTGCAACCCAGGCAAGAGCCGTAAACTCGATGCAGCCCGTACAGGAAGACAACGACTACCTCGTCTTGGCCGCCTATTTCTCCGGCACCCAATCCGTCGGCGTAATCCCCGCCCCGGTTCCCGTTCACACTCCGGCCGCCACAGGCCCGGCTCCCGAAGTGAATGTCACCGTCTCTTCGGCCGGCAGCACTACGATCGATGTACTTACCACCACCAGCAACGCATCCGGCATCCTTACCGCACTCTTCTTCAAAAGCGATTACGACAATGTATTCAGCCGGGAGGGAATAGACGAAGAGTTGATCGCAAAGTACGGCAATGCATGGACGGCAGAGCAGGTAGAGCAGGCCAACAACGGAGGATATACACTCCAATACATTTCGCTTCCGCCGGAAACGGAATTCGTTATGCTAATTTCGGTCTCCAGCGCAGCAGGCAAAGCTACGCTCAAGAAAGAAATAATTGCGACCGAACCGTACGTCGATCCTTCTGCCGAATGGATCACCGTTTCCTCCGAAGCCACGTTCGTTTGCGGCTTCTTCTTCAACCAAAGCATCCCCTCCTTGTCGAACGTGATCAATATTACGAACCTTAAAGTCGAAAAACTCGCCGATCGCGACCTCTTCCGTCTGACCGACGCCTTCTCCGTCTCCCGGATCCCCGAACTTGCGGCCAGCGGCATATACAGCGATCTGTCCGGCAGTCCGTATTATTTCTATATGGATGCGACCGACCCGAACAATGTAAAAGTCGTCAATGAAGTGTGCCAACTCGGCATCGTTCACAACGAATACGGAGCAATGAGCGTCGGCAACGACTTCAACATCCAAGGCGGCGAAGAGTACCAGCACGGTACGTACAACCGAGCGGAAGGCACGATCCGAATCGGCGTGCTCATTTGCTATGCCGACAGCCAACAACTCTTCGTCACGCCATTCAACAGTACGCTATATCTGAATCCCGAAACGCCCGGAAACAGTGTTTCGACCGAAAATTTCAAGAAAGACCCTGTCGCAATTCCCTGGTAAGTCAGGACCCCCGAAAACAGAGACACCGGCCCTTTTTCAGGCCGGTGTTTTGTTATTTGGCCAAAAGATTGTATATTTGCACTCCCCGAAATGGGATTACAATTAAATTTTAACCAAAATGAAAGTTTGCGAAATTACAGGCAAGGTAGCGGTGATCGGCAACAATGTTTCCCACTCGCACCACAAGACCAAACGCAAGTTCAGCCCCAATCTGAAGAACAAGCGCTTCTGGTCTGAAGAGGAAGGCCGCTGGATCACCCTCAAGGTATCTGCCGCCGGAATCAAAACAATCAACAAGAAGGGCCTCGCAGTAGCGCTCCGCGAAGCTGCCGCACCCAAAAAGGTTTACTAAAACTCAAGTGACAAATGGCAAAGAAAGGCAACAGAGTGCAGGTGATTCTCGAATGCACGGAACAGAAAGCTAGCGGTGTTCCGGGAATGTCCCGCTACATCACGACCAAGAACAAGAAAAACACCCCCGACCGTCTGGAGCGCAAGAAATACAACCCGTTCCTGAAGAAGGTGACCATTCATCGTGAAATCAAATAATTTTAGTGCTATATGGCAAAGAAAGTAGTCGCAACGCTGAAAACCGGTACGGGCAAACAGTTCACCAAATGTATCAAAATGGTGAAATCCGACAAAACCGGTGCATACATCTTCAAAGAGGGCATCATCGCCAACGACCAGGTGAAAGACTTTTTCGCCGAGAAGAAATAAATGCAATGCATTAGGCGAAACGAATGTTTTCGGATCGCAAGGCCGGAAAGAATCATCCGCCGGACCGGATTCGGAAAACAACCTAAAAATTCGATTCCGCTTAATACAAAGGGCATCCTCAACGGATGCCCTTTGTATTTTCACCGACCCGCAACCCGGCAGAACAGCACCGATCATCGAGGAATCATTCGTACCTTCGTTCCTCTTGCGGTTCTTCGCCTCGACAAAACGGGAATAAATTCGCTTTGCACCACCCGATTTATCCGTATCTCTAACTTTGCCTAAATACTCCAACGCGGCAACGCTCAAAAAAATTTGGCTCCGCCGGCTGGTTGTACTATCTTTGCAGAAGACAGGAAGCGATTCGGCAATCTTTGCGTGCAAGCCCACACGATTGCTTTTATCTTTCACTATCTTTGACGTAGTCTTAAAATGTTCTCGGAAAACTGGCAACAAGTTCCCGTTTTCTCTGGGCTTTTCGTATTTTTGCAACATTACTAATATAACAATATTTTATGGGATTCTTCGATCTTTTCAAGAAAAAACAGAATACACAGCCGACGACTCCGGCGGAACGATCTCAACCGACTTCTCCGGAAAACCACCGGCCGGCTGCGGTCGAAAATACGACGAAGCAGGAAAATACCTCTCCCCAGCCGGCTGCCCGAACCGCTGACCGGGAGCAGGCGGAACTCAACTCCGGTCTGGAGAAGACCAAAACGGGCCTCTTCTCGAAACTGGCGCGGGCCGTTGCCGGTCGATCGACCATCGATACACAGGTGCTCGACGATCTGGAGGAGGTGCTCATCACCTCCGACGTAGGCGTGGAAACCACCGTGAAGATCATCGAACGCATCGAAGCCCGCGTCGCACGGGACAAGTATATGAACACCTCGGAGTTGCAATCGATCCTGCGCGACGAGATCGCCCAACTGATGGAGGAGTCGCACCGCTCGACCGAAAACTTCGGACTCGACGTCGAGGAAGGCGTCCCCTACGTCATCATGGTCGTCGGCGTGAACGGCGCCGGCAAGACCACGACGATCGGCAAACTCGCGGCCCAGCTCACCCGGGCCGGCCTCAACGTCTATATCGGCGCTGCGGATACGTTCCGTGCGGCCGCCATCGACCAGTTGGCCGTATGGGCCGAACGGGCCGGCGCCACGATGATCCGTCAGGAGATGGGCTCCGATCCGGCGTCGGTGGCCTTCGACACCTTGAAATCGGCCGTGGCGAACAAGGCCGACGTCGTACTGATCGACACGGCGGGCCGCCTGCACAACAAGGTCGGCCTGATGAACGAGCTGACCAAGATCCGCAACGTGATGGGCAAGGTTATCCCCAACGCCCCGCAGGAGGTGATGCTGGTGCTGGACGGTTCGACCGGACAGAACGCCTTCGAACAGGCCCGGCAATTCACCCAGGCCACGCAGGTCACGTCGCTCACCATCACCAAGCTCGACGGCACGGCCAAGGGCGGCGTGGTGATCGGCATCAGCGACCAGTTCCGCATTCCCGTCCGCTACATCGGCATCGGCGAAGGCATCGACCAGCTCAAGATGTTCGACCGCAAGGAGTTCGTGAACGCCCTTTTCGGCAGCGAAGCAAAATAAAATCTCCCGTGAATGAAGAAAATTAACGTCATCACCCTCGGGTGCTCGAAAAACACGGTCGATTCGGAGCACCTGATGGCCCAGCTCGCAGCCGCAGGCTATACGGTCACGCACGACAGCGACCGCACCGATGCCAAAGTCGTGGTCATCAACACCTGCGGCTTCATCGGCGACGCCAAACAGGAGTCGATCGACATGATCCTCCGGGCCGCCGCCGCCAAACAGACGGGTAAAATCGAACGGCTGTTCGTCGTGGGCTGCCTGAGCGAGCGTTATGCGGAGGAGCTGCGTGCCGAGCTGCCCGAGGTCGATGAGTTCTTCGGCGTGAAGGATTGGGACGACATCGTTCGGGCGCTGGAGGCGACTCCCCGGCCAGCGCTTGCGACCGAACGCCGGCTCACCACCCCGAAACATTACGCTTACCTGAAAATTTCCGAAGGCTGCAACTGGAAGTGCGGTTATTGCGCCATTCCCCTGATTCGGGGGCCCCACGCTTCGGTGCCGATGGAAACCCTGCTGGAAGAGGCCCGGAAGCTGGCCGCAGGCGGTGTGCGCGAACTGATCGTAATCGCACAGGACACGACCTACTACGGCCTGGACCTTTACGGCAAACGACGCCTGGCCGAACTGCTCGAAGCCTTGTGCCGCATCGACGGCATCCGCTGGATCCGGCTCCACTACGCCTACCCCACGGCTTTCCCCGACGAGGTGATCGAAGTGATGGCCCGCGAACCCAAAATCTGCAAATACCTCGACATTCCCTTCCAGCATATCTCCGACGACCAGCTCGCGGCCATGCACCGACGCCATACCAAGGCCCAGGCTTACGAGCTGATCGACAAACTGAGGCAGGCCATTCCCGATCTCGCGCTGCGCACGACCCTGCTGGTCGGCTATCCGGGCGAAACCGAAGCCGACTTCGAAGAGCTTCTGGAATTCGTGCGCACGGTACGATTCGAACGGCTGGGCGTATTCCCCTATTCCGAAGAGGAGGGGACCTATTCGGCCCGGAATCTGCCGGACGATGTTCCGGAAGAGGTCAAACAAAGTCGTGTAGAACGAGTAATGGCGCTTCAGAATGAGATCTCGCTCGAAAACAACCGGGCACGTATCGGTCAGTTGGAGCGGGTCATCATCGACTCCCGGCAGGGGGATTTCTACGTAGGACGGTCGCAATACGACTCGCCCGAAGTGGATCAGGAGATCCTGATTCCGGCCGCAGGCCGCAGGCTGATCCGCGGTTGCTTCTATCAGGTGCGGATCACCGCAGCCGAAGACTACGACCTCTACGGCGAACTCGAAACGAAATAAAAGACAATCATCACATCTTTCAATGTAGCGTTATCCGACAGTCGCAGGATCGAATCCGACGGTCGCTAACTCACGGCCTCCGGTCGTGTCCGCAATTCACCCCTAATTCCCTTCCCGGGAGGGGAATTGGGCCGCTACGCTTCCCATAACGGGGGACACGAAAGGATATGATCATGAAATAAAATTTTGTCGTTTGACGTTTTTTATATACCTTTGGGAAGGCGGAAAATATTTCCGGCGACAGATAAATGGCAGAGAAAAAGGTCATAAGCGATTTCGAGGCGCAGATTCGGCAGCTCATTGCCGACCATCGTCGGCTTACGGCCCTTTGCAAGGAAACAGCGGCGGAGCGCGACGTCTTGCGTAAAGAAAACCGCGATTTGCAAATGCAGGTAAAAGAGCTCGGCAAGGAGCTCGCCCGCGTACAGCTCAGCCAGGGACTCGCAGGAAATGCACCCGACCAAAGCAAAGCGATCGCACGCGTCAACCGTTTAATGCGGGAGGTGGACAAGTGCATCACCCTACTCAACAAACCCGACCGAATCGGCGAAGAGCTGTCGGGCAAGTAGGCAAGACATACGATAACGACCGAAGATATTTCATTTAACGGGAAGCAAGCGACATGGCCCAGCAACAGGCAATAAAGCTCAAAATAGCCGGTAAAAGTTACTCGTTTACGCTCAAGCACGAAGCGAACGAGGAACAGTCGCTGGCGGAGAAAGAGGAGCTCTACCGCCTGGCCGAACGCGAGGTGAATGCCTATGTCACCCGGTTCGAAAAAGCCAAATACGAAGGATTCTCGACACAGGACTGCCTGGCGATGGCCGCATTGCAGTTGGCGATTTCGAGCGTTTCGCTGGCCCGCAGCCGAGAAGTGGGCAGCGAAGATCTCCGCAGGCTGGAAGCGCTGCGCGACGAGATCGACGAATACCTGAACCGAATCGAAACCGAAAAGAAATAACAGGGAAGGATACGAGGGGGGACCGTATAGAAAAGTCCGCAAGTATCATCGTTCTTTACCATACGTTTAAGAAAAATCTACCCGCATAGATTCCTTAAAGCTTTGCGAAACTGAACAATTTTTACATTGGGGCAACTCACCACTTTCAAAATCAGGCTTCAACCCCTCGGGGTGCAGGCTGCGGCCTGCCGGTAGAAGGTTGCGATTTTCGGGAGCCCCCACACTTGACTGATCTTGCAGATTCGTCAAACAAGTTAAGGAATACTATGCGGTTTTTTTATGCACAAACCCTAATAACTAACAAATAATAACTCTCTAAAACAATGATGACAATCGTACTATCGAGCGTCCTGTCCGCCGTAGTCTGCCTGGGTATTTACATCCTGGTAACCAAATACGTTACCAAGAAGACCATCAAGGCACTGCGTGAAGCCGCCCGGAAAGAGGCGGAAGCGGAAGGCGAAATGATAAAGAAAGAGAAGATTCTCCAGGCCAAGGAGAAGTTCATCCAGCTCAAGAGCGAGCACGACCGCCAGGTCAATGAACGCAACCAGAAGATCGCCCAAAGCGAACAGCGGGCCAAGCAGATCGAAAACAACCTGCAAAACCAACAGCGCGAACTGGAAGGCAAGGTCAAGGAGAACGCCCGCCTCAAAGAGCAGATGGAAGCGCAGCTTCAGGTGCTCGAACACAAGAAGGAGGAGATCGACCGTCTGATGCACGAGCAGAACACGCGCCTCGAGCAGATTTCGGGCCTGAGCTCCGAAGATGCCAAGAGCATCCTGATCGAAAATATGAAAGCGGAAGCCAAAGCCGACGCTGCAGCCTACATCAACGAAACGATCGAGGAGGCCAAAATGACCGCCACGAAGGAGGCCAAGCGAATCATCGTGGCTTCGATCCAGCGTGTGGCGACCGAAACGGCCATCGAAAACGCCGTTACGGTGTTCAACATCGAAAGCGACGAAGTCAAAGGCCGCATCATCGGCCGCGAAGGTCGTAACATCCGGGCGCTGGAAGCTGCCACAGGCATCGAAATCATCGTGGACGACACGCCCGAAGCGATCATCCTGAGCGGGTTCGATCCCGTGCGCCGCGAAATCGCCCGCCTGGCCCTGCACCAGCTCGTAACCGACGGACGTATCCACCCGGCCCGAATCGAGGAGGTGGTCGCCAAGGTACAGAAGCAGATCGAAGAGGAGATCGTCGAAGTCGGCAAACGTACCGCGATCGACCTGGGTATTCACGGCCTGCATCCGGAGCTGATCCGTATGATCGGCAAGATGAAATACCGCTCCTCCTACGGACAGAACCTATTGCAGCACGCCCGCGAAACGGCCAACCTGGCCGGCATCATGGCTGCCGAGCTGGGGCTCAACCCCAAAACGGCCCGCCGCGCCGGTCTGTTGCACGACATCGGCAAGGTGCCCGACGACGAACCCGAATTGCCGCACGCAATTATCGGTATGAAACTCGCCGAGAAATACAAGGAGAAGCCCGAGGTTTGCAACGCGATCGGCGCCCACCACGACGAAATCGAGATGTCGTCGCTTATCGCCCCGATCATCCAGGTCTGCGATGCCATTTCGGGAGCCCGTCCGGGAGCCCGTCGTGAGGTGGTCGAGAGCTATATCAAGCGTCTGAAGGAGATGGAGGACATCGCGCTCTCCTACCCCGGCGTAGTGAAGACCTATACGATCCAGGCAGGCCGCGAGCTGCGTGTAATCGTCGGTGCGGAGAAGCTCTCCGACATGGAGTCCGAAAGCCTGTCGCACGACATCGCCAAGAAGATCCAGGACGAAATGACCTACCCGGGGCAGGTAAAAATCACCGTCATCCGCGAAACCCGATCCGTGGCATACGCAAAATAGGATATTTATCCAGATACCACCATCCGGTTTCTACAACCAAAGTCCCTTTCCCCTACCATGGAAGGGACTTTTTTTACGAAACACATGAATAAAGAGTTGCAAGCCTACGTCGAACAGGCGATCCTCCCCCGTTACGAACATTTCGACCGTGCCCACGGACCCGAACACGCCCGGACAGTCATCGAACAGAGTCTGGCACTGGCCCGGCATTACCAGGTCGATCGGCAGATGGTTTACGCAATTGCGGCCTACCACGACGTGGGACTGGAGAAAGGACGGGAGATGCACCATATCCATTCGGGGGAAATCCTCGCTGCGGATACAAAACTGCGGCAGTGGTTCTCGCCGCAGCAGATCGCCGTCATGCGTGAGGCGGTGGAAGACCACCGCGCCTCGTCGGACCACGAACCCCGCACGATTTACGGACGCATCGTTGCCGAAGCCGACCGTTGTATCGACCCGCCGACCATCGTCCGCCGCACGATACAATACGGGCTGGCGAACTATCCGGAGCTGGACCGCGAGGATCAATATCGCCGCTGTGTCGATCACCTGACACATAAATACGCGGAAGGAGGCTATCTCCGACTCTGGATCCCGGAATCGGACAATGCCCTGCGCCTCGCACGACTGCGCGAGCTGATCCGCAACCGCCAAGAGCTCCGGCGGCTTTTCGACGAAATATTCGACCGGGAGATGGCTGCGAACGGCTGAAAAACCGGACCCTATTTACCGATGCCTTTCACGGCCTTATAAAATCGGAATTGCTTCTCAGTATAACCCGTTACCGGCTCCGACCGGACGCGCAGATCTGATGTCGGATGCAAAAATCACGGATACGACAAAAAAGGGGCGGCTCTTTTGCAGAGCCGCCCCGAATCATCCGATCGGACGGAAACTATTTTTGCTGAATGAACGGAAGTTTCACGACCTCGGCCTTCATCAGCTTCTCGCGGATCACGATGGCGATCTGCGTGCCGACCTTGGCGAACTCCTTCTTCACGTAACCCATACCAATCCCCTGTTTCAGACAGGGCGACATCGTACCCGAAGTCACCTGGCCGATGATATCGCCCTCAGGAGAGGCGATCTGGTAACCATGACGCGGAATACCGCGATCGATCATCTTGAAACCGACCAGTTTGCGGGTCAGACCGCCGGCCTTCTGCTCTTCCATCAGTTTGCGGTCGATGAACTCCTTGCCATCGACGAACTTGGTCAGCCAGTTCAGGCCCGCCTCGATAGGCGAAGTCGTATCGTCGATATCATTACCGTAGAGGCAGAAACCCATCTCCAGACGCAACGTGTCGCGGGCACCGAGGCCGATATTTTTCAGCCCCTCCTTCGAACCCTCCTGCCAGAGAGCCTTCCAGAGTTTCTCGCCGTCTTCGTTGGCCACATAGATCTCGCAGCCGCCCGCACCGGTGTATCCCGTAATCGAAAGAATCGCATCCACACCGGCAACCTTCAGCTTCTTGAACGTATAGTATTCCATATCCTCAACCGGCTCGGTGCACAACTTCTGCACGATCTTCATCGCATTGGGACCCTGGATCGCCAGTTGGCAGATCTCGTCCGAAGCGTTGTAGAGCTGCTTGCCATGACCGGCCTCCAAGCCGAATTTCTTGCCCTCTTCGACGATATGGTTCCAATCCTTGTCGATATTAGCCGCATTGATTACGAGCAGATAAGTTTCGGCATCGATCCGGTAAACCAGCAGGTCGTCCACGATACCTCCCTTGCCGTTGGGCATGGTGGTATATTGCACCTTCCCGTCGTAAAGCGCCGCAACATCGTTGGTCGTGATATGCTGCAGGAACGCTTCGGCCTTGGGACCTTTTACCCAGACCTCGCCCATGTGACTCACGTCGAATACACCCGCGTTGTTGCGCACGGCCAGGTGCTCTTCGTTGATGCCCGTAAATTCGATCGGCATGTTGTAACCTGCGAACTCGGCCATCTTAGCGCCGTTCGCAATGTGATGTTTGGTAAAAACCGTTGTTTTCATTGTCTGTTATCGATTTAATTATCAGTTATTTGATTATCAGTCTTATTCGCGGCGCTTCACGCCCATCCGGGGACAGCGGTGAAACTCCTTCGTGCGGTCGAACAGGTAGCGGTAGGTCGTATGCATCTTGTGCTTGGTGGCGCATACGTAACTCTCCACCATGCGCATCATCACCGGATTGAAATCGCCGATCCACGCAAGTTCCAATGATTTGTAGGGCAACTTCGGCACCTCCTTCTCGAAGGCACGAATGATTCCCGCCTCGATGCCCTTGCCGTGGAACTCGGGGGTGACTCCGAAAATCAGGCCGAAGATCCGGTCGGCCTTATGCGCCACCTTGAGCGCCCACATCAGACGCAACTTGTTCCACCAGCCGAACTTGCCGTTGAAGGAACCGATCACCCGGTTCAAATCGGGCACCATGATGAAAAAGCCGATGGGTTCGTCGTTATAGTAAGCGAAATAGATCAACCGTTCATCGATAATCGGACGCAGCGTATTCATAATGCGGAACGCCTGTTCGCGGTCCATCGCCTTCACGCCCGAAAACAGCGCCCACGCCTTGTTATAAACCAGCCGGAAATCCTCGGCCACCTGCTCGAGATTCTTTTTCGAGATATGCTTGAAACAGTAACCAGGACTCTCCTCCAGACGCTTCACACGCTCGTAAACCGAATCGCTCAACTGCCCCACCTCCAACCGACGCAGATAGGTATGCTGGTTGAAGTAGTTCTGGAATCCGTAATTTTCGAACAACTCTTTATAATAAGGCGGATTGTACGTGTTCTCATAGAGGGGCTGAAATTCGTACCCGCTGACCAACAGCCCCCACCAGGAATCCCGGGGACCGAAATTGATCGGACCGTCCATCGCCTCCATACCCCGGCTGGAAAGCCACATGCGGGCTGCATCGAAAAGCTGATCGGCCAGCTCCTGGTCGTTGATAGCCTCGAAAAAGCCGCACCCTCCCGTCGGCTGCTCCTCCAGGAAAGCATGTTCCCGGTCGTAAAAAGCGGCGATACGTCCCACCACTTCTCCTTTTTTATCGCGTGCGATCCAGCGAATGGCTTCGCCATCGGAGAACATCTCGTTTTTCTTCGGATCGAAAACAGCCTGGATCGAAGGATCGAGGGGACATACCCAGTTACGATTCCCCTTATAGATTTTCCGAGGCAGATCGAGGAACTCCCGCTCCGTACGGGCATCGACGACCTCCTGCAAAATGTACTTGTCTGAACTCATTGCCTTATAAAAAAGGTTTAATCCCAACAAAGATAACGATATTTTTCCAAAATCCCCGTTCACAGGCCCCAATCCGTGCGAAAACTTTTTCCATATAGTATATACGGGAGAGTCCGGGCTCGAAAAAACCGTTCAATTTCAGTTTTTCAAACAAACAAAATCGCTTTGTACGAAAAAGTAATCTTTTCGTGCAAAATAAATTACAATCTATAAGAATAAATATTATCTTTGCATCAACATTAAACCACAACTTAATTTCAATATATTATGAATGTTAACAATTTAATGGCAGAATTGGAGCGTAAGCACCCGGGTGAAAATGAATACCTGCAGGCCGTACGCGAAGTACTCGAGTCCATCGAGGAAGTTTACAACCAACATCCTGAGTTCGAGAAAGCCAAGATCGTTGAGCGCCTCGTAGAGCCGGATCGTATCTTCACCTTCCGCGTAACGTGGGTGGACGACAAAGGCGAAGTTCAGACCAACCTGGGCTACCGCGTTCAGTTCAACAGCGCGATCGGTCCCTACAAAGGCGGTCTGCGTTTCCACAAGGCCGTGAACCCTTCGATGCTGAAGTTCCTCGGTTTCGAGCAGACTTTCAAGAACGCCCTGACGACCCTTCCGATGGGTGGTGCAAAGGGTGGTTCGGACTTCGATCCGACCGGCAAGTCGAACGCTGAAATCATGCGTTTCTGCCAGGCTTTCATGCTTGAATTGTGGCACAATATCGGTGTCGATACCGACGTTCCCGCCGGCGACGTAGGCGTAGGCGGCCGTGAGATCGGCTTCCTGAACGGTATGTATCAGAAACTGGCTCGCAAGTACCACACCGGCGTTCTTACCGGCAAGGGCGAAACTTGGGGCGGTTCCATCCTCCGTCCGGAGGCTACCGGTTTCGGCGCACTCTATTTCGTACAGCACATGCTGCATCTGGCCGGCAAGAAACTGGAAGGCGCAAAGATCGCCATCTCGGGCTTCGGTAACGTGGCTTGGGGTGCATCGAAGAAGGCTACCGAACTGGGCGCCAAAGTGATCGCAATCTCCGGTCCCGACGGTGTAGTAACGATCCCCAACGGTATGAACGAGGAGATGATCGACTACATGCTCGAGCTCCGCGCTTCGAACCGCAATATCGTGGCTCCGTTCGCAGAGAAATTCGCAGGTACGACCTTCACTCCGGGCAAGAAGGCTTGGAGCGTGAAGTGCGACATCGCACTTCCCTGCGCATTCCAGAACGAGCTGAACGGCGACGATGCTGCCGAACTGCTGAAGAACGGCACTTGGTGCTGCGCCGAGGTTTCGAACATGGGTTGTACGCCGGAAGCTATCCACGCATTCCAGAAGGCAGGCATTCTGTTCGCACCGGGCAAGGCAGTCAATGCCGGCGGTGTAGCTACTTCGGGTCTTGAAATGACGCAGAACTGCATGCACATCTCCTGGTCGGGCAAAGAGGTGGACGAGAAACTCCACTTCATCATGGCAAGCATCCACGACGCTTGCGTGAAGTTCGGCAAGCAGAAGGACGGTCACATCGACTACGTGAAGGGCGCCAACATCGCAGGCTTCATGAAAGTCGCTCAGGCAATGCTCGAGCAGGGTGTATTGTAATCCTGTTCCTCTCATGCGAAAAGAGGTGCGGCCTTCGGTCGCACCTCTTTCATTTTATCCGTTTCGAAGAATCGCGGTTCCGGACCCGCACGAGTTAGAAGGCGATATTCGCCGACAGGCCCAAGGTCAGCGTATTAAGGTGCTGACGACTCCCGCAAGCCATCGGAGGTTGCAGATAGTAAGTAGTCTGAAATCGAAGATCGAGGTTGTAATTGGCCCGAAACGTCATAGAGGTACCGACTCCGAAAACGGGTCCTCCATGGCCTCCCAGCGTATATCCGTCCAAGGAAAAAGATTCATAATACTGATATCCGGCCAAAACCTTGCCACCGGTCCGCCAACGCGCGGTAATCGGATATGAAAAATAGGCCCCGGCACTTGCGGACCAACTGTCCAGACGGTCCGTCGATTCGGCGATACTCAGTGTAACCGGCACACTCGATACGGCCGTACGTCCTCCGAACCCGACATAAGGATTCATAAACCAGGCTCCCTCGATTCCCAGGTTCACGCCTGCATTGAATTCGGCCACGACCCCCGAAACAGGGCGGTACCGCCCCATCACCACCTCCGTACTTACCTCCATACCGAAGAACGAAGGTCGGCAATAACGGTCGTAAAAAAAATCCTGCTCGAATTCCGTCAAGCCCTTGTCCTTGAAGATCAAATCGGCGAACAGATACCCCAGTTCTACGGAGAGAATGCCGATCCCCGCACCTACCAGCACGTCGCTGAGCCAATGCTTGTTGTTCAACATACGCGAAACACCCGTCACCGTAGCCATCGAATAACCGGCGATACTGTACCAGGGACTGCGGCCCCCGTACTCCTTATGAAGCATCGTAGCCGCCATAAAAGCCGTAGCCGTATGCCCCGACGGGAACGACTTGTTGTTCGATCCGTCGGGACGGGGCATACGGCAGGTATATTTCAGAGAATTGACCGCTCCGGCCATCAGAGCGACGGAAAAGGCATCCGACACCAGCATCCGGCCCCACGAACTGCGCCCCCGGACTCCTCCGATTTTCAGCCCCAGCATCAACGCTGCGGGAGCGTATTGCAGATAATCGTCGTAACGAAATCGGAAGGAGGGCACATAATCGTTTCTCAAATGACGAAATCCATGATCCCGCTCCTGCACGACGAGTCCCGCAACGACGAGAGGAACACCGATATAGGTTATCCGGTAGGCACGCGAAGAGGTTATCCGGTAGGCACGCGAAGAGGTTATCCGCTCCATATCCCGGATAAACGGGCGGCGGCGGAGGGGGGGGGGTAATCGGACTCAATGTATCGACCTGTGCGAAAGCGCCGATCGACACCCCCAGCAGAAGGCACAGCAACAGCAATTTCTTCATCTATCAAATACGAAAACTCTCCCGGTCACGGCAGGAAACCGCCCTGTGCCTATCGGCAGCAGGGACGGGGACGGATGCGTCGCCGGATACTTCGCACGACATCGCCCAAGATAGCGATCAGAGAGGTATAGCCGATCACTTCGAGCCATTGTACCCACGTGAGCGGCGTGGTACGGAATACCGGACCTCCGAACTCCACGATCAACACCTGTCCGACGGCAATCAACAGCAGCACCAGGAAGAACGTACGGCTTCCCCGCAGATCGTGCAGCACCGAATGACACGCTTCGAAGCCTTTGGCATTGAACATATTCCAGAACTGAAGGAAGACAAATACGGAGAAGAAAACAGTCAGTTGTTCAAGGTTGGGCGCCCCTGTCGTGGCACGCCAGTAGAACAGCATACCGAGCAATACGCCAACGAAAATCGTTCCGCAGGTAAAGATCGTCCGGGCCATGGCCGGCGTGATGATAAACTCGTCTTTGGGACGCGGCGGTTCGTTCATCACCGCCGGATTGGGCGGCAGGGAAGCCATCGCCAGCGCAGCGAAAGTATCCATAATGATATTGACCCACAGAATCTGCACTACCGTAAGCGGCATCTCGGTCCCGAAAATCGAACCTACGAAAACCACGATGATCGCCGCGAAATTGATCGTCAGTTGAAACAGAACGAAGCGTTGGATGTTGCGGTAGAGCGAGCGGCCCCACATCACGGCAGCAGCGATCGACGCGAACGAATCGTCGAGCAGCGTGATGTCGCTGGCATCCTTCGCCACCGACGTACCCGATCCCATCGAGAGTCCCACGTTGGCGAAGTTCAGCGCCGGGGCATCGTTCGTACCGTCACCCGTTACCGCCACGATTTCGCCCTTGCGCTGCAAAAGACGCACGAGCCGCTGCTTGTCGAGCGGTCGCGCCCGGGACATAATCTTCAGAGCCTGCACCCGTTCGAGCAGCTCCTCGTCACTCATCGCCGCGAACTCCACGCCCGTCATCTCGTTCCGCGAGGAGTCGGTTTCATCGTGCCATAAACCGATGCGGCGTGCGATCTCGCGGGCCGTGGCCGGAGTATCGCCCGTGACGATCTTAATATCGATCCCGGCCTTCATACAACGGGCTACGGCAGCCGGGACATCATCCCGTACCGGATCGGCGATCGCCGCCACGGCCACGAACAGCAACTGCGGATTCCGCAGCGCGTCTTCGCATCGTTCGGCCGTCGTTTCGGCATACGCCACCGCCAGCGTACGCATCGCACGTCCCTGGAACAGCAGCAACTGTTCGTTCACCTGGGCATCCTTGCCATCCGGCATACACATCGCCCGCACGATTTCGGGAGCACCCTTCACGCAAATCAAACGCTTTCCGGTAGTTTTGCTCTGTATAATCGTCGCCATATATTTGCGTTCGGTGGTGAAGGTCATACGATCGACGATCGGCGCCTCCTCACGCAAAGCCGCATAGTCGAATCCCTCTTCCCGCAGGCGGATCAGCAGGGCCCCTTCGGTCGGATTGCCGATGACATTTGCGTCGGCATCGAGAAAAGCGGTCGAATTGACGGCGATGATCTCGGCCAGCAACCGTTCGTCGATGGACGCATAATGGATGATCTCCTCGACCCGCATCCGGTTCTGGGTAAGCGTACCGGTCTTATCGGTACAAATCACCGTAACGGCCCCCATCGTTTCGCAGGCGTGCATCTTGCGCACCAGGTTATTCGTCTTCAACATCCGACGCATCGACAACGCCAGCGAGAGCGTGATACTCATCGGCAGCCCCTCAGGAACAGCCATCACGATCAAAGCCACCGAAACCATAAAAATACGCAGCAGCTCCTTGGAAGTCTGGACCCAATCGCCCGTCGAAAGCTCGCCGCCCAGGTATGCCTTGGCGAGCATCGCTACGAAGATCGCAATCGACACTGCAATACCGATCTTACCGATCATCCTCGAAAGACGCGTCAGCTGCTTATACAACGGCGTAGGCTCTTCGCTGGCTATGGACGACTGCTCGGTTACCCGCCCCGCTTCGGTGCGGTCGCCCACAGCCTCGACGATCATCTCGCCGTAACCGTCCACGACGGTCGTACCGCGCAACAGCGCATCGGAAGGATAGGTCGCCTCGGCATCGAAAAAGCGTTCGTCGGTAGTCTTGTCCACCTCAGGCTCGCCCGTCAGCGTCGATTCATTGATCTTGAGCGATACGGCCTTCACCAGCTTACCGTCCGCCGGGACCGTTTCGCCATTCTCGACATACACCAGGTCGCCCACGACCACATCGCGTCGGGGCACCTCGGTCATCTCCCCGTCGCGGACGACCTTGACCGGAATGTCGTCATTCACCAGATTGAGCCGCTTGAACCGCCGCATGGCGTCCAATTCGAAGAAAAAGCCGACACAAGTGGCCAAAACGATGGCGCAGATAATTCCGATGGTTTCCAGGAACTCCCCATCGATAAAAGCCATCGCCAGCGACAGCAGCGCCGCTACCAGCAATACCTGAATAATCGGATCGCGGAACTTCTCGGCAAACAGTTTCCAGGCCGAATCCCCCTTGCGGGGCGTGATGAGATTATCCCCATGCAGACGGCGGCTCTCCTCCACCTGGGCGGAAGTCAAACCTCTGTGTTGATGTTCTTTCATAAAGTCAGTCGGATATATAAATAAGGTTGTGAATGTTATCGAAAAGAATATTGCCGGGTCGATGCATCCAGCCGGACCGCAATGAACAACATGATGGTAAAAGCCATGAGCGACGAACCACCGTAGCTGACCAACGGCAGGGGAATTCCCATCACCGGCATCAGTCCGATGGTCATCCCCACATTAACGAGCAGATGAAAAAGCAGGAATGCCGCAACGCAGTAACAGTAGATCCGTCCGAAAGGCTCCTCCTGCCGTTCGCCCATACGCATCAACCGGAATATCAACAGGCAAAAGAGCGTCAGCAGAAGCATAGCGCCCAGAAATCCCCACTCCTCGCCGATGGTACAGAAAATGAAATCGGTATGTTTCTCCGGCACGAAACCGTATTTGATCTGGGTCCCTTGCAGGAACCCTTTGCCGATCCAGCCGCCCGAACCGATAGCGATCTTGGCCTGATTGACGTTATAATCCGTACCGAGGGGATCACTGACCAGCCCCAGGAAACTTAAAATACGGTTCTGCTGATGCTCTTTGAGGATGGAATTGAAAATATAATCGGTAGTCGGAACGAAAAGCATTGCCGTCAGAAACAGTCCGATCGTAATGAAAATATTGCGCAGATTGGCGCGGAAGGCATAAATCGCCACAAAGATGAGCGACAGCAGCGTCACCACGAGCAGGCAGCGGTAGAGATCCATCGCTCCGGGAGCCGCCAACAGCATCCCGAAATAGAGAAGCAGCGTGCCCAATGCCAGCGCAGCCAGATAAACCATGCGGGACCGCCACTGTCCGTTCATCATCGCCTCGGAAAGCGTACAGACCAGAATCAGCATCACCAACAGGGTCAGCGGCGTAAAGAGGAACGAAAAAATAAAGAGTACGGCGATCAGGATCACCGGAATACAGAGCCACTTGTTCAAACCTTCGCGGTACAACACGAACAGCAGCGATACGAGCACGATACCCGATCCTGTATCGTTCTGCATGACGATAATCAACAGCGGCAGACAGATCACCAATCCCACCTTGAAAAGATCCCCCGCCCGGTTGATCGAAAACGAGCTGGAGCTCATCACGCGGGCCAGCGCCAACGCCGTAGCGATTTTGGCGAACTCCACCGGCTGAATACGGACCGACCCGATCTCGAACCAGGCCTTCGCACCGTTCACTTCACGACCGAACAGCAGAGCGGCTACCAGGGTCAGCAATCCCAGGACATAGAACAGATAAGCCCACTTGTGATAGATGCTCGCATCGACCAGCAACACGACGACCGCTACGGCGAACGATATTCCCATCCAGACGAGCTGTTTCATATAGAAATGCGAGAAGGAAAAAATGCTCTCCGCCCCCTCTTCGTACGAAGCGGAGAGGATAGCCACGAAGCCGACCAGCACGATCAGCACATAGATCAGCACTGTCCAGCGATCGACGCCCTCGAACAATTTACCGATGCCGTTATTTTCCATAGGCCGGGTAATAAATCGTTTTCTGCTTGACCATCTCCACCAGCCAGGGCCGTGTGACGGTGTCGGTCAAATAGTACTCTTCGAGCAGACTGGCGATGGGCAAAGCGGCCGAAGCCCCGAACCCGCCGTTCTCGACATACACCGAAATAGCGATGCGGGGATTGTCCTTCGGAGCGAACGACAGGAAGGTCGAATGATCCTTGCCTCGAGGATTCTGCGCCGTACCCGTCTTGCCGCACACGTCCAGACCCGGCAGATAAGCCGTCCGGGAGGTTCCGCCCTCCTTGTGCACGCTCTGCCACATACCCTCCACGATTGGTTCGAAATATTTCGGATCGACTTTCGTATAATGTTTCTCGTAAAACCGCCGGTCCATCGAATCCCGCCCCTCTACCGAACGGACGATGTGCGGGATATAATAGTACCCGCGATTAGCGACGATAGCCGCCAGGTTAGCCATTTGCAGCGGCGTACACTCCAGCTCCCCCTGACCGATCGAGAGCGACAGCACCGTCAGCGCGTTCCACGATTTCCGATAACGCCTGTCGTAAAACTTCCGGTCGGGAACATAGCCGTTTCCCTCGCCCAGAAAATCCGAATCCAGCTTGCGGCCGAAGCCGAAACTCTCGACATACTCCCTCCATACGTCGAACCCCTCCTTGACGCTTCCGTACCGGGGATTTTCGAGAATATCGCGGAATACGTAACAGAAATAGGCGTTGCACGAAGTCGCTATGGCAAAACGCAGGTCCGCAGGCGACGTATGGGCGTGACACCTCATCTTGAGCCGTCCGACCTGATAACCCTCGTGACAGGGATAACGCATGGAAGGAGTCAGCACACCCTCCTGCATCCCGATCAGGCCCTGAACCAGTTTGAAGGTCGAACCGGGCGGATAACGGCCGCTTACGGCACGGTTGAACAGCGGCTGCCGTTTGTTATAGAGCAGCTCCATATAGTGATCGCCCCGCTGCCGTCCCACCAGTTCATCGGGATCGTATGTGGGCGAGGAAACCATCATCAGAATCTCGCCCGTCGAAGGTTCGATCGCCACGGCAGCCCCGACTTTGCCGGCCATCAGCTCCTCGGCGAAGAGCTGCAACCGCGCGTCGATCGTGCAGACGATCGACTTGCCGGGTACGGGCAGCGAATCGAAACGACCGTCCATATACGAACCCTTGATCGCTCCGTGCGTATCCACCTCGGAGATCTTCACCCCCTTCTTACCGCGCAGCTCCGGCTCGTAGGCCGACTCCACGCCGCTGATTCCGACGTATTCGCCCGCCTGATACGAAGGATAACGCCGCAACATTTCGGAATTGACCTCCCCCACATATCCCAGCAGGTTTCCCCCTACTTTACGAGGGTATTGCCGGGCAGTCCGGTAAACGGTATAGAAGCCGGCGAAGTTACACTCGTCGAAACGAAGTTTGTCCTCCTTGGACATATAGTTCATCACCATAC
>OHFM01000323.1_pt1 | contig 22295 bp, 19 predicted proteins | sample 1567511 | NCBI WGS metagenome assembly OHFM01 (sample SAMEA3879571, study PRJEB24766) | human gut metagenome | biome: human-associated habitat; feature: feces | place: USA | collected 1985/1987
GCGGTATCCGACAGGATGCGTGAGCTTTCGCAGGATACGGTTGAGCGTCTGCGCTGGGCCGTCAATGGCGTCATCAACGCACAGCAGAAGCGTATGCTCAAGTCCTTCCCGAAGTTCCAGGTGCCGGATCGTCAGGACATCATCGACTCTTTGCGCGAACTTATGGGCCCGCGCCGCTAGAATAAGGCGTTTTACTGAATCGCGCGGCTCGGCTGGTGTTCGGCACTGTCGCCATGTTCTGCGAAACTTGACTGTGCCCAATTGGGCAGTCTTATTCACAATTCGATATGGAGAAGCGACAAGCTATGGCTCACGTCACCGACTTCAAGGAAGCGGGTTTCAACACCCTGCTTGAGGAACTGGAATGGCGCGGGTTGATTTCCCAGTCCACGGACCGGGATCGACTCGCAGAAGCACTGAACGGCGAGCCCATCACCTATTATTGTGGCTTCGATCCCACCGCTGCATCGTTGCATATCGGCAACCTCGTGCAGCTCATCAACATGCGTCACCTGCAGCTTGCGGGCCATCATCCGATCGCTTTGGTCGGTGGCGCCACCGGACTCATCGGCGACCCGCGCCAGTCCGGCGAACGTACGCTTAACCCGAAGGACGTGGTGGCCGGCTGGGCCGATCGCCTGAAGAATCAGATCGGCGGCATTCTGGACACCGAAGGCGCGAACGCCGTACGTTTCGTGTCCAATTACGATTGGACCGCCTCGATGACCGTCATCGACTTCCTGCGTGATGTCGGCAAGAATTTCCGTATGGGCACCATGCTCGCCAAGGACACCGTGGCCCGTCGCCTCAACTCCGAGGAAGGCATCTCCTTCACCGAGTTCAGCTATCAGGTGCTTCAGGGCAACGACTTCCTGCACCTGTTCGACGAGTACCATTGCGTGCTGGAGATCGGCGGCTCCGACCAGTGGGGCAACCTCACCTCCGGTCTGGATCTGATCCACAAGGTGCGCGGCGTGGACGTGAACGTGTTCACCAGCCCGATCATCACCGACGCGCAGGGCAAGAAGTTCGGCAAGTCCGAAGGCAACGCCGTCTGGTTGGATGGCACGATGCTCAGCCCCTACAAGTTCTACCAGTTCTGGTTCAACCGTCCCGACAGCGAGATGGAGAACCTGCTCAAGGCGTTCACCTTCCTGCCAAAGGCCGAAATCGAACGGCTTATCGAGGAAAGCAAGACCAATCCGGGCGCGCGTGAGGCGCAGCGCACCCTCGCATGGGAGGTCACCAGCTTCGTGCATGGCGAGGAAGCCACTCGCCAGGCCATCGAAGCTGCTGGCGCGTTGTTCGGACGTGGCGGCGATCTGGCGGACATCGACGAGTCCACGCTTGAGGCCGCTATCGACGGCATGAAGGTCGATGGGGAATTCGCCAAGGTCGCAGCCGGCGACCGTGTGGCCGAGGCTGGTATGAAGGCAGGCCTGTTCAAGTCGATTTCCGAGGCGCGCAAGACCATCAAGTCCGGTGGCGTGTACCTCAACAACACGCGCGTGGAGGATGAGGAACAGACGTTGCAGGACGGTGACTTCCTGCATGGTCGTTTCGTGCTCATCCGCCGCGGCAAGAAGGCGCTCGGCGTCGTCGAACAGGCGTGAGACGCATAGGCAATCGTAAGTAAATAATCGCAAGTATCTCAAGACCAATAAGGAACAGCATGGCAGAAGAACAGCGCGGATCGCGCGGCAAGTCCTACGGCAACCACAAGTCCTACGGCTCGGGCAGGCCGGGTAACCGCGGTGGCAAGGGATTCAAGCCGCGCGGCAACGGCGGCAAGTCCTACGGACACAAGTCCGGCGGCTTCCACAACGATGACCGTAAGGGCGGATATCGTAAGGGCAATGGCGGCGGATACCGTCGTGGCGACCGCGATTTCCATCGCGATGGCGAAGGCGAAGGTCAGGAGCGTCGTTTCCACAACGGTCCGCGCAAGTTCAACCGCGATGGCGAGCGTCGTGACGACCGCCGCGGCGGCTATCGTGGCAATCGCGGCGACAATCCGCGCTACCAGCGTGATGGCGAGCGTTCCGGTTTCCGCCATGATGACCGTCGTGATGGCGAGCGTCGCAATTTCCGTCATGACGGTGACCGTCGTGACTTCCGCCGTGACGATCGCCGCGACAACAACCGTCGTGACGGCGAATTCCGCGAGTTTTCGCAGGAAGAGAAGCGCCAGTACCGTGAGGAGAAGCGCTCTGAATACATGAGGCGCCCGCGCCGTAACTCCGACGGCACGATGAGCTTCCCGTCGCAAAACCCGTACACGCATCGTCGCCCGGGCGAGCCGAAGATGCCGAAGGGCATCGAGTGGAGCATGCTGTCCACCGATGACCGTGAGCGTCTGCGTGGCCTGTCCAAGGAACATGCGGAGAACATCGGCCTGCACATCCTCGCCGCCTACACGCTTGAGGAAAGGGATCCGGAGCTGGCGCTCGAACACGCCAAGTGGGTGGCGCATCAGGCTTCCCGTATTGATTTCGCGCGTGAGACCCTTGCGTTCGTGGCCTACCGTCAGGGCGATTACAAACTTGCCCTGCGTGAGTTCCGCACCGCGTTCCGCATGAACGGTTTCCTTGACTATCTGCCGTTCATCGCCGACTGCGAGCGTGGTATGGGCGAGCCGAAGAAGGCCATCGAAACCGCCATGAGCGATGACGCGAAGTATCTGCGCGGCGAATCCAAGGCCGAGATGTTCCTCGTGTACGCGGGCGCGCTGGGCGACCTCGAACTGTGGGATAAGGCCATTGAGATCGTGCATACGCTGGGCCGTTCCAAGGGTCTGGCCGGCGAATACCGCATGCGTGCGGTGCAGGCCGAACAGTACTTCCTCGAGCAGGCCGGACGCTCCGATGAGGCCGTGGCCCTCGACCAGCTGCTTGACAAGCTTGAGCTGCAGTACGCCGATGCCGAAGAGGACGAGACCTCCGACGATCTGGTCATCGAATACGACATGCAGGAATTGAACGACGAGCTTATGGACAAGCTCGGCATTTCCGAAGATGACGCTCAGTATGCGCCGGAAGACGAGGATGAGGACGATTCCGAGGCCGTCGACGAGAACGGCGAGACCAACGATGAGACCCAGCTTGATGCCGAAGCGGCCAAGGAAGGCGCCGAGTCCGACGACGAGCCTGCCGGTGACGGCGAAAACGCGGGCGACTCCGAAGACGACCAGACTGAGGATGAGGTCGAATCCGCAGCCGATTCCGACAACGAGTGAGGTGCGGCAAAACAATGCTGAAATCCACAACCCGTCCGCTGAGCGAAGCCTACCAGCTGGCGCTGCTTGATCTTGACGGCGTGGTCTACCGTGGCAAGAATCCGGTGGAACATGCTGCAGAGAGCATCCGCAAGGCCGAAGGCCTCGGCATGACGGTGGAATACACCACCAACAATTCCTCCCGACTGCAATCCGTGGTGGCCGACCAGCTTAAAGGCTTCGACCTTGAAGTCGAACCATGGCAGGTCATCACCTCGTCCGTGGTGGCTGCCCGCATGGTGGCCCGTGCGGTGCCGCAAGGTGCGAAAGTGTTCGTGCTCGGCGCACAGCATCTGCGTGAGGAAGTCGCCAAGCAGGGTCTTGAAGTGGTTGATTCCGCCGAAGACAAGCCGGTCGCGGCCATCCAAGGCTGGTACCCGGACATGTCTTGGAACCAGATGGCGCAAATTGCCTACGCCGTAGAACAGGGCGCCACGTATTTCGTGACCAACCGCGACCTGACCATTCCGCGTGAGCTGGGCATCGCCCCCGGTTGCGGTTCCATGATCATGGCCGTCATCAACGCCACTGGTGTGGAACCGGTTTCGTCCGCAGGCAAGCCGGAATCCGCCATGTACGACGAAGCCCGACTGCTTGCCGCGCATGATGGTGCCGAACCAGTGGCCAAGGAAGCATGCCTCGCCATCGGCGACCGCCTCGATACCGATATCGAAGCCGGCAACCGTGGCGGCTATGATTCCCTAGCCGTGCTGACCGGCGTCACCAATCCGCATGAGCTGATGTTCGCTCCGGAGCATCTGCGTCCGACCTACATCGCCAAGGACCTGACCGGACTTAACGAGTCGGCCCCCGAAGTCGTGCATGAGGCTGGCGCTTGGAGCTGCCGCGACGTGCAGGCGCGCGTCGACGGCGATCGTCTTTACGTCACCGACATCACCAGCGTCGACGGTCTTCGTGCGGCCTGCGCCGCCATGTGGGATGCGGCGGATCGTGGCCACAGCGTCGACGGCATGATCGTGCCGGAATTCCGAATCGCCTGATTGCCGCACGTGCGTATGCGCAACATGAATGACGATTCCGGTGCCGTCGTCCGACTCGACATCGCGCTGGTGGAGCGTGGCGTCACGGATAGTCGCTCCAAAGCACAACGGCTGATCGAATCCGGCAAGGTCCGGGTGAACGGCACCGTCGCATCCAAAGCGTCGCTCAAAGTCACGGCCGCCGACACGCTTGATGCCGATCTGGGAGACGATTACGTCTCCCGTGGAGCCTACAAGCTGGTCGGCGCGTTCGACATGTTCTCCCAGACGGGCCTGCGTTCCGCGGAAGGATTCGATTGCCTCGACATCGGCGCGTCCACCGGCGGTTTCTGCGACGTGCTTCTGCGACGCGGTGCCGCGCATGTGATCGCGCTCGACGTGGGGCACGGCCAGCTTGACCCGCGCATCGCAGGCAACGAGCGCATCATCGAAATGAGCGGCGTCAACATCCGCGACGTCGAAGCGGATGATCTGCCGTACCGGCCAAGCATGATCGTATCCGACGTGTCATTCATCTCGTTGACATACGTGATTCCCGTCATCGCGCGCATCGCCGCGCCCGGCGCACACGTCGTGCTGCTGGTCAAACCGCAGTTCGAAGTCGGCAAAGGCAACCTAGGCAAAAACGGCATCGTGGAAAGCGAAACCTTACGCAAACAGGCGCTCGACACCGTCACCGCCTGCGCGAAAGCCAACGGACTGGATGTACGCGCCACGGCGGTCTCACCGATCGAAGGCACGCACGGCAACATCGAGTATCTGCTGTATGCAGTGGCGTAAACCGTTCTCCGCCAATCGATAGCGTAAAAATGAAAGGCCGGCAGCCCATATGAAAAATCCCATATGGACCGCCGGCCTTTTGCATGTTCCGCGGGCCTAGCCCCTCAAAAACTTGTCGATCTGATCCTGCTTGCCCATGATGATGAGCTCGTCGTTACGGTGCATAATCAGCTCTTTCGAACCGTATTCGAATTCCTTGCCCGGCGATTTGACACCGACCACGGTGATGCCGAACCGTTCATGCACGCGCGCATCCTCGATGGAGTAACCGACGACATGCGGGGGAGTGTGGATCTTCACCACGCTGTACGCGCCTTCAAGCTCGATGTAGTCCAGATAGTTGCCGGACACCAAGTGCCCTACGCGTTTGCCGGCATCGGTCTCCGCGTTGATGATGTGGCGTGCCCCGATACGCTGCAGGATGCGGGCGTGTTCCTTGGACACTGACTTGGCCCAGATGTCGGAGATGCCGGCATCAAGCAGATTACCGGCGGTGATGACGGACGCTTCGACGCTGTCGCCGATGGCTACGACCGCCGTGTCGAAATCGGACGCGTTGATCTGCTCCAACGCCATCACGTCGGTCATATCGGCCTGCACGGTGGGGATCTGCGAGGACCAGCGGTTCACCAGTTCGCCGTCCTTGTCGACGGCGAGCACATCCTGCCCCATCGTATCCAATGTGGTGGCTACGGAACTGCCGAAACGGCCGAGTCCTACCACAAGAACGCTTCTGGTGTTGTTAGCCATGATTGTTCGTGTACCTTTCGATGTTCTTTCCGGATGTCAAGTATAGGAAGTCGTATCGCTGGTCCTGTTCAGCCAACCACGATCTGCTCGGTGGGGTAGCGAACCGGCTCCACATTGCGCGGTCTGGAGATCGCATAGGCAATGGTAAGCGGCCCAAGCCTGCCGATGAACATGGTGGCGGCGAGAATATACAGCACCGTCGGATTGGACGCACTCGCTACGCCGACCGAATAGCCTCCCAGACCGAACGCGGAGCAGGTGTCGAACAGTGCATTGGACAGGGAGCATCCGGTGATGGCCATCAATGTCATGGACACTATGGTGACGAGTGCCAGACATGAGGTGGTGACGGCCACGGCCGTCATGACGGCTTGCGAATGGATGCGACGATGGAATGCGTTGACGTCATGGCGTCCGGTGAACGCGGCGCGGCAGGTCAGCAGAATCACTGCGAGCGTGGTGACGCGGATGCCGCCTGCGGTCGAAGTGCTGCCGCCGCCGATGAACATGACGATGGACAGGAACACCTTCGTCGCGTCGCTCACGCCCGGCATCCACGACAAATCGAAGCCGGAGCTGCGAGGCATGACGGCCGCCACCATCGCATGCCACAACCGCGGTTCCACGCCTTCAGTGGCGAACAACAGTCTGTTGTTCCATTCCATGACGAGGAACCAAGTGAACGAGGCGAGCACGATGCAGAACGTGGTGGTCAGCGTGAGCTTGGTATGCAGGCTCCAACGCTTCGGCGGACGATGGTTGCGCCATGAGCGCATGAGGTTAAGCAGGACGGGGAAGCCGAGCGTGCCGCAGAACGCGCTGACGAGGATAGGCAGACCGACAGCCCAATTGTTGACATGCAGGCCGGCGCCGTCAGGGGTGAAGCCGGCGTTGTTGTATGCCATGACCGCGAAGAACAACGATTCCCACAGCGTGTGCCGCACATTGCCATGATTGACTTTGTACAGGCCGGGGAACAGCGCCACGAACGTGATGCCTTCGATGGTGAACGCGGTGGCGATGACCACGGTGAGCACGCCCTTGATCTCGCCGAGTTTCGTGGTGCCCAGCTCGTTGGCCGTCAGCAGCTTTTGCGTGGCCTTGAGATGGTGGTTCACGGCCAAGGCGATGAGTGAAGCGAACGTCATGACGCCCAAGCCGCCCATCTGCACGGAGAAGATGAGCACGGCCTGGCCGAAAGCGGACCAATGCGTCGTTGAATTGACGATGGAGATGCCACACGTCGAAATCGCGGAGATCGCGGTGAAGAACGCGGTGGTGAATGTCGTTTGCTCGTCTTTCGGTGTGGCGGCGGGAGTGAGCAGGAGCAGCGTGGACAACGCGCCCAGAAGCGTGAAGTACAGGATGGTCAGGCGTCCGGGATGCGTGGTGAGTTTGTGCATCAGGCTGCGTTTGCGCGGCTTGCGCTCCTCTGCCATGGCCTTTTCGAACGTGTCTCCGGAGAACCACCAGGCATAGCCATGCGAGGCCTCACGATTGGAGGAGGACTCGTCGAAGACGAGGTTTGACATGCCGTTCCTCGCTCCTTGTCTGTATAAACGGTCTTCGTTTCCTTGAGCTATTGTAGACGGTAGTGTGACGAACGGTGCAGAGACATACCATTCGGCCTGTTCGGCGGATTCGTGGGAAAACGACGAACAGGTTTTGCGGGTGGGATGTACGTGGCTCGTGAACGAACGGAAACGTCTGCGGCGTGTCCGGACACCCGCTACCGCCATTCGTTCATTTGTTCGATTACAATGGTAGGCATCGGCGTCCGTCGAGGACGTGGTATGTACGAGAGTTCTCGGAAAGGGCTTGCGATGCACGGTACCCGGCATGCGGTGGTAGTGACGCATACACGTCTGCGTGAAAGCGGCACGGTGGTCGAGGAAGCCGTCGAACAGCTGCGGCGCGCCGATTTCGAAGTGACGATCATCGACAACATCGAAGCGCCCGATTTCGGCAGCAAGACGCCAGTAGTGCCGAAAAACACGGAAATCGTGGTCGTGCTTGGCGGGGACGGTACCATTCTGCGCGCGGCCGAACTGGTTCATTGCACTGAAGTGCCCATCCTCGGCGTGAACCTAGGGCATGTCGGCTTTCTCGCCGAATTCGAAAGCTTCCAGATGAGCGAGGCGATCCGACGGATCGCGGAACATGACTATTCCATCGACGAGCGCATGATTGCCCACGTCGACGTGTGGCTTCCCGGCGAAACGGAACCCATTGAGGACTGGGCGCTGAACGACATCACGCTGGAACGTGCGGACCGAGGCAAGATGGTGGAACTGTCCATCCGCGTCGACGACGTGGAGATGAGCTCATTCGGTTGCGATGGCGTGATCGTATCCACGCCGACCGGTTCCACCGCATATGCGTTCTCCGCGGGTGGGCCGATCATGTGGCCGAATGTGAAGGCATTGCAATTGGTGCCGTTGGCCGCGCATGCATTGTTTGCACGTCCGCTCATCATCGGTTCCGGTTCCACGTTCGCCATTGACATTCTTGAGGATTCCACGTCGGATGGCTGGATCTGCTGCGACGGCCGTCGTCAACGCGCACTGCCGAAAGGCACACGTGTCGAAGTGCGTGAATCGAAATGCACTTTGCGATTGGCCCGTCTGTCCGGAGTGCCGTTCACGAACCGGCTCGTCACCAAATTCGACCTGCCTGTCGTCGGCTGGCGCGAGCAGGCGCGCAAGACCGGTGGCATACATCATGGACGGTCGTTCCCTGGAAACGGCGAACCGGAAAGCGGGAAGTGACCGGGCATGCTGGAAGAGCTTGAGATCCACAATCTCGGTCCGATTCGTTCCGCTCTGATCGCCCCGGCAGGCGGTATGACGGCGATCACCGGCGAGACGGGAGCCGGCAAATCGATGCTGCTCAGTGCGATCCGACTGATTTCCGGCGGTCCGTCCGATGGAGGCCGCGTTTCGGTGGGCGCTCAGGAGGCGTGGGCGCAGGGTGTGTTCGAAGTCGCCTCGTCGCCGGCCGCGGTGGCCGCGGCACGGGAAGCCGGCTTCGAACCGGAGGATGGCGAGCTGTTTCTGTCGCGTAAAGTGCCCGCTTCCGGGCGATCCCGCAGCATGCTGTCGGGACGTAGCGTGCCGCGTTCCGTACTCGCCTCCGTCGCCGCCGAACTGGTGACGATCCACGGACAGGCCGACCAATTGCGCATAGCGACCTCCTCACGTCAGCGCGAATTCCTTGACCGCTATGCGGGAGACGAAGTGGCTTTGGCCGCCTACGGCAAGGCATGGAACGCGTTGCGCGCGATGGACGAGCGGTTGGAACGGCTCAACAGCCAGGAATCGTCCATGCGCCAGCAGGCGGATTATCTGCGCGAATCAATCGAACGCATCAACCGTGTCGACCCGCAGCCGGGGGAGATGGACGAATTGCGTGCGCGCCGCGACCGCATCGAAAACGCGGCCGAGATCGCCGAAGGCGTGACGCGAGCGTTGGGCGCGTTGGACGCCTCGCAGGTGGCGGACGATGTCGAATCGTCCAGCGCGGCCGATTTGATTGACCATGCTTCGCAGGCGTTGCGCGCCATCCATGTGGAAGGCGTGTTTTCCGAGCTTGCCGACCGGCTTGACTCCATCAGCACCGACCTGTCCGACGTGGTGTTCAGCCTGTCGGGAGAAGTGGACAACGAAGCGAGTATGGAGGATTTGGACGCCATCAACGGGCGCATCCACGAGCTGGACGAGCTGACCCGCCGATGGGGGCCGGAATTGTCCGACGTGATTGCATGGCGAGACAAGGCCGTATACGATCTGGAGGATCTGGACGCCTCCCCGGAAAAGGTCGAACAGCTGGAAGCCAAACGGGCGCAGTTGCTTAACGCGGCGAAAAAAGCCGCGCAGGCTATAAGCAAACGGCGCAGGACCGCGGCCAAGGAGCTTGCTTCCAAAGTCACCGCCGAACTTGACTCGCTGGCCATGGGCACTTCGAAACTTGAGATTCGCGTGGCCGAACGCGAACAGTTGGACGCCACCGGAGCGGACGACATCGAATTCCTCTTCACCCCGTTCCCCGGCTCCCCGCAACTGCCGATGGGCAAAAGCGCATCCGGCGGCGAGCTGAGCCGTCTGATGCTCGCGCTCGAATTGGTGGCCGCCGAAAAGCATGTCGTGGCCGGCGGAACCGTGCCGCCGATGACGTTCATCTTCGATGAGGTCGACGCCGGCGTGGGTGGCAAGGCCGCTGTGGAGCTGGGTGCCCGCTTGGCCAAACTCGCCCAATCCGCGCAGGTTCTGGTCGTCACGCACCTGCCGCAGGTCGCCTCCTGGGCGGACGAACAATATGTGGTCGCCAAAGGCGAAACCAAGGATGGTTCCATCGCCACCACCATCAGCCAGGTGCGCGGGGATGAGCGCGTGCACGAAATCGCCCGCATGCTGTCCGGCAGCGAAAGCGAAACATCTCTGGAACATGCCGAGGAACTGCTCAAATCGTCGGTGCTTGACTGACGGCGGATTCAATCGTAAAAAGTAATCGCAAATCGTAAAAGCGGTAATTGCAAAACAAAGGAGCCGATATGACACAGGAAACCAAGGCGAACCAAGGCAAAGGCGCCATCTTCGACCTTGACGGCACGCTACTCGACTCCATGGGCGTGTGGGATCAGGTGGACGTCGATTTCCTTGCCAAACGCGGCATCGAGGTGCCGGACGACTACATGCAGAAGGTCGCCGCCATGCAATTCCGCCAGATCGCCGAATACACAATCGCACGATTCGGCCTGTCGGACACTCCCGAAGCGTTGATGGAGGAGTGGGACCATATGGCACGTGTCATGTACGCCACGGTGGTTGAAGCCAAACCGTATGCGCGCGAATACCTGGCAGCGTTGAAGGCGAGCGGGGCGAAACTGGCCGTGGCCACGTCATTGCCGCCGATGCTGCGCGAACCCGCCATGAAGCACGTCGGCATTTTCGACTATTTCGATGACGTGGTCAGCGTCGACGATGCTGGCGACGTCGGCAAAACGGAGCCGGACGTATATCTGCTGGCCGCGTCGCGTCTCGGCATCAAACCAAGCGACTGCACCGTATTCGAGGATCTGCTGGTCGGCATGCGCTCGGCCAAGTCGGTCGGCATGCATGTGTGGGCCATGCACGACGATTCCTCCGACGCCGACTGGCCTGAGATCTGCAATCTGGCCGACGGCGTCATGTTCGACTTCCACGACGCGCCCGTCATACTGTAACGGTTTGCATCATCGCCTGATGTTTCCGGGCCATTGCGTGATTCGACCGCTTCACGCTTTCATGACGCCGATCAGGTCCATATCTTGTTGAGCCTCATGAAGACGCGGCTCATGATTGTTCCCTATACGCCTTCTCGAACATGCCAAGCAGATCAAGCAGGCTGATGTCGGCGGCCTTGGCGGCGGTTACCGTCTGCCGGAACACGTCCATGATGCGTTCGCGCGCACGTTCCTTCATAAGCTCGTTGCCGTGGGCCAGCACGAACGTGCCTTTGCCCTGCACATTCTCGACAAGCCCCTCATCCGCCAGCTCGCTGTACGCTCTGGCGATGGTGAGCACGCTGATGTGCAGTTCCTTGGCAAGCTTCCTGAGGGAGGGGAGCGCCTCGCCGGTTTGCAGTTCGCCCGACATGATCGCCGCTCGGATCTGATCTTCGATCTGTTCGTAAATCGGTTTGCCGGACGCGGATGAGATGTTCAGCTTCACTGTATCCCTTTCTGCGAGTGATATATATCCTGACCGAACAGTGTACGCAAACTGTTCAACAGCTATATATAACAGTAACACAGATTTGGCCATGCTGTTATAGTATGTTCTATAACAGCATGGCCGTAATTGAAAACCTTGGTATTCCGCCATTCTGAACAGTTGGCGCCTACCAGCTGCGGTGCCTGTCCGTCACTCGTTCGACGGATGGATGAGACGGTGGAAGGACAGGTAGATCAGCCAAGACACCGGCAGCGCCAGCATGAACAGGGGATAGAACCATGCGATCGGCAGGTGCCCATAGAGAACCCCAGCCAGCACCGGCCCCAACGCCATACCCAAGTCGATGCCCATATAGTACGTGCCGTTGGCCAAGCCACTGCGCTCCCGGCCGGCGATCACCACCGCCTGCGCCTGCGTGACGGAACTCATCAGTCCATAACTGGCCGCCATGGCGATGCCCGCGCCAAGCAGATACCAATCGTTCGTCATGAACGTGAGAAAGGCAAGCGACGCCAACATCGCAAACGAACAGACGACAAGCCAGAAACGGAAACCCTTCGAATCGAACAGGTCGCGCAACGTGAGCCGCAGTGCCAGCAGCGCGGCCGCATAGAACACGAAGAACAAGTCGGACGAGATACGCAGATGTCGTGCGGAAATGTAATCCACCAGGAACGACTGGTTCGCGAAATAAGGGATGGCGAACATCATGAACACCGCGGCCAATGGAATGGCCCGTGGCTCCACCAGATTGCGAAGACGCAGACGATGCCGTAACGACTGCTCGGCGGCAACGGTTTTACGAGCCGGCCTGCCACCGTTTTTCACCAGCAGAACCGTCACGAACGCGCACACGTTAAGCGTCAGCGATGCGATGAACGTCCACTGGTAGCCGACGGCCGCCTGCAGACGGATGCCGAGTGCCGGGCCGACCGCAATCGCCAACGCGTTGACGATGCCGTACAATCCCATGCCCGCGCCCATATGCCGGATCGGAAGCAGCAGCGACACCCACGTCGCCAGACAAACCGTGCCGCATGCGAAGCCAAGCCCGTTGACCATGCGCGCCACGACCAGCATGCCCGTCGAATCGGCAAGACAATACATGACGCCCGCCACGATGTACAGCACCGTTCCCGCAGCCACCAGCAACCTCTTGCTGACCAAATCCGACAGATTGCCCGCGATGGGACGGCAGAACAGAGACACGAAACTCATCGCGCCGGCGATCACGCCCATCAGCGCGCCCGTCGCTCCCATCGACTCGCCATAGCCGGCGATGACCGGCGTGATCACCATGTTGCTGGTCATGAAGAAGAACGTCGCCAGCATCACCAGCGCCACGTCACGGGTGATGAGCCGGTCCTTCCTCGGTTCCGCGGGTCCATCCGGCCGATTTGCCGTTACGCCCGACTGCGATGCTGAAGCTACGCTCATGATTCTCCTGCCTTTCGGGAACGCACTGTACCAGCGTCAATGAAAAACGGCCGCCCGCGTATCGCGGACAGCCGATTCTTCTATGTATCGTTGCCGTTTGCCTGTTCGAAACCTTACAGCGCCTTCGCGGCCTGCTCGACGAATCCTTCCATGCCGTCGATTTCGACGACGTTATCGAAACGCACGTCGGCGGTCTCAAGACCGCGCAGCGCGGCCGGAGCGGTGGTGCCGGTGGCCTTGGCAAGCATGTCCATGCATTCGAAATCGGTGCCGGACGCGTCAAGACCCAGAGATTCGTTGACTACGCGCGGGAACTTGTACGGGCTGGCGGTGGACAGCAGCACGCGCGGCGTGAGCGGATCGCGCGGCATCTGCTGCATGACGTAGTAGCCGCATGCGGTGTGCGGGTCGATCACGTAATGGTTCTTGTTCCAGCAGTCCGCGATCATCTCGCGCACCTGGTTCTCATCGGCCCAACCGGTGCCGAAGATGGAACGAATCTTCTTCATCATCGGCTCGGGAACCTCGTAGGCGCCCCACTGGTTCAGATCGTTCATCAGCATGGAGATCAGGCGTGTGTCCTTGTCGGACATGTAATACAGCATGCGCTCCAGGTTCGATGAGATGAGGATATCCATCGACGGGGAAATGGTCTGGAAGAACGGACGCTGACGGTTGTACGTGCCGGAAGTCAGGAAGTCGAACAGCACGTTGTTCTTGTCGGACGCCACCACAAGATGCTTGACCGGCAGGCCCAGCAGCTTCGCGTAATAGCCGGCGAGGATATCGCCGAAATTACCCGTCGGCACAACGAACTCGACCTCGTCGCCCACATTGATGACCTGGCGTTCCAGCAGCTGCGCGTACGCGGAGAAGTAATAGACGACCTGCGGCACCAGACGGCCCACATTGATGGAATTCGCGGAGGAAAGCACCACATGCGAATCATCGGCGAGACGTTCGGCAAGCTCCTTGTCGCCGAAAATGCGCTTGACGGCGGACTGCGCGTCATCGAAATTGCCCTTGACCGCGCACACGTTCACATTGGAGCCGGACTGCGTGGTCATCTGCAGCTCCTGCACCTGGCTGACCTTGCCTTCCGGATAGAACACGGTGATGCCGGTGCCCGCGGCGTCCGCGAAACCAGCCAACGCGGCCTTGCCGGTGTCGCCGGACGTGGCAGTGACGATCATGATCTTCTCATCCGCGTCGCCATCCGCCGGAGTGGTGCGCGCCATGAAACGCGGCAGAATCTGCAGCGCCACATCCTTGAACGCGGAAGTCGGACCGTTGAACAGTTCCATCACATAGTCATCGCCGAGCGGCTTGACCGGAGTGATCTTCTCGTCGGACCACTGCGGGCCGTACGCCTCGTCGATGCACTCCTTGAGCTCGGCCTCGGTGTAGTCCGGCAGCAGCACGGACAGCACATCGAACGCGATCTGCTGGTAGGACTTGCCGGCCAAGGAAGCGATATCCACATGGGTCTCACCCAAGGAGTCGGTCACGAACAGGCCGCCATCATCGGCGATGCCCTTGCGGATGGCCTGCTTGGAGGTAAGCGAATCGGTGGTGCTGCGTGTGCTGTGGAACGTGGTCACTTGATTTCCTTAGCAATAGAACGGACAGATTACGTCAAACGTGCTTCTCAGTGTACCGGCACAGGTGGGAAGAACGTCGCCTCGCGTCCGTGGAATGGGACGCCGACCCCATACGATTGCCGACGGAAGGTCCTGCTTTTCCACGTGGCACCGCGATCGTGCCGTCCATGTCTTCGCGCGCAGGCGGTGCCATATTTCCCACATGTTTCGAAACCCGGTTTTCCTCCGATCGTTTTCACACGTACACTGCTCTGTAACCCGCGGTACAGCGGATGATCATTCCGAAGTCAAGGAGGGCTTCATGACTGCATCACCTCTTGCGCAAACACCGAACGACATGTTCAACGCGCCCATCGCCGAAGCGGATCCGGAAATCGCCGAAATCCTCGACGCCGAACTATCCAGGCAGCAAAACGGACTCGAAATGATCGCATCCGAGAATTTCGTGCCACGCGCCGTCCTACAGGCACAAGGCTCCGTACTGACCAACAAATACGCCGAAGGCTATCCGGGACGCCGCTACTACGGCGGCTGCGAGCAGGTGGACAAAATCGAAACCATCGCCCGCGAACGCGCCAAAAGCCTATTCGACGCCGAATACGCCAACGTACAGCCGCACTCCGGCGCACAGGCCAACGCAGCCGTCTACCAGGCGCTCGTCAAACCCGGCGACACGGTCCTCGGCCTCGCCCTCGACCACGGCGGCCACCTCACCCATGGCATGAAAATCAACTTCTCCGGCCGCTTCTACCACGCCGAAGCCTACGGCGTGAATCCCGAAACCTTCCGCATCGACCCGGAAATCATCCGCCAGCGTGCGCTCGAAACCCATCCCGCCATGATCATCGGCGGATGGAGCGCCTACCCGCGCATCGAAGACTTCAAAGCCATGAAGGAGATCGCCGACGAGGTCGGCGCCAAATTCTGGGTGGACATGGCCCACTTCGCCGGCCTCGTAGCCGCCGGACTGCATCCAAGCCCCGTCCCATACGCCGACGTCGTATCCTCCACCGCGCACAAAACCCTCGGCGGCCCACGCTCCGGCTTCATCCTCGCCAAGCAGGAATACGCCAAGAAACTCAACTCCGCCGTATTCCCCGGCCAGCAAGGCGGCCCGCTCATGCACGTCATCGCCGGCAAGGCCGTCGCCTTCAAAGTCGCCGCCACCCCGGAATTCAAAGACCGCATGCAACGCACCCTCGACGGCGCCAAGATCCTTGCCGAACGCCTCATGGCCGACGACGTCAAAAACAACGGCATCAGCGTCCTGACCGGTGGCACCGACGTGCACCTGGTCATGGTCGACCTACGCAACAGCGAAATGGACGGCAAACAAGGTGAAGACCTCCTCGCACAATGCGGCATCACCATCAACCGCAACACCGTCCCGTTCGACCCACGCCCCGCATCCGTGGCCTCCGGCCTGCGCATCGGCACCAGCGCACTCGCCACCCGCGGCTTCGGACCCAAGGAATACGAGGAAGTCGCCGACATCATCGGCACCGCTCTCGCCGCAGGACAGGACGCCGACGTCGACGCGCTCAAGGCGCGCGTCGACAAGCTTGCCGAAGACTTCCCGCTTTACCCGGGACTCGACCAAATCCACTGATCACCAGCCTCGACTGACGAAATCGCGTCCCGCCGCGCAACCAACGACCCGAAAATGGCCGTCATTGCCCAGCGAGGCGTGATTTCGCGCTATTCTAAGAGACTATGACGAATCCACAGAACCAAGGCACCGCCATGAACGCCGACGTGTTCGAAGCAGTATGCGCCATGGGCGACGCAGCCCGCACCGCGCAATCGCAACTTGCCCAGGCAAACACCGAAGCCAAAAACCAACTGCTCAACGCCATCGCCGACGCACTCGACCAGCATGCGGACGACATCGCCGCAGCCAACACGCTCGATATGAACCAAGCCGAAACCGACGGCATGGACGCCGGCAAACTCGACCGACTCAGATTCGACCAGCAGCGCATCACCGCCGCCGCGCAAGGCGTACGCCACGTGGCATCCCTACCAGACCCCATCGGCGAAATCGTACGCGGATACCATCTGGAAAACGGCCTACGACTGCAGCAGGTACGCGTCCCCATCGGCGTGCTCGGCATGATCTACGAAGCACGTCCCAACGTCACCGTCGACGTTGCCTCCCTATGCATCAAATCCGGCAACGCCGTCCTGCTGCGCGGCGGACACGCGGCCGAACACACCAACGCGGCAACACTCGCCGTCATCGCCGACGTACTCACCAAACACGGATACGACCACAACATGATCGCCACCGTAGACCAATACGGACGCGACGGCGCCACCGCCATGATGGAAGCACGCGGCCACATCGACGTGCTCATCCCACGCGGGGGAGCAGGACTCATCCAAGCCGTGGTACGCAACTCCAAAGTCCCCGTCATCGAAACCGGAGCCGGCAACGTGCACATCTACGTCGACCGCACCGGCAACCCCGACAAAGCCATCCCCATCCTCATCAACGCCAAAACCCAACGCGTCGGCGTATGCAACGCCACCGAAAAACTCCTCGTCCACAAAGACATCGCCGAAAGCTTCCTGCCGAAAGCCGCGGCAGCGCTCGCCGCAGCGGGAGTCGAAATGCATGCCGACGAACGCGCGTATGGCATCATCGAACATGCCGGAATCGCAAATGCGCAACTCGTGCATGCCACCGACGAGGATTGGGACACCGAATATCTGGCACTCAAAATCGGCATCAAGGTGGTCGACTCGCTTGACGAGGCCATCGCGCATATCAACCGTCACTCCACCGGGCACACCGAATCCATCATCGCCGAAGACTATTCGGCCATCGAGGAATTCACCGCCCGCATCGACTCGGCGGTGGTGATGGTCAACGCCTCCACACGTTTCACCGATGGCGGCGTGTTCGGATTCGGCGCGGAACTTGGCATCTCCACACAGAAGATGCATGCGCGCGGTCCGATGGGGCTGCGCGAGATGACCACGACCAAATGGATTGGCTACGGAACAGGACAGGTGAGAGAATGAGCGACGAAGTCATGCAGGACAATATGCAGCACACCATGCAGGACAACAAGAACCCATGGAACGCGGACTTGACCGACCCAATGCTCAGATTGCGATTGGCATCCGAACGATTGAGCATCGTGCGGTATGTGTTCCTTGTGCAGGTCGAAGACGGTATCGCGTCCGCGGACGAACGCGCCTCGCTCGAATACGCCGACGCGGTGTTGATCGGCTGGCCCGAAACCGACGCTTCGGACGTCATCACTCCCGATGCCGCCCAGCTTGACGATATCGACGAGCAGATGCGGGTCATGGAACAGCACATCGCCAAGTTCAGCGCGATGGAACGAGATCATGACATCGTCGGCATGACCGACACGCTGATTCGTGTCACCGAGCGCGTTGCCGGAATCCGCAGTATATACCAGCCGGATTTCCCGCTGCCGACATTCGCCGAGATTCGACGTGTGGTGCAGGACGAGTGGGATGAGGATATGGACAAGATCGATCCCGACAACGCCTCACCGACCGCGGACAGCATCGAGCAGGAAACCGCCGACGCGGACAAAGAGCAGCAGGCCGAGAAACAGGCCGAACAGCAGGCCGATGGCGCGCAAAAGAGCGGAGCGTCCGCATGACCGGACCAAAACGCATGCGGCCGGAATCTGCGGAGGCCGATCCCGAACTGACCGTCAGCTACGTGGTCGAGCCGGAACGACGCATGTCGGAACTATCCGTAGACCGGCCGCAATCAGCCGTGACCACCGGACGCAGGTCCGCACGAGGCAACTGGCACAACCGGTTGCGCATCGGCATCATGGGCGGCACTTTCGATCCGATCCATAACGGCCATTTGGTCGCAGCCTCCGAAGTGTCCTGGGTGTACGACCTCGACGAGGTGATCTTCGTGCCGACCGGACGGCCGGTGTTCAAGTTGGACAAGAAGGTCACCAATGCGGAGGACCGGTACCTTATGACGGTCATCGCCACCGCGTCGAATCCGAAATTCACCGTGTCGCGCGTGGACATCGACCGTCCCGGCGTCACCTACACCATCGACACCCTGCGTGACATCCGCGCCCAGTATCCCGATGCGGAACTGTTCTTCATCACCGGTGCCGACGCCGTGGCGGAGATCATGCAATGGAAGGACGCCAACAAGATGTGGGAGCTGGCGCATTTCGTGGCCGTGACACGTCCCGGTTATTCCTCGCCGGACGGCGTGAAATTACCTGAAGGCAAGGTGGATACGCTGGAGATTCCCGCTTTGGCGATTTCCTCCACGGATGTGCGTCGCCGCGCCGAACATGGCGAACCCGTCTGGTATCTCGTACCCGATGGCGTGGTGCAATACATCGGTAAACACGGCCTATACCGATAGAAGATGGATGGGGCCGTCCGCATGGCCCCCGAACACACGGGGTCGGTGAGGTCTGCGCGGCCGGTTAGTATGGGTCACATCCACTTCGCTAGAACAGACGTTTGGAGACACGGTGAGCGCAATCCTTGAAGGAAAGCCGGATAAGAACCTTATCCTTGTCACAGGCAGAGCACACCCGAAGCTGGCGGCGGAAGTCGCCGAACAGCTCGGCATCGATGTTCTGGAAACCACAGCATATGACTTCGCGAACGGCGAAATGTACGTGCGCTACACCGAATCCGTGCGCGGCGCGGACGTGTTCGTGCTGCAAAGCCATTCCAATCCGGTCAACCAGGCCATCATGGAACAGCTCATCATGATCGATGCGCTGAAGCGCGCTTCCGCCCGTTCCATCACCGCGGTCTGCCCGCTGCTGGGCTATTCCCGCCAGGATAAGAAGCACCGCGGCCGCGAGCCCATCTCCTGCCGTCTGGTGTTTGACCTGCTCAAGACCGCAGGCGCCGACCGCATCATGAGCGTCGATCTGCATGCGGCGCAGTCGCAAGGCTTCTTTGACGGCCCGGTCGATCATCTCATCGCCATGCCGGTGCTGGTCGACTATATCCGTGACCGTTTCTCCAACCAACTTGACAACGTCGCTGTCGTCTCCCCGGACGCCGGTCGTATCCGTGTTGCCGAACAGTGGGCGCAGCGCCTCGGCGGCGGTCCGCTCGCCTTCGTGCACAAGACCCGCGACATCACCCGCCCGAACCAGGCGGTCGCCAACCGTGTGGTCGGCGACGTCGCAGGCAAGGACTGCGTGCTTGTCGACGACCTGATTGACACCGCGGGCACCATCGCCGGCGCATGCAACGTGCTTAAGGATGCCGGAGCCAAGTCGGTGACCGTCGTCGCCACGCATGGCGTGCTGTCCGGCCCGGCCGTGGACCGACTGAAGAACTGCGGCGCACGCGAGGTCGTGCTCACCGATACCGTGCCGATTCCGGAAGAAAAGCGTTGGGATGGGTTGACTGTCCTGTCGATTGCGCCGCTATTGGCCAGCGCCATTCGCGCCGTGTTCGAGGACGGTTCCGTCGCGGAGCTGTTCGACACGTATCCGGAGCATCACGGGCAGGGATTCCTGTTCGCCTGATTGTATTGATTTTCGACGGTGACATTTTGATTATTGGCGATTAGAATGCCGCCGTCGCTTTTTAAGGGTCCTGATTTATTCGGGGCCCTTATTCTTTTGCTTGGCGTTTTATATCGTTTTTTGTATCGGACGTTCGATGGAATGCCCCCGACACGGGTTGTTTTTTTTATGTTGATAAGTTTGTTGTGTTTTGCAGCAAAGTCGAAAGTGTTCGTAAACCAACGTTTTGCTGAAGAATCGCTTCGTGTAATGCTTTTCTTGCTTCTGTGGGCGAGATGTATTCGCATTGTTTGCAAACGATTTCAGTGAAAAAGAAAGGTGATTATGGACTGGAATATAAGGGATTTGCATTTGTTTAGTATTCCTTTGCTGTAAAAAGATGTATTTTCAGGAACCGTTTGCAGATTTGTGGCGCTTGAGGTATATTGTCATCATCCGAATGACGCAAGGAGGCGCTTCAAGGTTTCCGGCCAAATTCGGCTTGAAGGAAGTAATCAAGGAGAAGAATTCAATGATGAATCGTATTATCAAAACAGCAGTGTATGACCGCGGTCGCGGCGATGTCCGTTGGCACTTTGGCCGCATGTGGTAGCTCGGATTCGGGCTCTGACGCCAAAGGTAAGGTTTATTATCTGAACTACAAGCCGGAGATTAATGACGCTTGGAAGGCTCTAGCGAAGAAGTACACGGAGAAGACGGGTGTGGAGGTCAAGGTCGAGACCGCTGCGTCAGGCACGTACCAGCAGACGCTGAAGTCCGAGTTCGCCAAGTCCGAGGCCCCGACTTTGTTCCAGCTCAGCGGTGTGGCTGAGTACCAGACGTGGAAGGCTTACACTTCCGACATGTCTGACACTGAGCCGTATAAGCAGCTCAAGGATAAATCCATGGTTCTGAAGGACGGCGATAGCGTCGGAGGTGTCCCGTATGTAGTGGAGGCATATGGCCTGATCTACAACAAGGATCTGCTGGCCAAGTACATCGCTACCGATGGCGCCAAGATCAAGAGCGCTGACGACATCGACAACTTCGACACCTTGAAGGCCGTGGCTGATGACATCCAGGCTAAGAAGGACCAGCTTGGTGTCAAGGGCGCGTTCACCTCGGCCGGTTTCGATTCCAGCTCCGACTGGCGTTTCAAGAGCCTCTTGGCCAACAATCCGTTGTATTTCGAGTTCCGTGACGATAACGTCACCGAGCAGCCGGAATCCATCAAGGGCACATATCTGCCGCAGTTCAAGCAGATCTTCGACCTGTATCTGGAAGATTCCACCTGCCCGAAGTCCCAAGTCAGCTCCAAGACCGGTGACGACGCGAATTCCGAGTTCGCGCTCGGTGAGGCTGTATTCTACGAGAACGGCACTTGGGCATGGCCTGATTTGCAGAAGGCTGGAGTGAAGGCCGAATCCGTGGGCATGATGCCGATTTACATGGGTGTTGAGGGCGAGGAGAATCAAGGTCTTGACGTGAACTCCGAGGCATATTGGTGCATAAACTCCAAGGCATCCGACGCGGACAAGAAGGCCACCAAGGACTTTCTGAAGTGGGTCATCACCGACCAGGCCGGCATTGATGCCATCTCAAATGATATGGGGCTGACTACGCCGTTCAAGTCGTTTGAAGACGTCAAGTCAGACAATCCGCTGGTCCAGGCCGAGGTTGCCTATCAGGATTCCGGCAAGGAGGCGGTTTCTACCAGGCCGAACGGTATGTTCCCGTCAGATGAGTGGAAGAACCAGCTCGGTTCCGCGTTGCTTGAGTACGCTCAGGGCACTGGCGATTGGAATGCCGTCAAGAAGGCTTTCGTGGATAATTGGAAGACCGAATACGACGCAACTCACTGATAATCTCGCCATGAAAGAGATGGTGTGACGCTCTTCTGGTGAACAATGGGTCGGAACCAGGGTTTTTCTTCCCCTGGTTCCGACCTTTTCATTATTGCTGAGCTTGTGAGCAGATGGCAATTAGAAGACACGCCGTGGGGAGGGTTGCATTGGTGTTTTTCGGGCTGGTTTTTGGTTGTTTTGGTTTCTTCTGTGTTTTATGGCGATGGAATGGCTTGCGATCGGCGGTTTTCGACACGCCGATGAATGCGTTGCGCCGCAAGGGTTTTTACGGGGTTTGAGGAATGCCGATTTGCGCAAGTGGACGGGTTCGTGTAAGTTAATCCCTTGCTGCCGCTCAGCGAGTGGTCCGGATGGTTCCGGTCCGCGAGGTGGGTGAGT
>OHFM01000335.1_pt1 | contig 21500 bp, 29 predicted proteins | sample 1567511 | NCBI WGS metagenome assembly OHFM01 (sample SAMEA3879571, study PRJEB24766) | human gut metagenome | biome: human-associated habitat; feature: feces | place: USA | collected 1985/1987
GAGATAATAGAAAAAAATTAAGTAAAGATTTACAAAAATTAATGTATAAAAGAAACCAGACTGATTTTTGGTTGAATGAATTATATACTCCAAGATATGAATTTATCAATAAGATGAGCTCTGCCGGGCGGGTTCTTCCGGCTCTTGAGGCAGCAGAGCAACCGGATTATTCTACTGCTTTCTCTCTTGCTTATAAAAAATATCTCGCTGTATGGAGGCAGAAGGAGATGATACAATTATCAAGACAACGTATACACCCCTGCACGCCCACGACACTTACGGAAGTATCGGAGACTCTATTTTAAGAATTCCCGAATATGTATCAAAGGCGAAAGAATTAGGATTAACTTCATTAGGATTAACTAATCATGGTTCATTATCTACTTTTGTTAATTTCTATGAAGAATGTACTAATAATAATATTAAACCTATTATTGGCTGTGAGTTTTATCTGGTTGAAAATAAGTTAATTAAAGATAAAGAACATAAGCATTGTAATCATATTATTCTTCTGGCAAAGAATAATGATGGACTAAAAAATTTAATACTTATTCATAATGATGCTTATCGTGAAGGATTTTATTATAGGCCCAGAACAGACTTAAATACTATAGAAAAATATAGTGATAATTTAATCTGTTTAACGGCGTGTATAGCTAGTCCTTTAAATAATCCTGACGAAGAAAAACGAGAACAGATTTTATTACGATTATTATCTATTTTTCGTAATGATTTATATTTAGAAATCCAGCCAGGACACTTTAAAGAACAAATAGATTATAATGATATTTTAGTCCAGTTAAGTCAAAAATATAACGTAAAACTCACAGCTACTAATGATATTCATTATCTTAACAAAGAAGATGCTAAGATACATGATTATCATGTTAAAGAATCCCGAAAAATGCAGATAATGTCTACGATGATATATCCGGATATCATTTATTATCTAATGAATAGGGAAGAATTAAGTACTAATTTTGTAATTACAGAATATCTTAATCAGGATATTATAAATGAAGCAATAGATAATACTAATTTAATTGCTTCAAAATGTAACGTAACACTCGATACAAAACAAATTATGCCGCATTATTCATTAAAGATAGATGAAGATAAGGTATTAAGAGATTTGTGTTATAAAGAACTTAACAGTCAGCATTTGTCTAATGAATATAAAACCAGGCTTGATTATGAACTTAACGTTATTAAAACATTAGGATTTTCTGGCTATTTCTTAATCGTTAAAGATATGATAGATTTTTGCGATAGAAATGGCATCGCACGAGGACCCGGAAGAGGTAGTGCAGCCGGCTCTCTCGTATCTTATTTATTAAACATTAGTATTGCTGATCCGATTAAGTATAATCTAATGTTTGAAAGATTCTTATCTATAGACAGAAAAGCTTTACCAGATATAGATACTGATTTAGCTCCTGATAAAAGACCGGAAGTATATCAACATATTATTGATAAATATGGTAAGGATAATTGTTGTTTTATCTCTACGTTTAATATAAGAAAAGCAAGAAACGCTATTAAGGCTTCTTGCAGATTACTTGGATATAATACAGATATTGCTAATAAGATATCTAAGAAAATTCCTTATGTTAATTATGATGACGAAGGAGAAAAACACGTTAATATTTCGGTTCAGGAAGCTTTTAAAACTATCGAAGATTTCAGAAAAATAGCTAAATCATATCCTGACATAGTTAAGTTAGCCGATAAACTTGAAGGTTATCCATCAAGTACTGGTATTCATCCGGCTGGAATAGTTATCGCACCATTTAATGTTAATGAATGTTATCCATTAATTAATTGTAATAACAGTCTTCTAATGGCTACTTCATTAGACTTAAAAGATGTCGAAAAATTATCCGGTGTTAAGTTTGATCTATTAGCTCTTAGTTCGCTTAAAGCTATAGATAAAACACTTAAAGAAGTTGGCGTTACATTTAACTATTCCGATACTGTATTATTATCGGATTCTAAAGTCTGGGACTTAATTGGTTCCAGTAATACTACAGGTTTATTTCAGATATCTTCGAATACTTATAAAGCGAGGATGCCGTTATTAAAACCTAAATCAATACCGGAACTTGCAAACTGTTTAGCTCTGGTAAGAGGACCGTGTATATCTTCCGGTGCTGATAAAAAATATGTTCAGATTCTACATAAAGAATTAGAACCAGAAATAATTCATGACGTATACTGGAAAGCTACCAAAGATACGTATGGAATCGTAATATATCAGGAACAAATTTTAAAAATTTGTATGAATATAGGTTTCGATTCTGAAACTGCTTATAATATTTTAAAGGCTGTTTCTAAGAAGAAAATAGATAAAATTAATAACTATAAACAAGACTTCTATAAGCTCGGCAAAAACAAGAAAATTAATATTGAAGCTCTGGATAAAATATGGAGCGAAATTGTTGGTGCCGGGCTTTATGCGTTTAATACAGCTCATGCGGTTAGTTATGCCTTAGTTTGTTATTGTAGTGCCTGGTTAAAGACTTATTATCCACTACAATATATGAAGAATCTTCTTAGTATTCAATATGATAAATCGTTAGATAAAGATAGTATTATAACTATTTTATTCGAATGTAAAAGACTCGATATAGAATTTTTACCACCAGATTTAATTAAATCTCAATGGGAATTTACTATCGAAAATTCTAAGATAAGAATTGGTTTTTGTGCTATTAAGGGAATTGGTGAAAATGCCTATCTGGCAATTAAAGATAAAGTTAATACCGGTTTAACCGGTATAGATTTTGTTAAAGAAGCTCAAGATAGGATTATCAACAAAAAGATAATACAGATTCTTATCGCGGCCGGGATGTTTGGAGATATTTATTCAACAGCAGAATATTATATGACTACAGTCAGAAAAGAAAAAGATTGGGATTATATAATTAAATTAGGAAATAAAAACTATAATTTATATAATACAACCGATTTCTCAGAAGAATTATTTGGTTCTGATTTATTTTTAAATTAATTAAAAGAGGACGAAAAATGGTTGAACGTTTAGATAGTATTGTGCGTACAGTTAATACTTTCGCAGCCAGAAAATCTGAATTTAGAAATTTAGCATTAAGCGCTGTTAAATTTCGCTGCTGTTCTTTATTATTTGATATCGCACATAATTTATATACCAGTTATGAATATCATAAATATTCCAGTTATTATCGTGAACCAGAAGAAGGATTAAATGAAATTCAAAATGTATTTAATCAAATACTTGATTTGTATAAACAAATTAAAACCAATAATGAATTAACAACTTCTGATGAATGTCTCGATTATCTTAAAAAGAATTTTTTAGTAGCATTTAATAATATTTTAACTTATCAGCTTCTTAATGATACTAATCTGTATTATAAAGCTGAAGAATGTGTTGAATATTCTTCTGAAAAAATTAACGATATTTATCTTGGTAAAAAGATTAGAGTATCGAGAAACAATGTAAATATCTTAGCTATGTTTAATAATAGCGATAGATCTGATGATTTAGCTGATAATATTTCTCTTATTAATTATGGTAAATTTGTTAACGAAATAAAAGAAGCCAATCCAGATCATGAAGTTAACGCTTTTATCACAGCAGAAGAGAAAGATAAATATAAACAACCGTTTAGAAATTATCAGTTTACTAAGAAATTATTCGGTGATACTTCCAGTTTTAGAATTTCTAATAATTTTGATATTGGCTATATCTATTCTAATAGAGGATATACTAATAATCACGATGCTTATTTACGTATTCATACCCACGTTAGAAATAACGGATTAGAGATTATCGGTGCTCCTGTTTATTTATTTGATTCTAAAACATTAGGAAATATTTTACCGTATCTTTCTAATGTAAGAATCGTTGGCGATATTCAGCACTCTGAATCTATCTTTATTACTGGTAATAAAACGCTGCGTAATCAGGACTTTTTCTCTGTTTGGGCAGTTATGGATACCATTATTGATATTTATCAGGGTAAATCGTTTGGAGAAGATATTTCGTTAAGGACTTCTTCTGCTCCAGATAATGAAGTTACTTTTAGAAGTATTTATATTGATATTTTCGAAGTAGAAGACGTATTAAAAAATATGCCTAAAGCGCTTGTTAAATTTAAACAAAACGTTAATCAGGCTCGTATGCTTAAAACAGATGAAGAAATCAGGAGACCGATGCTGCCATTTAATGCAGGTCAGTTAGGTCTTGTACTTGTATCTGGTTATGTTGATGGTATTATTGATGAAGGCGATGGAAATTATCATGTAATTAAAGGCTCTGTTTCTAAACAGAAAGAAGATCCTGTTCGTAGAGAAAATGATAATACTAGTTATCAACTTATAACTACTAATAGTCATAAAACTGTAGTAACTATTGTAACTGGTGATGGTACAATTCGTGAACTATTCTGATATTAAAGAAAGGAGGAATTATTAATTGTGTCTCTCATAGAAATTAAAAGCAATTATTCCAATAAACTAATTGGATATGCTGACCAGCTCGTAGTATATGATAGCAATTATGGCGAACTTCCTGTATATATGTCGTTATATACTTATCAATCCACAATGAAGACCTTTAGGCCCTCTATTAATAAAACTAAAAATAGTGCTAATAATATGTATCGTATGACCAGCGATGATTATACATATTTTGGTTATAGAATTGAAAATGAGTTTGGACCAGATTTTTTCGGAAGATTTAGATGGGGACATTTACCATATGTTAATGTTAAGCAGTCTAAAATTCATGGTACGGATATGGTTAATGCTATTTCTTATGCTGAAGAAACTGATTTTACAACGGCTACTAGGCCGTCTATTCGTCAATATCTTATTTATCTTCCGTTATCTTCGATTTTAAATAATATTGCTGGTGACGATAGAACTAAAATTCTTAAACTTCGTAATAGAGATGCTTTATTAAAAGGAGAAGTAATGCTTTCTAAAGCATTTCAATCTGAAGTATTTAAATTATTAAGAAGTACAACTAGCATTCCTATATTAGAAGATTGGATTGAATATCTGATTAATAATGATTGTATTTCTTGCAGACTTTGTAGTTGTTTATATTCTAATCTTTATAACGAAGATAATATATTCGCTGTAGAAGTATATTTTAGAGAAGCCTCTATTAAAAGAGAAATTTCACGAGGATTAGCCGAAAAACGTATTAATATTAATTGTTCTAATGAAGTATCTGAACGAACTCAAAAGATACAGAATTTAACAGATTATCTTGGTCAATATTCTGGTCAGTTAATCGATAAAGCTGCTAATAAATTTACTCCTATCTTTAATCCGGAACAAGATTCGTTTACAGAGAAAGAACAGGATTATTTTGATTTTGCAGAATACTATGGCCGTTTAAAATTCTTTGAAGCGCAGAAAAATGTTATCGCATCTATTGCCCGTAACTTAGTAAAGAATAAATCGTGTCTCGTTGTGGGTGAGATGGGAACAGGCAAGACCGCTATGGCCACTGGTGCAGTCTTTCTTAATAATAAAAAGAAAAATGCTGGTACTGTAATCATGGCACCGGGCCATTTGGTAGAGAAATGGAAACGTGAAATTAATAGATTATATCCTCAAGCCGAAGCTTATATTCTAACGTCTTTCGATTCTTTACTTAGTATTGAAGATAGGATTACAGACAAACATCGTAATAATCCTATTTTCTTAATTATATCTAAAGATACTGCTAAGATTACTTATGCAGAAGAACCAGCCGTTCTTTATAATTCTACTACCGGATTATTTACTTGTCCGAATTGTGGTAAACGCGTAGTAATCGGTGGTGAGTCCAGATGGAATTCTCGTATTGCAGGAAGAGTTAAAATTAATAAACATAGAGTTGCTCCATATTTAAAAATACTTGAATATACGGCTTTCTTAAATAGAAATGCTTATAATACTTCTTGTAGATATGATGATTATGAATATACATTCGGAAAAAGAATGAAGAGCGATAAAATAGTTCTTAAAAAAGGTTCTGAATTTCGTTCTTGTCAGGCTTCCTTATGGTCTGCTATTAATAACCAAAAAGAAAGTAACTGGATTAAACTTCCTTCTGGTTTTATTCATAAGGATATGATTCCGGGAATTAAACAATATAAAGATCAGTTAGAAGGTAGCAATGCGTCATCTAAAACTATTCGTACTATTAATAAACTTTATCGTGAAGTTATTGATTACGAAGAATCTTTAGATAAACGTCAATATGCGCCCAGGCGTTATTCTATTGCTAAATATATCAGAGAAAAGTTTAAGAATTATATAGATTACTTTATTGCTGATGAAGTACATATGTATAGTTCTAATTCTTCTGCTCAAGCTGAAGCATTTGGTGATTTTGTTAAAGCGGCTACTAAGACATTAGCTTTAACCGGCACTCTTCTTAATGGTTATGCTGATGGCATTTATCATATTCTTTATCGTATGTATCCAAGAACATTTACTAAACTTGGATATAAATATGGTTCAACTAAACAGTTTGTTGAAGATTATGGTGTTCATCAGACTATTGAGATTAAAAATAACTCTACTGATGCAACTATCAGAAAATCAACTAAAACTTTACCAGGTGTATCGCCTAAACTATTTACTGAATTTTTATTAGATAAAGCAGTGTTTATCTCATTAGAAGATATGAGCAGCGGTTTACCTAAATATACGGAAACTCCAGTTGCTGTAGAATTAGAATCTTTTGTAGAACCAAATTATACAAAAGCTATTCAGGATTTTAAGAATGCTTCTAATTCTGATGTTGGTATTAGTTTTGCATTTACTGCTACTCAAAAATTAATATTATATCCGGATCAGCCTTATAATATGGCTCCGGTATATGATAAAGAACAAAATCCGGTTGTTATCTTTAATGATTCTTTATCTGAAGATGAAGTTAAAGAATATGTATCTAATAAAGATTTAAAAACATTAGAATTAGCACAGAAACATATTAATCGCGGCGAAAATGTTTTAATTTACGTTAATTACGTTAATAAAACAGATTGTATAGACAGATTAAGTAAATTGTTTAAAGCTGCTGATATTAAATATTGTATTCTTGATGCTAAGATTCCAGCTAAAGATAGGGAAGAATGGATCGATACAAAAGTAAAAGATGGCTATCGCGTTATGATTTGTAACCCATCTTTGGTGGAAACAGGTTTAGATTTATTGGCGTTTACTACTATTATCTTTTATCAGGTTGGTTATAATCTGTTTACGATGAGACAAGCTTCTCGTAGAAGTCTTCGTCTTAATCAGCCTAATAACGTTAATGTATATTTCCTTTATTATGAGAATACTATTCAGGAATCTATTCTTTCATTAATGGCTAATAAACTTCAAGCAGCTATGGCTATTGAGGGTAAGTTCTCTGAAGAAGGCTTAAACGCTATGAGTAATAACGATAGTATTCTTACTCAAATAGCAGATTCTCTAGTTAAAGATATTCAATATAGAGTAGAATCTGGTGCATTTTCTACCGGATTAGGAACTCCTGAAGATGATGATGGTTCCAGGTTCGAGCTCGTAAATATGCTTAACGATGATAAGAAGAAACAGCTTATTCATGGTTTATTCGAAGTAAGTAAACGTAGCCGTAAATCTAATTATGATAATTGTTTACAGGTATTAGGAGTAGCAGTATGAGAGAAGAAAAAGCTTACTATTGTCAATTATGTGGCGAAAAATTCTTCGATTTAGAAGACTGTAAAAATCATGAATATTCTCATCTTCCTAGTAAAATGACTCTGGGATATGCTATTAAAGAACTCGAAGCAGCTTCTAATCATAGCTGTTCCGAGAAAATTTTAATAGAAGAAGGATTAACTTCTCATTCAGAAATGTTTGGTGGAGAATATTTGAAAGATTTATGCGTAGTTCCGGCCAGTTTCGCTTTGAATCTGGCTCGGAAATTATATGAAGTTACTAAAGATAAAGATATGATTATCTATCTGGATGATGAAGAACACTTAATTAGAAGAGGAGATATCTAATTATGAAAAAATTTACTATCGTAATTGAAGAAACTTTAGCAGATAGGTTTGAAGTTGAAGCTGAAACCGAAGAAGAAGCTCTGGAAATTGCGATTCAAAAATATAAAAATGCGGAATTTATTCTTCAACCTGAGTCTTGTTATTCTAGTGAAGCATGGCCAGAAGAAAATCCAGATAATAGAATTGATATCTGGTAACTAAAATTAAATAAGGATATAAATTAGCTATTTATAGCTGATTTATATCCTTAACTTTTATCTATTCTTTACTTTTTGAAGAAGAGAATATAAATATGGATTTCGTTCTTTTAATGATTCTTCATCTATTTCAACGTGTTCATTTTTTAATTCTTCTTCTGAGAATAAAGATTCTTCGTCGTGATATTTAGGTATTACTGTTTCTGTTTTATAGTTAGAATTAATTGCTTTAATTTGTTCTATTTCCCGCTCTTTTTCATATATCTGATTCTGAACTGCCCAACTAAGATATCTTGAAAAATTACGAGGTTCCTGTTTCTTAGTATAATCAAAGTTATTTTTAATACTTTCTATACCATATTTTTCTATCAATTTAACAAGATAATACTTATTAAAATTATAAGGATCAGAAGTTAACTGAAGTATAAATTTTTCATCAGTATTTTCTTCTATAGTAACTTTCGGAGGATTGTATCCGTCTTTACGTTTAACGAAAAAGTAGTAACCAACTATAGTTCTTACCTGTTTTTCGTATTTCATCGTTACTTCTAAGTTAGTATAAGTATTAATATCTCTCAAAGATGGTGCTATAACTTTTTGATTTAATATAGAAGTTTTAGCTATTTTTCCATCAGGGATATTAAACATTCTTCTAACTTCTGCTAATGTAAAATAGTGGCCGCCCTCATCTAAATAATAATTCATCATATCATATAGACAAAGCGAATATTCTGACCTAAATTTCATCGGGCCACCAGCCGTATAACTTATAACGAATTGTTCTTTCATCTTTCTAAGATACGGCATCAGATAAGGATCGACGCTAACTCTTATAGCTCTTTCTCCTTTTAAATATTTGGTAGAAGATATTAGACCAACACGAAGAGTATTTCCATCATCTTCATTGATAACTAACGTATATTTACGTAAGCTGTCAGCAGAAATAGACATTTCCTGTAATTGTTGGCCAACAACATTAGCCGGCAAATCAGCCAAAGCGGCAATATCTTTACCTCTAAGAATAAAAGTATTTCCTTCGTCTTCTTTATTTATACTTGATAAAAGCGCTAAAAATAATCTTTGCGCTGGGACAGGAAGATTAGATGGGGATGTCTGGGCAAAGATAAGCATCTTACTTTTAGTTATCTGACTATCTTCGGTAAGATTACTAATATATTTTTCTTTGTCGTGATGAGACATAATTTTGGGCCCCATTTCTTAATTATTTTAGTTAAGTCAACTATAACTTTAAAAATAGCTTACGTCAAGATATAAATCGGCTATATTTAATAAATAGCTAATTTATATCTAAAAATAGCTAAATTATACCATAAAAGGAGATGATATTATGTCTGATGATTATATTATTATTGACGATCCGGAAAAATTAGATGTATGTTTTAGATGCGGAGCTATTAACGGCAGAACTACATTATCTGCTTGTGAAAATTTTTGTAACAAACATACAGGTTGTTATACAGTAACAGAAGCTAATGATGTATTAGTAGAATATGAAATCCAAAAATAGCTAATTTATATCTATAATAATGTATAAGGAGGATTAAATAAATGGCGAAAAAAGAATACTCTATCGGTATCGAACAAACCAGATATAAAGAATTTAAAATAGAAGCAGATTCTCCGGAAGAAGCATTAAGAATAATTAGTGATGCTTACTTTAAAGAAGCTATAAAATTAGATGATTCTACGATAGAAGAAGTAACAGCTCAAATTATGGAACCAGAAGAAGATTCAACTGATGCAGTAAGCATCGGTAAATATTGGTTTCTAAATGTTCTTGAAAATAGCTAATTTATACCGAGGACTTTATTATGAATATTAGAATAGTAATATCAACTATCTGTATTATTATTTTCTTTATATCGATAGTAAATATTATTCTTTCAACGTTAGTTTATTATTTTGCTAGTGATTATTTAGAAGAGTGGGCAGTTATAGCATGGCCTGTTAGTGCCGTAATTATAGCTGCGCTATTATATACAGATATTCTAAACGTAAATAATTTGCCTTTGTAGTTGTTGTTTTATAAACTACAAAACAAAACAAGAACAAAAAATAACAGATTTTCTTGTTTTTGTCAAGTAAAATTTTTAGAGCCAGTATTTATGCGGCTTTAGAGCACTTAAAATTAAAAATAGCTAAATTATACCCCGATATATAATGGCTATTTATAGCCATTATATATCTATTAATTGTAGCTGATTTATATCTCGCTAGCTAATTTATATTTAAAAATAGCGGATTTATATCATCAATAGCTGTTTTATACCGATATAATTTGGCTATAATTAACTATTAAATAGCTAATTTATACCCTTAAGAACAGGAGAAAAAATATGAAGAAGAATAAAAAGACGCGCAATTATTTTAAAGCTTTTGAATTAACTTCTAGATCAAAAAATGATTTAACTATAGTCTGGCCACTCTATAAGCAATGCGAAGATGGAAATACTCAGATTGGATTTTTTAATATTCCATCAGAACGAAGAGCAGCCTTAGCTAATGGTTGGTACGAAGAAGATGAATATCATAAACTTTATCCATTAGAAGATTTTATTCCGTATCCATATTATATGGATTTTTCAATTACTTCGTATAATAAAAATAAACAATGTTATACAATTAGCGATTATAAGCAGGTTTTATCCGATGAAGATATTGAAAAATATAAACCTTTGTTTATTCCTGATATTAATATAACGGCTTCTGTAACTAAAGTCAAAAAGAATTATAGAAATATATCGGGAACAATTAAAGTTAACGAAGGTTTCTTCGAAATATATTCTAAAATTGAATATATCGGTATCGAAGAAACAAATAATTGGCATCGTAGAGAATATCATTTAGTTAACCTAGAGTGGTCCGAACAAGATAAATCAGGATATAAATCAGCTATTTTTAATTTAACGTTTAAACGTAAAGGCCGGTTTTATAAACGCCAGAATCAATTAAAAGACATAAAGCTTTGGCTTAGTCTTGTAACTCGTGAAGAAGAGGAGGAGTCAAATGAGTATTAAAGATTTAACAAAAGAAGAAAGATATCAAATATATCAGGAAGTATCTTTAGAATTTTTAATAGAAGATATTAAAAATGAAATAGAATATTATGAAGATTATTATGATGACGAAGAAGAATTAAATAAAAAATTAGTTAAATATTTATATGATGAAGCAGAATCTATCGCTTTCGACATTCATGCAGATAAAGAATATGGTTGTTTAAGTATTAGTAAACAATATTTTCTCGATGAATATATTAAACGTTATATTAAAATATTTGAAGGAGAAAATGGTGTAGAATGTTTTTGGAGTTAACTAAAAAACAAGAACAAGAAATTTATAGGCAATTAGAAGAACAATATTTGTTAGAAGACATTAAACTTTGTATTGATCAGTACAAGGACGATAAAAAGCTCAAAGATTTTCTCTATAATATCGCTGAAGAAATTCGCGGCGATGTTCAAGCTGATATTAATTATGGGGATTTATTCGTAGCTAAAGGCGATATTATTATGAATCATATTGCTTATCATGCTAATAAATTCTTAAACAAAAATAGCTAAATTATATCTTTAAAAATAGCCGAAATATATCCTTTGTTCTACGATAATATAATAATAGTATAGATATATTATAAATAGAAATTCGTTGCATAAACTTTTTATTTTTATAGATTTGTGCAATGAATAGCATAAACTTTAGGATATAAATCGGCTATTTTTAATTTATAGAGGGTATAAATAAGCTATGTTAATATTAAAAAGAATGCGTTATTTTAATGAGTTTATCCGTGATACGGTTGACGATAGAATAATCGGTCCCGGTGAGTATTATTTTTATGATCCTGACGATGGTTTAATTATTTCAGCCGAGCATTATTGGGAACTTAAAAAGCAACGCATGGAAGATGAATGGGATGAGTCCTGGTATAAAGCCATGGAATCTGAACGTGATTATAAAGAACGATTAAGAAAAGCAGAACAACAGTATAACGAAAGAACAGTATTAGATAGAGTAAAATTACAGGATATTAGATAATGGCAACAGCTAAAGATAATGGTTCAATAATTTGGGAAGCGTTAACTAAAAATGGATTTACAGAATATGCCACTGCCGGAATTATGGGGAATCTTAAAGCAGAATCTAATTTAGATCCTAAGATTCTTCAAGGCGGTGGCCATTCTGATAATATAGTTATAGATGGTGTAACAGGTTATGGTTTAGCTCAATGGACGTATATAACCAGACAGCAGAAATTAGCAGATTTTGCTAAAGCTAAAGGTAAAATTTCCGGCGACTTAATGGTTCAGATCGATTTCTTAATTGAAGAAATCGGGCAATATGGATTAGTTAATAAACTTAATAGTTATACATCTGCTTATGATGCAGCTATTATGTTTCATCGTGAATTTGAAAATAGTGCTGATACTCCTGAACAAGAAGCCAGGCGTGGTGTCTACGCCGAAGAAATATATAAATCTAAAGGCGTAGGCGCAGCCGAAGCTACTTATTCTGGAGATTATGTCACTTATCAATTCGGTCAGACTAAATTACAAGGAGTAGTAGGTGGAATGGCTGCGCCGGCCAATGCTTCTCCTACTGTAGCAGATACTCCGCCCCATGGTAAAGATCATAACGATACAGTATTTGAGAATCCGGCTAAAACATATTGTGAACCAGTATATCCTGACTTAGTTAGTATTAAAGATCAGGTTCCAGTTTATGAAGTAACCGATGTAGCAGCTAATGCTGCGGAATCCGAACTTATTTTAACAAGCAATATGTTTTACGAGATTCCAACGTCTACATTTACTAAATATGGTTCTGCTGATGTTGCTGCTTCAACTGCTGCTAATGTAGCTATCGAAGAACAACGTAAAACCGCATTTGATGCGGAACAACATAAAAACGCTTTTAAAGTACCATCTTCTGGTAAACCTGCTAATAATAATGATCCATTTCCATTTGATTCTAAAATAGAAGAATTAGAATTACATCAGCCAAGATGTAAAATAGGTTCTATTAGAACTTGTCCAGAAGCTGTTAACGTAACCAGAGCTACGATGCAGCTTAGTACTGATGTAGAACGTAGATTAGTTAGATTAGAAAATAATATGGCTACTATTTTACGTTATCTTGGACGAATGAGTGGCCGTATAGCAGTTAATTGTGTATATTATGGCGGACAAACGCCGTCGTATGAAAAATACAAATGTATTCGTTGTCTTAAAGATGATAGAATTAGCGACGGCCAGTTAATGAGTATTGATCAGTGCCTTAACTGTACTAGATACGAACCATTAATCGGTCAGGTATATGATATCCTTAATGATCAGGGTCTTAACTTATCTCAGATTCTTGATGATTGTCAGATGAGTTATACTACCATGTCTGAATATTGTGACTTCGTTAAATCTACGAAGTATCAGAAAGACTTAGAAACTACGACTCTTAACGTTAATGGGATTAATACCAGATCTGTTGATGAAAAAGATTTCTCTCAAACCTGGTCTCCTGGCGTTAAAATGGATTGGTCTTTATTCCCGGTTGAAGATCAAGTACCGCATATTAATAAGACTCAAAATATTAATGGTGATACTGCCGGCCAGTTAAGCAGCTATTATGGTACTGCTACTAACTGGGGTAGTATGTATAGCGCTAATTCGGTATTTGGTGATAGAATGACTCAAAATAAGAATATGATGGAAGAAATTATCTCTTCAGAAAGTGAAAATAACTAACCGTGCCAGATAATAACGAACAAGAAAAACAAAAACATATAGCATTAGAAGCGATGAAAGCTGGTCAGTCTTATATAGAATCCAGAAAAGAAGATTTTATTAATAATATGAAAGCTGATCTAGCTCAGAAAATTAAAGATGTTCTTAAAGAACGCAATATGACTAATATAGATAATATATTAGTTGCAGCTATTGTATTAGTTACTGGAGAAAATGCGGAATCTGTAGTTACTAAACTTAATGATATTCAGAATAAATTAAAAGCTCAGAATATCGATAATATTATTCTTACGGCTACATTCTATGAATTAGATACTAAATATTTATTTGGTCTTGAAACTAATGATAATACCGGCAATAAAGAAGACGAAGAATTTCCAAGAAGATTAGATCGTGTTACTAAAATTATAGAAACTACTTCGCAAAACCCTGATGGCGGGACAGATACTTCTATTCAGTATGTAGGCTTCGGATTAGATTGGTCTAATGTTAATAATTGGAACTGGCCCGACTTTATAGAGCCGTTAAATATTAATTTCTCCGGAGATCAAAAAATAGATACGCTTAAAGGTCAGTTATCTGTTTTTCCAAAAATAGCTTATACATACTGTGCTATTCGAGGAGCTGCCGGATCTTCTGCTTTTGATTCATTATGCTCTGATTTAGCTTTTCCATTTTTTGATGAACAATTAAATCAGGTCTGGTATACTTCTAAATTCGGTCCTCGTAATAGCAGTTATCATTATGGTGTTGATTTAGCAGCAGATGAAGGACTTGATATTCATGCTGCTGCTGATGGTGTTGTATATTATGCCTGGCCTGATGATGGAGATGGTGGTGGTAATAGAACCGCTATTCAACACGCTAACAATCTATATACGATTTATATGCATATGACTAGCCAGATGCTTAAGCCTGGTGATCAGGTTACTAAAGGTCAAGTTATTGGGCATGTTGGTAATACAGGACATAGTACCGGTCCACATCTTCATTTCCAAGTTAATGTAGGTACTACAAGTAAAGATGGAGCTCAGGATCCGGCTCGATATTTTGAACGTCTCGGAGCTATGAATCTTGATCAGAATCTTGGAGAATATAAAGATTAGTTCGCAGCGCGAACTCTTTATTCGCAAATTGACTTTTGCGAAGTATTAATATAAAATATTAATAGGATAAATCATAAGCAGCCTTGTTTAAAAACTCGTCAGAACTAAAATATGGAGGTCGATTTTTTCATGAATTTTGAAAGAATTTCTACCTTATTTACATTAGACGATAAAGAATATTATATCGTTAGATATTTAGAAAATAGAAACTTTAAAAAATTCAATAAACGTAAAAGATTAATAGTTAAGACCTTAGATATGTGTTCTTACAGATGGGCTAAAAAACATAAAGAATCATTAAAGATAGCTGATGAAATATCTGATATTTTATATAAGAACCACGAGGTTTCATGATATTTGCGCGCCATATTCGGCCCGCGCACAAAACGAGATAAACGACAACTATATATTATCGAACCGATAGTATTAGTTGTCGTTTTTTTTAATTGGCGCTGCTAATGAGCGCGAGCGAAAGGAGAATATAATGTCAGCCGCAGAAATTTTAGGAAGCTTATTATATTTTGTAAAACAAGTAGATACGATTGAACTTGGTAAAATTTATCCATATTTTGACCCAGGCTCTATGTGGTCACTAATGTTAGATTATGATGATGTATTTGTATATAAACATAATACTGTTACGTTAACAAAATATTATCAAGAAAACAAACATATTTTAAAACAAAGATTTTTTGATAGATTATCAGGATCAAACCAACACGATATTTATATTTTAGTAAATCTTTTATATTGACATTTAGCTTAAAATAATTTATTAATTGCTGATTGGTTAAAACGAGTTATAACTTTAATTCGTAGTAGATTATGGATACGAAGAAGATAAAATTGATGCGGTGTATTTTCTTCGTTTCGACTTGCTATAACTGGAGTTATAACAAGTCGGATTTTGAACGAAAGGAGAAATCGTATTATGACATTAGATGAAGCAATTAACCATGCTATTGATATATCGAATAAAACTGATTGTGATTCGTGTCGTAATGATCATAATCAATTAGCTGAATGGTTAAAAGATTATAAACGTTTATTAGCTAAAGAACAGGAGGAAAATAAATGAAATTAGTTGTTACAGTCCATACCCCTAATGGGACTAAAATTTATACCGAAGAATTATCTGGTGATGAAAAAGATGGAGAAATTGAAGAATTAGCCAGTGATATATTCTTCGATCATTGTTATTATGAATTTGAGGTAACTGAATAATGGAGCCTATGAAAAACTTCAGGAGGCGAATAAATAATTAATGGAAATTAATTTATTAATAGACGAAGAAAAAGTTCTATATATTCCCAAAGGTACGTATAATTTTATAACTAATTGGAATATGGAGCCGGCTAATTATTCAGTTAATCCTACCCATTATATTATTCCGTTAACCGATATAGTATATGTTCCAGAAGATGGCTCAAATTCAGACCCGGCTATTTATCCCTATTTTTCTTATCGATATATAAATAAATACGGCCAGACTCAAGCGATTAATCAGAGCTGCCGTATCCGTGCTATTTTAAGAAAATATGGGTTAAAAGAATCATTAAGTTATCTTAACGTAGATAATAAATTAGAATTAGAGCTTAAGCGTCTATGGAAAGATTATGATAAAGTAACTAAGAAAAAAGAAGCTTAATATATGATATAATAAACATAGGAATTTATTAAGGAGAAGGATTACTATGGATAATAATAAATTAGTTAATCAGGATTTTTATAATGAAGAATTTAAAAAAATATTTGATAATAGTGGCAGCAGCCGCATAAATCCTGGTTACTTTTTATCTAACTATAAAAGTCTAATGAGACGTTATATAGCTAACGGTAATCCTTCTCTCGATACTTGTAGAAGTTATTTTTCAGCTATTGATCAGTTTCTTGACTGGTGCGAGCAAGTTAAGATGAATCCGTTTAATATAAACGAGCAACATCTATTGTATTATCGTTCTATTTTAATTAATAATAACTTCTCTGCCCCATCGGTTAAATTTAAACTTACGGCCGTTAGAAGATTTTATTATGTAGCCAGAAAATATAAGCTTGTTAATGAAAATCCGGCCGAAGACGTTCACGCTCAACGTGATCCGGATGCTTATATGCCGGTAGTTAAATATATAACCGATGATCAGTTACAAGATCTGTTAGACTCTTTTGATGAGAACGATGAAATAGAATTAAGAACTAAGGCTATTATCTCTTTAATGGCTCTTGAAGGTTTACGTACTATTGAAGTACATAGGTTAAATGAAGATGATATAGACTTTAGAAGAAAAACTATTTATGTTAGAGGTAAAGGCCATAATGATTTAATATATCCAAGACAAGATACATTAGATATATTGAATAAGTATATTAATAAACGTTACGTTATAAGGACGTTTGATACTCCGGTATTTACTTCTACTTCTAATAATAATAAAGGTAATCGTATCTCGCGCCAGAATATTAGAAACTTCGTCGATGAAATATTGATTAAACAAGGGCTTAAAAAGCCTGGAGAATCATGTCATATGTTTAGACATACTTGTGGTACCCTACTCTATTCTAAAACTAAAGATTTACAGGTAGTCAAAGAAGTGTTAAGACATCGTAGTATTGAAGTTACTTCTAGATATGCCCATATTCAGGATGCAATGCTTAAAAGATATACGGAGGCTATTCCAATTAAAAATGACAAACGAGAAAAAGAAAATAACGAAGAATACTAGTGAATTATTATTTGAAGCTACTCAAGAATTAAAACATTTTAAATTATTAAATGAACGATTAATTCAAGAAATACAAGACCTTTATCTTCGTATTAAAATGGTTGAATCACAAAATAATGTTTTAGTTCATGCTCTTGAACCTATGCTTGAAATTCATGAAAGTATAGATGATTATGTAATTCAAACTACACAAACGTATATATATAATAACCCAAGTAATATCGCAAATATTTTAACTCCTCAAATAGAACTAAATTTAAATCGTAACATATAATAAAAAGGAATAACTATTATGAATAAAGAAAGAATTAATTGGGACGAATACTTCTTAAATATAGCTAAAGATGTATCTAAACGTTCTACTTGTTTAAGAAGAAATTACGGCGCTGTTATAGTAGACAAAGATCATAGAATCGTAGCTACAGGTTATAATGGTGCGGCCAGAAAAGAAATAGATTGTTTATCTAAAGGAATTTGCCGGCGCGAAGAATTAAATATTCCTCATGGCCAGAATTATGAATTGTGTGTCGCTGTTCACGCAGAGGCCAACGCAATTATTAATTGTGATCCCAAATATTTTGACGGTAGTTCTACTATTTATATTTATGGTTCTATGGTAGATACCGAAGAAATGTGTGATGGTACTCCCTGTCTTATGTGCGATCGTATGATTACAAATGCCAGATTAAAACGTGTTTATTATATGAATGGTACTTTGGTTGGCGATGGCGTATCTAAAGAATATGAAACAGAGCCACGCCAAGTTGTTTTATTAATCGGTAATGAAGACGATACTGTATTAATCAGTGCTTATGAAGGCAGTAAAATTAGAAAACTTTATAACTTAGATAGCAAAGATAAGGATAATTTAGTATATAAAATTATTTTACCGTCTAAGCTTAAAGTTATGACTATGAGTTATTTCTTCGGTTTATTTCAAGATAGCGTTAAAGAATTAGGCGAATATAGATTTAAGCGTAAATACGTATTTGAAACTAATGATTCTAAGCTTATTGAACAGATTAAGATATATATAGAACAGGCATCTAAGATTAGTTTAATCGATAGTAAATATTTAGAAGAAGAAGGAATCGATGATGACTGAATATATTCCTAAAAATATAATAAGTTATAAAGAAGATATCAATGCTGTAATATGTCTTAATTGGAAAGGATCCGTTGAATATACTAATTTCTCTCTTACCTATTATTATAATGACAGTGATATGGATAATGATAATAATTTATACATATATAATTCTGTTATGTTAATAATTAATAAAGATCCTGAATATTATACTGAAGCTACTTGTTATAAATGGGAAGCCGGTAAATTCTTTGAACTGTTAGATGATGAACGTATAGAAATTTATCCAAAGAAATATATGAAAAGAATTAATAAAATGATTAAAACAGGAGAAATAAATAGAAATGCCAATATTAGATATATCCCAAGAAATAGCGCATCTAGACAGTCAGATTAAGACGATGCAGAAATCTATCGCGGTCTCAGAAAAAGATTTAAAAAATAATCCTAATGATGCGCCTAGAAATATTTTTCTTCAAGCTAAACAAGCCAATCTAGAACGATTTCAGAAGCGTAAGACTGCGTTAGAAAAACAATCTAAACAAACAGCTAAATATAAAAAGAAATAAATTAATACTTGGGGGAAAGAAAATTTAATATGAATGATGAATTAACGCCAAAAGAATCTTTTTTATTTTATACTATTATTTTTGGTCTTATAGTTTTACTTTTAGGCGGTATCTTTTTTGGCTATCCTATTTATAAAGTATGGTCAGCTGAAAAAGAAGGACAAGCTGAATTTGCTAGGGCCGAACAAAATCGTCAAATAGCAGTACAAGAAGCTAAAGCTAAGATGGAATCTGCCGAGCTTCTTGCTAAAGCCGAAATTACAAGGGCCAAAGGTTTGGCTGAAGCTAATAGAATTGTAGCTGATTCTCTTAATGGTAAGAGTGAATATATCCATTATCTCTGGATTGAAGCATTAAAAGAATCTAAAAACGAAGTTATTTATATTCCCACCGAAGCCGGTATTCCTGTTACAGAAAGTTTTAGATTAGCCGGAAAACAATTAAAACAGCTTCAACTCCAACAAGAAAATGAAAAAGAATAAAGATATAGTTAGAAAATACAATTCTATATATGACGTAATGCACATCTTTATAACTGACGGTCCATATATTTACGATGAAGACCATCCTGGTATTTATGTGGCCAGAAATGATAATAATGAGATCGAGAAATTTACGATTATGGACTGGTCTAAAAATAAAAAATTATTTGAAGAAAAATATCCAGAATATAAGGAGGAAAATTAATGACTGCACAAATAATGGATGCAATTACTTATAAAAATGATTCAGAATATTGCATTATAGCTAGTGATAATAATTTTATGCCCTTTAATCCTAATGATTATAATATTAAAACATTTGCTCCGAGTACAGCTTGTTGGTGTGGATTTCATTGCGATTGTGAGATTAAAGATGATAAATGTATAATAAATACTATATATGTTTCTGCAAGAAACGAATTTGATGTTAATAGTATTTTAAATGGTCAGGGTTCATATGAAGTAGAACGTATAACGAATAAAGATTTTTATGAAATGATTAAAATCGATGACGTTCAACAACCAGGTAGTTATGTTTTTAAAAATCTTAATAAATTATATTCTTACTCTGGAAAACTCTTAATCGGTAAAGATTTTTTAAATCGATATTATATTCATATGGGTACTCAGATGCCTCATGCATTTAAAACTTTATATGAATTAGAATTTAAAAACGGTACTCTTATTAAAGAAACAAATATGTCTATTTATGGAGAAATAGTAAGATCTGGAAAAGTTAAAATTGAAGAAGAACCAAGTATGGACGATATTGAAGCTGCTGATAACTGGATTGAAAAAATGTTTTCTCAAGATTATAATGATAAAGTAAAATATCTATATAAAGCCGCTGAAGAATATAAAGGAACACTAAGTTGATAATAAAAAAATAAATATAGGGAACAAATCAAAATACAATATTTTGAAATGTTCCCTATCAATATATTTAATTATAATTATGACAGATACAATATTTATTCAAGGTTTAATGTTAGGCGCTTTAATAATTTGTTTATTATATGCGTTAGAAGATGAAATATGGAGTGTGATTATAATAATCGCACTTTTTTATATGTTATTTAGTTAATCTACAGATTTAAACGGATTAATACTAAAAGCATATTGGCAGAAATAAGATTCCGGTCTATTCTCTTCAAATTTAAATTTCCAACCGAAGTATAATCTTACTGCTTTAGTCTTACTATATGGCTTAAAATAATAGAAACACCAATCTGTAAATAAGAAGTTATAAATAAAGCGTTCCCAGCCACTACCTGGTTGTTTATTAATATACCCCAGATAATGTTGTAAAACTTCTTTATTATTTATGTTATAGATAATATATAACTGGCTATAATCTATCCATCTACCGAGCCAATAGTAGCTAAAGCCATAACCGTTATTTCTATATAACCAGGCTAATCTACAGAAATATCTTTGAATCTTTTCTTTAGTAGTAAAATTCGGATCTTTAATTTCTACGTATCCTGGTTTAATTGGCCAGCTACTTTTATCTTCTAAATGATAAACATAATGTTTGTGGAAATCGTATCTGAATA
>OHFM01000344.1_pt1 | contig 21116 bp, 16 predicted proteins | sample 1567511 | NCBI WGS metagenome assembly OHFM01 (sample SAMEA3879571, study PRJEB24766) | human gut metagenome | biome: human-associated habitat; feature: feces | place: USA | collected 1985/1987
GTGTTTATAACGTTGAAATGTCTTTGGTCAATAACTGCTGTATTGTAGATTAAGCAAACTGTCATTTCTTTTTGCATTAAGCTTTTATCATTTATTACTTTTAAGATGTGGTATTGATATTGTTTGTTATCAAAGATACTTAATACTTTTGTAATATAGTTTAAAAATGGAATGAAATCAACGATAGCAAAATTTATTGTGCTACTATTTGGGCTATCGATATTTTCTTTTCTAATATAATTTTTTACTACTTGTCTCATTGTGTTCCCCCTACTTCAATATTTCTACAATGTCATTATTTTTTAGGTTAAATGCATTGGCATCATCAGTATCTAGGTGTAATTCATATTTAGAGTTAGGTGCTTTTTTTATATATACATTTTCCATTATACCAGCTTTTTCGCCAGTTATTTTTATCTTTACTACTTCGTTATTTTCAAAATTATCATTGTCTTCTTCAACATGAATATGTCTTGTTGACATTATACAACAGTTATCTTTTTTTAAAGATCCGTTAGGACCCACAATGGTAACTGTTTCACTGTTTGATAAATCGCCAGAATTACGGTATGGTGGATTAATACCTAAAAGGTAAGAATCTGTTTTGGAAATTTCTACCTTGGTCACATCATCTTTCATCTCGATTTTCTGTGACTTTGCAGTATCTTCAACGGTAAATGTGATGCTTTCTGCTGTCACATAACCATCTGCCGGTTTTGTTTCTGTCAGAGTATATTTCTGTCCGACTACCAGTTCTTTGATGATATGAGCTTCTTTACCGGAAGTCCAGGAATCTACAACTTTACCGCTTTCGTCAGTTACCTGTAACTTAGCTCCTTCCAGCTCTTTTCCGTCTGTCAGGGAAGTCTTGGTAATTTCGATTACAGTCGGCTCGTCCTCAAAGGTAAAAGCATAAGATACTTTTTCCTTTTCTGCACCTCCATACTCAAACGTGAACTCCTGTGTTTCATCTGTCATTGCAAATCCAGGTGCCGGAGACGTTTCTTTGATATAATACGCAAAACCAATCGGTAAATCTGCCGTAAAAGTCAGCTTTCCTTCTTTGTCTGTTGCCAGTTCCTCGATCACAGTATCTGCCTTCAGAATTACTTTTCCGTCTGCTCCTGTAATATCATCCTTGACACAGAGGGCAAATACCGCACCTTCCAGTACACGATCAGAATCTTTCTCTTTTTTCACAACTTCCACTTCCGCTTTCTGGCGGTTATTCTGCCAGTCAGCAGAGTAAGTAACCTCTGCAGTATCCTGATCCCGGTATGTCAGATCAATCTCTCTTGCTTCATCATCCAGAACAAAGCCTTCTACTGTAGCTTTTTCTTTTACATAGTATTTACCAAGTGGAAGTCCGGATATTTTTGCAATACCGGTATCATCTGTTGTAATGGTTGCCACCAGCTCATCTTTTTTATAATAATCTTCACTTTCTCCGTCAGCAGATTTCACGTCCTCCAAAGCAAATACTTCAAAAGTAACATCTTTCAGACTGCCTGTTACATACTGGAATAAATGGCTGATCCAGCCTCCAACGGAATCCAGTGCAGTTACTTTATCCAGAAATTCTCCATTTTTATTGATGATAATCGTTCCTGTTGGCACATCATCTTTCATTTCAACTTTCTGGATTTCCCCGGTATCTTCAATCGTAAAAGTGATTTCTTCTGCCTTGAGGTATCCATAAGGAGCCATTTCTTCTCTGAGAGTATAGTTTTCTCCTACAGCAAGTCGTTCAATCAGATGCTGCTCGCCTTTTACAGATTTCCATGTATCAACTGCATTTCCAGCTTTGTCCAGAACAGTAAGTGTCGCACCTGACAATTCCACGCCAGTAGTTAAATCAGACTTGGAAACTACAACCTTTGTAGGCTGGTTCTTAAATACAGAAGATAACTGTACTACCTTAACATCCTGTCCCTGATATTCTGCTTTTACTTCCAGAACTTCATCAGAAGATACATAACCATCTGGTGCTGCAAGTTCTTTGATATAATACTCACCAAATGGAAGATCCTGTGTAAATACAGCCTTTCCATCTTCTCCGGAAACAGCTTTTCCAAGCAGTGTGTCTGCTTTCACAATTACAGCTCCATGACCTTTCATATCATTCTTTGCATAAAGTCCAAACTCTGCTCCTGCAACGGCTGCTTCTGTATCAGCATCCTGTTTTACCACAGAAATTTCTACTTTCTGACGGTCATTCTCAAAGATAGCTGTCTGTTCAATGACTGGTGTTTCCTGATCTTTGTAAGAAAAAGTAATGATCTGTGCTTCACTGTTTAAAACAAAGCCATCCGGTGCTGTCTTTTCAACAATCTTATAACTTCCAAGCGGCAGATTTTTCAGGACCGCTTTCCCATCTTTATCCGTTGTAACCGTTTTTACCAGTGTTCCAGCAGCATATTCCAGAATACGGTTTCCATTATCATCTTTCTGGAAATCTGCAGTATAGATGTCCTCGGCAGCGTAAATCTCAAACTCTGCCCCTTCCAGATTTTCTGTCTGATATGTAAAATCATCCTTGAATCCGTCCAGAACTTCGCCTTTTTTCGCGATAGTCAGTTCTCCCTTAACTGGATGGTTCTCATAAACTGCTTCAATGATCACATCCCCGGAAGTTCCGTCCATCTGGTATGCAGTATTAGAATCTACTGTTACCTCATAGTAATTTTCATTCAAAGTATATCCATAAGGTGCATTTACTTCCTCAATGCGATAATGTCCGATTTTAAGATTCTGCGGAAGAATCAAATATCCCTGCTCATCTGTAAAATAGGATTTATGTTTTACCGTAGTCGGATAAGTTGTTACCTGCTCCACATATTTCTCAGTGTCCATGTTGAAAATCTTGAACTCTGTATTCTTCTGAAGCACTGCCTTTTTCGTCTCATCATCCTGTTTGATAATTTTCAGTTTCGCTTCAAACTCGTCATCCAGAAGCACTCTCCATGTCTGTGGCTGGTTCGGGTTGTTCTCAGTGATACGCACTGTAAAATCATCTACCGGAGTGTAATTATGAGGTGTCGTGGTTTCACGCACAATATAAGTTCCATAAGGAATCGCAATACTGCAGGCATAACCTTTTTCATCTGTAAAGATTTCTGTTGCACCATTTTCTCCGATCACTACCGGTTTTGCAGAATCAAAATCATAGCTTCCATCCTCTTTTACTTTCAGGGAAGATACCAGATAAGCGGTAAATCCTGCCCCTTTCAGTAAGTCGGCATCGGTCTTTCCGTTATTTGCCGCCTTGATAATCTGGAATGGCTGTTTCATTACCTGCTCCAGAGACAGACAGTCACGTTTTACTTCTGCTACAAGATCTCCTTCGTAATTGCAGACCAGATCATGTTCTTCTTCATCTACCAGATAACCAGTTGGAGGAGTAATCTCTTTCACATAGTAATTACCAAGATATAATCCATCCACAAAAGCCTGTCCATTCTCATCTGTCGTAAGAGTGGCAACCTGTTCTCCTGCTTTATAGATCACGCCAGTAACACCATCCGGATGCACAATATCCTCACGAGCATACAGTCCATATACTGCTTTTTCCAGAGTGGCATCGCCCTGTGGAACTGCCTTTTTGGTTTCTTTATCCTGCTTCTGCAGAGAAATCTTAGCTGTCACACGTTCATTTTTGAATGTATGCTTGAATGTCTGTTTTGCTTCTTTATCATTCGTATAAGAGAAAGCAAACGTATAAACATCATCTGTGTTTCTCACATACCCTTCCGGTGCCTGCACTTCTTTCACATCATAAGAAAATCCAAGCGGCAGGTCTGCTGTAAACTTCGCTGTTCCGTCTGCTCCTGTTGTCGCTTTCTGGATCAGTGTCCCTTTCTTTACAATGACGGTTCCATCCACGTTGGTAATGTCACTTGCAGCATAAAGTCCAAAGATTCCTCCAGCTAGAGGATTTTCTGTATCTTTATCCTGTTTTGTTACCATTACTTCTACTTTCTGTCTGTCATTAGTAAAGGTTGTCTCAGTGAAAACAACATTCACATTCTGTCCTGCATAGGATAATGTTACTGTCTTTTCCTCTCCGGCATTATAGAATCCTGTCGGAGCCTGTTTCTCTTTTACGATATATGTACCAAGATACAGATTTTTAAGAACGGTAGCTCCGTTTGTATCTGTTGTCAGATTCTCTTTTACCAGATCACCCTTGCTGTAAACTTTTGTACCATAAGCAGTTTTAATATCTGCTCCAGCATACACATCATAAACAGCACCACTCTGTCTGCGTTTCTCATACTTAAATGTTGTTCCATTTTCTGTTACATCTGCACCAACCAGAACCTCACCTTCTTTATAAACGGTAAGCTGTCCCATCTGTTCTTCATCTGGAACAGTAACAGTTGTTGTCTTACTGACTTCCAGTTTCACATTGTAAGCTGTTGCATTGATACGATATCCGCTTGGAGCTGTAATCTCTTTCAGATATACAGTATCCTGTGTCTTAGTAATCTGTACGGACGTTTCACCGTTTTCATCCGTCGCAGGTAACTGTGTGATCAGTTTGGTACATTCAGCATCACTGTATAATCCAAACACAGCACCAGACAGCTTTGCGTCTGACTTGGCATCTTTCTTGATCACCTTAACACTTGCCTGCTGTACCCAGGATACTTTAAAATCTACATATTTCTCATCGGTCACACCCTCGCCAAATACCAGGGCAAGGTCCTGTGTCTCGCTTCCGGTTGTGATCTTATAAGCGGAATAATCTTTGATGATGCTTCCCTTCATGGTGACAGACCATTCCCCTTTGACATCCACTGCCTGTGTCAGCGGTGCAGATAAGTAGAATTTGGTACCGCCGCAGATCTCCACGGATGCACCTGCACTGCTTGTTTTTCCCGTTGTCACATTATGCAGTCTGACACCGGACGGCAGTTTCATGGTGATGGTCTGCAGTTCGGATGCCTTGAAGGTGATCTCTTCGGTTCTCTGGCTGTTGCCACTGATATATGCGGTAACATCTGCATTGGAGAAACTCATGTCCACTTCCGGGATCTCCGGCTGGCTCATGCAGTAATTGTAGAGTTCCATTGCCAGAGCCTGTCCGGTTGCATTCGTACCAGAAAAAGCGTCACCGCTGTTATTTGCATAGGATGCTGCCAGATGGACAATGATAAACTGTTTTCCGGCTGAAAAATCAGGATGTTTCTCAGAAAAAAATCCATTTTCACCGGATGCTTTGGTTCCGTAGTAGCACACTTTTGCCAGTGCTTTGCTGTCACCCAGTTTGGTGATCTTGTAAACACCATCCCCAGGTCCCGCTTTGGATGGCTGCACACAGTAGGCAGTTGCAGACACATTTCCAAATTTAACGGTATATTTATAGGTTACATAGGAGCCCAGACCGTAGTCTGCATAATAGTATGCAGTCCCTCTTGTCACATCCACGTCCTGGGTTGCTCTTGTACTGGTATTGACTGCGGTGAATGAAACGGTTTCCCCATCTTCCATTGCTATCAGGTCAATATCCTGTTCCCCTGCCTGCTCCAGAACATCGCTGAGTGTCAGCCCGGATTCTGCATCGGTTGTATTTTCCGTTTCGGATTCCTCTAATGCGGCATCAAACTCGGATTCAGAAAGTCCATCCTGAAATTCGGGTTCTGTTTCTTCCGGTTCTTCTGTTTCAGATTCAGCTGTCTCCGGCTCAACAATTTCTGTCTCTACAGGCACTGTCTCAGTTTCTTCCTGCGAGGCAGCTTCCTCATCATCAGAACCTGTATCCTCTTCGGTAACTGCCTGTTCTGTCTGCGGTTCACTCTGAGCTGCTGTCACAGGCTCTTTTACGATCAGGTTTCTCCCAATCTGATAAACCGGGTGGTTCTGGTTGACTGGCTCCACATAATAAACGGCATGGTAAGTGTCTGCATGGCTGGTGCTGAAGTTCTCCCCGGCGTCATTCTCTGCTTTCTGGAATGTCACTTTGACTTTGCTTTCGTCCTTGATTTCCAAATTTGTAAAATCCGTGGAAACATCAAAGTCCTGTCCGACTTCCAGCTCCAGATCGGTGGCTTTTACCACTTCATTTTCATCCAGCTGATCCTTTACGGATTCATACGCTGGCGGTTCCGCCGCTTTCGGCTCTTCCGAAGCATACACCGTCAGCGGTGAAATGACCGTGGATAAGATGGTGACTGCCGCCATCACCCCTGAAAGGATTCGCCTGAATCGATATTTACTCTTCATGTTTTCTACCTCTTTCTTCTTTTTCTTCATTTTGCATAAGAACAGCCGGATGTTTCCACCCGGCCTGTCTGTTCTCATTATTCTGTTATCTCGCATCATCTGTCCGTCTTGGATTCTGCAGACAGGCATAGGTACTTTTGTCATACCGCCATGCCTTATCCCCGTCCAGATTGGCAAGTAGATGCTTCCGTACATTTTTGTATTCGTCCCCGATCAATCCGAGGCGGAGCAGAAAGGTGCGGAACGTAAATGCCGGGTTATCCCCGATCTCCGTCTTTTTTGCATGGGTACAAGATTGGTTGATCGCCTGTGCGGATATGGCAAGTGCCAGTGTGATATTCGACCGGACTTTTCCTGCATGGAGGGTGCTTTCAAAACAACGCCATTCCAGTGTTCCCTTGGAAAAAACAGCATGTAGGTTTAAGGCATAATACCTTGTCCAGTTGTAATGCTCGGAGCTTCCGTCATTTCCCTCATACCATGCCCTTTTGAATTTTTCCATCGTGATGGTGCTGTTTGGCATCCGGCGGATCTTCTCCAATACCATAGGACGGACTTTCTGGCAATACTCATCTTCCCTTCTCGTCTGTACATTTAAGGCTTTGAACAGAATATCCTCTTTGCAGTACATGATCGTCAGTGCATTTTTCAGACTCCTTGGTGTATGATTGGATGCGTCCACATGGACATGCATGCCACAGGATGAATTGACAAAAGCACCTGCGTTTTTGACACACCGCACCACTTCCTGGAGTTTCCCCATTTCCGAATATTCCAATTTCGGGGATACCATTTCTGTCGAATAATCTCCATCGGCATCTATTACAGTACCATTTGCCAGCCTTTCACAGTCGATACTGCTGTCCCTTGAAAATTTCCACGTTTTTCCATCTGAATCTTTTACACACCAGGAATCGTAAGAACGGATATGATATGGCTCTGTTCCGAACATTCTTCCAATCGCAACAGCCGCATCATAGCGGCTGATACCTGTCATCTCAATCTCTGTACCAAAATACTGGTCTTTTAGGTCGATCTGCTTCACCCACCCTTCGCTTCTGGAACAGGTGAGCCGCTTTGGATCTCTTCATCTACTGCTTTCAAATTTCTGCCTATTGCTTCAATGACATTGACAGTGACACCATTACCGGCCTGCTTGTAAAGCTGGTTATCCGATGTTTCTTTTTCCATCTTGGAAATCTGACCATCCCGATATCCCTGCAGCCGCAGACACTCCCTTGGCGTCAGCCTGCGGATTCTGCCGTGGTAAATCACTCCATGACGGTCAGTTGCCGTAATGGTGAACATTGGCTCTTCCGGTTCTTTCATCCTTCTTCCATTCTGGCGGACTTTTTCCCTGGCCGGTGTCAGCACTGCCCTTGGCGGTTCTTCCACCAGCACCCCGGAACTTTCGCCCCTGTGGTTATGGATGCTGGAATCCTGTCTGGTATTCAGACATCTTGCAACGTCTGTCACCAGCGGCGGAGGGGAGATATCTACAAAATGCAGTGTTCCCTGCTGGTTTCCGGTCGTCAGGGTATGGGCGATCTCATGCCCGACTCTTCCCCTGCGGCTGTTGATTCCCGGATATCCGAGATCGATGCTGTCCCCCTCGTAGGCCATCTTGTATCCTTTTCGGGTGTTTTCCTTGATTGGGATACCGACTTCGTATAATCCGGTCTTGCCGCCCATACCACCAGCCCCGCTGGTCAGCGTGCAGCTCAGTCCTTCTTCTGCGTAGACTCTTTCTCCCTGTTTGCCAGCATGGACTTGTATAAGAGCTGTTCCATTTGCTTTTGGGAAAGGTAATATTTTTCCGGCACATCTTCCATCAAGATATCCGACAATATACACCCGCTTCCTTGACTGGGGGACTCCGAAATCCTTGCTGTTAAGCACTTTCCATTCGACATGATACCCCAGTTCAGATAGCGTACTGAGGATGGTGTGAAACGTCCGCCCTTTGTCATGCGAAAGCAGACCGGGTACGTTTTCAAGGAGAAAATACGCAGGTCGTTTGTCTGCAACCAGTCTGGCAACTTCAAAGAAAAGGGTTCCTCTTGCATCGGCAAATCCTTCCCTTCGTCCAGCGATTGAGAATGCCTGGCAAGGAAATCCCGCACATAAAAGATCAAAGTCCGGCATTCGTTCTGTTTCAATATTTCTTGCGTCATTGCAGAACCACTCTCCTTCCGTATCAAACAGCACCCGGTAGTTGTGGTCTGCATATGCATCTGCTTCACAGTGTCCGACACAGGTGAAGCCCCCTGCCCTGTGCAGCCCTTCTCGGAATCCTCCGATTCCACTGAACAGGTCAAAAAATCGAATTGTTCCGGCTATCAGCCTCCCTTCGCTGTGAAAAAAACAGTGCAGATTTCTCTGCACCGTTTCCGTCTCTTGGTTTCTGTTTTGTGATGTCTATTCTTCTGATTCCGCTTCCTCTGGCTCAGATTCTTCTGCTTCTTCGGTTTCCAGTTCTGTTGGCTCTGCTTCCGCTGGCTCTTCGTTTTCTGGCTCTGTCGGCTCTTCATCTGCTTCAGCTTCGTCCGGTTCTGTCATTTCTCCGTCTGTTTCAGCTTCCAGTGCTTCTGTCTCAGGCTCTTCTGCTTCAGGTTCTGCTGACTCTTCATCCGGTTCTGATTTCGCAGTCTCAGGATCTTCCATTTCTGTTTCTTCGGCTTCCTCTGACTCTGCTTTCCATTTGGCTTCTTCTTTTTCGATTGCATCTTCGATAAGCCCGATTAAGAAGTCTTTCTGTTTCATGCCATTCCTGGCGAGGACTGCTTTCAGTCTGGAAAATAAATCCTCGGTTACCTGTACTGCTACTGTTCTTAAATCTGCCATGTTCGTCTTTTCTCCTTTTCTTGTCATGTGTTCTTCGATTACCATTTCAAGGTATTTTGGTATGCTGATTCCTAACTCTTCGACTTCCAGTTTTAGCTTTTCATGCAGCTCTACCGGGATTTTTCCGCATATGTTTTTCATCTCCATTGTGTTCGTTCTCCTTTCTTTTTTCTACATACAACATACCCTAAAACATGACAGAAAGCTATTCACAATACCCAACGAATATGAGGCTCTCAAAAGCTCCCAAAGGATGCAGATCCAATAACATTCAATAGGCATCACCCCTTTCAAAAATCCGTGATTTATACTAATTTGACTGCTTGAAATTTGGCTATTTTATCACCAGGAAAGACTTGACTTTTTCAGAATGCATCCTCAAGCCCGGAGAGAAAATCCAGCATCTGGGACGGGATTTCTTCCTTTTTTGAAACCCTCTCCCCGGAGCCAGAAATGGAAACACCTGCCAGTTCTTCCCGGATTGCCTGCCGGATGCTTTTCTCCAGCTGGTTGTTTTCCTGATCTTTTAAGATCACCTGAACCAGATAGCTGCTCTTCTGTCCATCTGGAACACTTTGCAGGATCTCCCATGCCTTTTTGTGATCTGGGTTATCAAGGTTCAGGCGGAACGAGAAAACGGGTCTCTTTACTTCGCGCACATCTGCCCCACAATCCGCTCATAGCCGGAAGCATTGGCGTGTACGTCTGTCAGGTAAATCTGCCGACACAGCCCGTCCTGCGGTGTCACGTGCCGTTTCAGAATGCTGGCTCCGCCGCCCATGATCACGGACGGAATTGCCTTCAGATCGAACCCGGCTTCCATAATTGCAGACAGTATTTTCTCCGTGTAGAGCCTTCCCTGCCGGACAATGATTTCTTTTGCGGCCGGGTCCATGCTGCAGCTCTGGCCGTTCAGAACACGTTCGATCTGAATATCCGTTACAGACAGTCCGGTATTTCTGCGTACCTGCTCGGTGATCTCATCCACACACCGGATCACACCAAGTTCCAGGCTGCGGCAGGTAGCGGCATTTGGAACACTGTTGTCCAGCCGCATCAGGTCTACGGTCCAGCCACCGATATCTGCGAGAAGAACAGAAGGCTCGTCCCGAACACATTCCGGGTGGAGAGCCAGGGCTGAGTATCCCTGTGGGAACAGTTTTACATCCTGAATCCGGATCTCATAGCTCTCATCCTCGTACCGGAAACGCAGAGGCTGCTCTTTCCGAAACAGATATTCCCGGAAGCCTTTTTTCTCCCTGCCAAAACTTGCCAGTGGAAGACCGGCTGCCAGAACTACATCTGTTTTCCGCTCTCCCCGGCGATAGCGGATTTCCTGGGCAATGGCTGCCATTGTCAAAAGATAATAATTGTCATTGGAAGTCTTACTTCTCACCAGCGTCTGCCGCCCGGTTCCACACACATAAAATTTCCCATTGTACTGCAGGACATTCTGCATGGTATACGGCTCGTAATCGTATCCGGTCAGTCCGGTCGGGAAGCACACATGGGGCGTTTTGATGGCATAATATCCATGATCAATTCCTATAATGATAAGTCACCACATCCTTTCTAATTTTCTTTGTTTTTTTCCAGCAGGTGGTCTTTTGATCTGGGAAAAGAACAAAGGGCAGAACCCCGAAGAGCTCTGCCCGTAATAAAAAATACAGTCATGCATATTTACAAATAAATACACATAACTGTATTAGTTTAATCAGTATTAATCTTCAAACTCTTTTAACTCGTCAAGCGGTTCTTTTGAAGTATCTATTGCCATATTGTTTTTTAACCAATCAGCTTTGCTATAACCTGTTCCGGTCAATTCAAATATTTCACCTTTATACCCTACAGCTTTAACCCAGCCCCATTCTATAAGTCTGTCTAAAGCCTCTTCCCATCTCGCAGATTCTCTTTTTGAATTATCGGCCATAAACTGCTTACCTGATGTAAAAATCTGAGTAGGCGAATCAAGTGTCCGTATCTTTAGTATTTGCCCATCACCGTCAGCCGCATACACTAATAAAAAAGCCGAGTCCACTGGAATGTTCCCAACATCATCTAGTCCTACAACTGATTTATTTTCTTCTGGATTTCCAATAATCAACGTATTATCTTCAACCTGGAACAATTTTTTGATATCTTCACTTGTTGCGGTAGGAATTTCTTTCAAGGTTAACTGGTTATTCTCTAGATCAGTGAGTCTACTATAGAATTGAGAAAACATCTCTTTCATATCATCTAGCATCTTCTGTTGATGTTCTCCAAGTTCAGTATTTGCTTTATTTCGTCCTTCTGCCTCTTCATTAATTATATCCACTATATCTCGATATCGAACCCATCCAGCGTTATCATCAACATAGTTAACGGCGTTCCTAAATGTCGGTGATGCCACATACTTTAAACTGTTTAAATCTGTGAAAAAATCAACTGTATTTTTATCATTTTTGACTTTTTCTCTAAACTCATCCAGCCTCTTCATTTTATCATACTTATCATTTCCAGTATCTTTTTCACTTTCAGAAATAGCTGAAGGTTGTTTAATCAATACAAGTACTGGTAATCCTTTAGTTTTTGCATAATTGTACTCTTTCTCCGTGTAACTTATACCAGTTTCTTCATCGATTGAGCCATACCTAGCACCAATAACAAGAAGATAAAAATCACACTCATCAATCATTTTTGTTATAACATTCCATTGACTTGTAGGTGCAGCATGGAATTGCTCCATACCTACCGGAATAAAATTATTCTCTAGTGCCACACCTACCAATGCCTGTCTTTCCTTTTTAAGATCTTCATAGGTAGAACTTATAAAAATAGAAAACTTTCGTCTATTCTTCATATCAGTATTCTCCTCGTGTACTTATCTCTTATCACTTCACAGTGATAGCAAGTTCCCGCAAAATCAAACTTCATAAACTCTACCAACAATGATACCACAAAAATGAATTAAGGTATATTTTTATTTGCATTTTTAAGATAATTCCAGAATCCATTCCCTGTTTTCTTTTGGTGCGTTTTTATAAAAATCCCGAATCCACAGCTCATGGAGTTTAATTTCCGACTCTGTATTTCCTATGTTTCCGACACATCCACCTGTTTCATGAAGTGCTTCCAGACAATCCCACTCTTTTTTGAACTCTCCTGCAAATTCCATCCACACTTTTATATGGTATTCCTTAAAACCAAAATGGTAAATCAAGTAGGTCAACCTGTCAAAATCAGCTAACGGCATTTTTTCTTTTTTCAGCAATAACCTTTTATCATGCTCGCTGCATAGATATAAAAATGCAAGCTGTTCTATCTTTGCCTGCTCCATATATTTCTCCCTTCTCTTCTACTTTGTCTCACTTTTACAACCGATTCTACCTTGTCCAATCGTTAAAATCAATACAGATGGTGCAAAAAGTGAGACAAGCCATCCTTTTACCAGAGAGGAAGAGATTTAAAATGCCAAAGCCAAGGACACAGTCTGGTGAGAAGAATCTGATCAGCCAACGGTTGATTGAGCTTCGCAGGACTCACAATATGTCTCAGCGTGATCTTGCCTATAAACTCCAGTTAGCTGGTTACGATATGGATAAAAATGTAATCACCAGAATCGAAACAAACAAGCGTTATGTCACTGATCTTGAATTAAAAGCCATTGCTGAAATCTTTCAGGTTTCATACATATTTCTCATTGATGGCAAAGACGAATAGAAGTGACAAATGGGGAAGTTCAATCGTGCTTCCCCATTTTATCCGTCCTTATTACAGATTCAGTAGTTCTAAGATTTTCTGCATACCGGCCTGATATAAAGATTCCGCATATAATATCCATCTTTCACTGACTTCAGTAACATATGCGTCTATCGTTTTTCGCTTTTCTTTTGCTAATCCCATTGTCTGAACCTGTTCTTCATATTTTGATATTTTTTCCAGCATTCCCTGGTACGCTATATTTTCTTTCAGCTGTTCTTCGACCTCATCAATCCAGGTATCCAGCAGCAATTCCAGCAGTTTCTGTGTGTCACCGTCATCCTTTCCCAGTATTGCTTTTTTTATTTTCCCCAGCATAGCTCCATAAGAAATCATTTGAGCCTGTCCCATATAAAAATGGTACTCTTCTTCTATCATTTCCTTTTCGCTCTCCAGTTGGAAATATCGATGTACTGCCTTATGCTCTTCTTCCGTTAGGCTGATTGACTGATTCGTCTCCATAAATGTTTCTATCACTGGATACTTCTCTGTAAGTTCCAGTATTTTCTTTTGCAGTCTCTGGTATTCCGCATCATGCTTTTTCAGATAGGTGCATACCTGTTCTCCTATCCGTATCCCCAGGCACTGCTCATTCCAGATAATATCTGGCTGTGTTGTCATATCGGTGTCTCCCTTCTGTGTAGTTTTCCTGTTCCAAGCACAAGACTATACCACACTTCTGGAAGAAAGCTATTCATCAAACCTACTGAAATCTCCTGGCAGATCCTGTGCAACCTATCCCTTTTCCCACAAAAAAACTGGTATGAAAGACTCCTTGTTCTCTCATACCAGCTATCTATTTCTTATTTAACTGAATACACATTCTTTTCTATTCTCTGTGTATCCTGTACTTATTTATGGCAAAAATCAGACTACAGACACGCTATACACTCTTATGCTACATAATCCAGTTTACTGCATCCGGGTTCAAATGTCACGTTGAAAATGCCAACCTGAGAAGTGGAAATCGGTGCAAGAAAACTTCTGCCAGAAAAATACTGTGCAAAACCATCATTTGGTGCACCAATTGGAAATACCATCTCTTTTGCATGCGCCCGCATCGCTTCCTCTTCGTATGGCAAATCTCCTTCGCCTGTCTCCCACACTTCCTTTGCAAGATTGAAAACAGCCCATGCTTTTGGCCATCCTGCATAAAATGCGACATGTGTGATTACTGCGGCAATCTCTTTTTGTGTTACACCATGATTTTTTGCATTTTGAAGATGATATTTTAAAGAAGAATCTGTAATTCCGGAAGCCATCAGAGCAACCACTGTGATGATACTTCTTGTTTTTACGTCAATATCCTGGTTATTCCAGTTTTCACCGAAAAGGACATCATCGTTAAAATGTGCAAACTCCGGTGCAAATTCACCAAGTGCATTTCTTCCTGCTGTCTGTATTATTTTTCCCATTTTCTGTATACCTCCATAGCACTGTTATTTATAAAGATTTTACCCACTCACTGATTTCCTGTTTTGTTCCACGGTTTAACAGGCTGCCTTCTGTGATAACCGCATCCGGTGCGGATGGCTGTAATTCCTTTACAGTATTACCGAATCCACTTCCACCGGATGTTGCAAAGAGCACAATCTTTTTGCCACTGAAATCATAGGCTTCCAAAAATGTATTGACAATTGTCGGAGCTACATACCACCAGATTGGGAATCCCAGAAGGATCTCGTCATAAGAACTCATATCCATCTCTTTTTTCATAATCGCCGGTCTATATTTTTTATCACTCATTTCCACACTGCTTCTGGATTTTTTATTCATCCAGTCAAGATCAGCCTTTGTATATGGAACTTTTGGCTCAATCTCAAATAAATCCGCTTTTACTTCCTCTGCGATCATCTGTGCTACTTTTTTTGTTGTTCCGCTTGCACTGAAAAATGCCACTAATTTTTTACTCATAATAAAAAGCCCCTTTCTATACGTATTTTTCACAAAAAAATAGATGTATAAGATTTACATTCATCTTACACATCTATTTTAAGCTCTATCGCTTCATTATGTCTAATGCTTATATTGAATTTTGTTTTATGCCTGAAAAGCATTAATCTCCTCAATCATTTTGCGGACTGCCAAAGAATATGGAATGTTTCGTCTCCAGGCAATCACAGTACTTGTTGTGATTTCAGGAGAAATTCTTCGCTGTACAAGAATATCCTCCCGCCAATACTTTGCAGCACCTTCGATGGATACCGGATAGCCCAGTCCATTTGCTGCCATAACTCCGGCATTCGTTCCAAGATTACTTGTAAAAGCAATCTGCAGTTTCGAAAAGTCTTTTCCAAACCAATTGGCAAGTTCACTTTGAACATTTACTCTTTCCGGCAGGATCAATGGTTTTCCAATAAGATCTTCTTTTCTTATAAACTCTTTTTCTGCCAGCGGATCATCCGGCCGCATTCCAACACACCAGTGATCGCAATCTGTGATCCGGATATAATCCAGCCCTTCGGTGTCCACCGGTTCCATGAATAATGCAATATCTACAAGTCCTTTGTTCATCATCTCATACACTGCATCTGCTGTTGCAGTATGCAATACAATCTGAACCAGCGGGTATTTTTCTTTATATGTTTTACATATCTCCGCCAATGTCTCCACCGCTGCAAATTCACCGCATCCAATGGTTATCGTGCCCTCTACAACCTCTTCTTTTCCTTTCAGTTCCTCAAGCGTTCTTTCCTCAAGATTAAGAATCTCCAGGGCACGCCTTTTTAATAAAATTCCTTCATCAGTGAGCGATATTTTCTTCCCGTTTCGAATAAATAATGTTATTCCCAGGTCCTCTTCAAATGCCGCCATTTGTCTGGATAGCGTTGGCTGGGTAATATGCAATTGTTCTGCTGCTTTTGTAAAGCTCTGTTCTTTTGCTACTGTTAAAAAATAGCGTAATAATCTTAATTCCATATCTTTATATTCCTACAAATTTTTCTTATAACCCTTCTATCATGTTGCATCCCAAACATCATCTATATTTACATGTAATATCTGCACAAAATACCGTGGGTTATTTTGGGGTTATTTTCTAACCGCCTATGCCCTTCAGACTGTGATTTTACTGGCTTTTGAGCGAAGCTTTCAAAGAGTGCCGTGGCATAAAAATAAAATTTTTATCATATGATTTTCTCCTTGTGTTATTGAAAGATTGTGTAATTTGAACCCTCTATGTTCTCAATCACTTAATGATATATTTTGTTCCTCTGCCTTTTCCTTCAACTGCAATCACACCCTTTTTCTCCATAGCTTTCAGTAATTGTGTTGTTTTTGATTTGCCAAATGGGACATATGGTGCAATTTCACTTATTGGTTTCAGCATCGTCTTACTTAAAAATTTGTAAATCACTTTTTCGTCTTCGGTTAAATTGACATTCGTTTCAAATATCGGTAGTACAATTTTTATAGCATTTTCTGACACTTCAAATTCTGGTTTTATCAAACTCTCTGCATACAGTTGTCTGATTCGTGTAATTCCTGTTCCAAATATCTCTACTAATCCCAGTCTGTAAAATACATTTGCAAGATTTCTATTTCTTAAAATAGATAGTTTACCTGATAAATATTCTTCTGCCGTTATTCCAGCCGGCAATCCACCAGGAGACACTACTTCTATTCTATCATCAAACATAGAAACTCTGATGTGTGAATTAATATCCCATACCCTATGAATCAAAGCATTTGCAATTGCTTCTCTGAAAGCTGCTTCCGGTATTTTCTCTACCATCTTTCTGTCAGCCCCCTGTATTACTTCATATTGGTAATAATCTCTAAATACAGCAAGTGCTTTTTCATATATTTCTAAAACCGATATATGTTCAAACGTTACTCTTTTTTGAATAATACTGATATTCTCACCGAACTTAACAATATCAATTCCTGAAAAATGATTTTTATCTGCCAAAAGTCCCGCTGCATTATTATAACCATTTATATTGTCATACAGGTTCAATGTCTTTAAAGTATCTTGATTGAAAGTTTCAATGTAAATATTTTCTTTCAGTTTACACTGTAAAATTTTAAAAGATAGCTCCTGATCTTTACAAGGTAATTCTTCGAAGCTAATATTTTTTCCATCTAATACAAGCCTTGAAAATTCCAATGTATCTACCTCTATCGTTGCTGTATCATTTCGTTTGTATGCTTTTGATTTATATAAATACGGTTTTTGAAGACCACTTTTTACAGTAAGTTTTATCGTCTGGTCATTATTCTGTATTTCAAGTGTATAGTTTGGTTGAGGTGATATACTGTCATTGATTTTATTTTCGATATCCAGACACGCCTGCTTTACATCCGGCAAGCCTTTTACATTTCCATCATCATCTACTCCAAAAAGAATTGTTCCACCATTGTAATTCGAAAAGGCACTAACTGTTTTCAAAAAAGTATTCGTAATCGTTTCCTTGAATTCTAATATTCTTGTTTCACGCATAGTAATCGTTCCCTTTCCAACCATAATGATTATATTATATGCAAAAACGCGCAAAAAATCAATCGTAAAAATTTACGATTGATTCAGACTGTAGACAAACTAGGTGCTGGGATCATCCCAGCACCATTTTTTCCTTTAAAGTTAAATTGTATCCAAAAATTTCTTAGAAATCTTCGCTTTTGTCCATTTAGCAATCCGTTCTTACCAAGAAATCTTGCCAGTTTTTTTAGATTCATACATGCAAAAGTAAGCCCGGCTTTCATTTCCATCCGTGCTTTTCCTATGTATTGTGTATATCGAAATCCATGGTGTTCTTTTGCTGTTCCAAAGATTCTTTCTATCGTTTCTTTTCGTTTCTGATAGATTGCTTTATTCCCTCTTACATGTCGGATATCTTCTGCTTTTTCTATATATTTTTCCCAAACATGACGTGTTATCACTTTTACATGATTCTTGCTTTCTGTACATTTGGATATCTGTGGACATTTTTCACATTGATATCCACAGCTTTTATATTCTCTGTATCCATCCCTGTTTGTTGTACTGTATCTTAGAATCTGATTTTCTGGACAGATGTAACAATCATAGTATTCATCATAAACATATTCATATTTCTTAAAAAATCCCTCTTTTGTCATAGGACGTTTATATGGAAACAATGGTTCAATCCTATCTTTCAGAAGTTGTCTGGCAATCGCTGGTGTCTTGTATCCTGCATCTGCCACGATCATTTCTGGTTCAAAACTTTTCACCTTTTCATAGATTGTTTGAAATGTTCGGCTGTCATGTTCATTTCCAGGATGAACACTATATCCAAGGACCCATCCGTGTTCATCACATGCCGTTTCTACTGCATATGCAAAAACATGTTTATGTTCTCCTTTGCGAAACCATCCGCTTTCTGGATCTGTAATACTGCTCTTTTTGGTTTTTATATCGTCTGGTATCTGTTCAAGCTCATTATGTTGATCATTCCCAAATGTGGGAGGTGTTGGCGGATTCTTCTTATTTTTATCTTTTAGAGTTTTTTTCCCATGTGCCTGTCGGTCTTCATTGATCTCTTTTTGTAATTCATCTTCATACCAGAGTGCCTGTTCATGAGCAACTCTTTTTCGCATTTTTTTACTGTTGGCACATGCTTTTACATGAGTTGCATCAACAAAGATCTCGTCCGTATTGATCAACTTATACTTCATACATTCTTCCAGAATCTTTGAAAATATCTGTTCAAAAAGATCCGTGTCTTTAAATCGGCGGGAATAGTTCTTTCCAAACGTTGAAAAATGCGGTACAGGATCCAGCATATCCAGACCAAGAAACCAACGGTAGGCAACATTTACTTCAATCTCTCGGATCGTCTGACGCATACTTTTGATTCCATAAAGATATTGAATAAATGGAATTTTAATGAGCATAACAGGATCCATACTTGGACGACCATTGTTTTGACAATATTTATCTTCTACAAGATCGTAAATAAAGTTCCAGTTGATTGCTTTATCAATCAATCTTAGCATATGATCCTGCGGAACCATGGAATCCATTGAGAACATCATCATCTGTTCTCGTTTCTTGTCTGCATTTTTCGTCATCATAAAAAACACCGCCTTTCTGATAATTTTATTATACCAGAAAAACAGTGCTCATAGTAAAAGTCCCGGCAAATACCGGGACTTTGTCTACAGTCTGAAAGTGTCAAGAAATTGTTTCTTGACACTTTGTATTATGATTATATGAGTTAAGAAAAAAGGTTGTTAATTTGATTTTTGGTTGATTTTTATTGATATTATTTCGACTACATTGCTTCGTAGATTGCTACGACATCATCTAAAATCTTTTCATCTGTGATTCCAGATACTTCTTTTAATGCTGCTTTTACTCCGTTTGCTTTGATCTTATCCTGTAATTCTACGCTCTGTGGATCTTCAGCATTATCATATTTTAATGCTGCTGCCATTCCTGCTAATAATGCATCCACTGGAAGACCATATTCTAATGCTGTCATTGTTGGTTTTGTTAAACGATCTGTTGCACTTAATTTTCTTAATGGTTCTCTTCCTACACGAGCTGTATCATCTACAAGGTATGGGTTTTTGAAACGATTTAAGATCTTGTCGATATATTTAAAGTGAGCATCTTTGTCAAATCCATATTTGTTGACTAATGCCATACCACTCTGCTGCATTGCTTTTTTCACTGTCTTAAAGATTTCATCGTCTGCGATACTTTCATCGATCGTCTTGTATCCTTTGTAGTTTCCAAGATATGCTGTGATGCAGTGTCCTGTATTTAATGTAAATAATTTTCTTTCAATATATGCCATTAAGTTATCTGCAAGATTCATTCCTTCGATCTGTGGAACCGCTCCCTTAAAGGATGCTTCTTCTACATTCCACTCATAGTAGTTTTCTACGACTACGTCGATTGGATTATCTAAACGTACTGGAGGCACGATTCTGTCTACAGAGCAGTCTGGGAATCCTACATATTTGTCTGCATATGCTTTTTCTTCGTCATTTAAGTTTCCATAAACAGCTTCTTTTAACTGAGAACTTGCTTTGACTGCATTTTCGCAAGCAATGATGTTTAAGTATTCTTCAGAACCATTTTCTTTTCTTGCTTTGATTCCTTCTGCGATAGATGGAGCGATGATCGGAAGAATTCTTACTCCAACGGCTGTTGTGATAATCTCAGCCTCTTTTACTTCATCGATCAGTTCAGGTTTTGTTGAATTTACTCCGCTGATATCTGTGATCACGATCTCGCTGCTTTCTACGTCTTTTACAAAAATTGTATATTTCTTATCTTCGTTGATCTTATCAATGATTTTCTGATTTACGTCTGCGAATACTACATGATATCCTGCTTTGCTTAACAGTCCACCGATAAATCCACGTCCAATATTTCCTGCTCCAAACTGAATTGCTTTCTTCATTTTTCTCACTCCTAAAATTAAAATATAAATCTATAAGTATATATCTTAGGTATTCAATAAGCGAGAAGAATTTCCCGCTTATTAAATTGACCTTTTTTGTTTAAATTTTATTTAAACATTTCCATGATTTCGTCAACGTTTTCTGTTGTTTTTAACTGTTCCAGTCTTTCTGGATCTTCGATGATCTCTGAAATCTTAGCTAATAATCCAAGATGTTCATCACCGATTCCAGCAATACCAAAGACTAACTGAGCTTTTTCTCCATCAAAGTCTACACCTTCTGGATACTGAAGCATTACGATACCAGTTTTCTGTACATTTTTCTTAGCGTCACCTGTTCCATGAGGAATTGCTACACCTAATCCCATGTATGTTGTAACTGTTTCTTCACGTTTTACCATAGCGTCAATATAACCTTCTTCAACATATCCAAGTTCATTTAACAGTTTTCCTGCTGCTTTGATCGCTTCGAATTTGTCGACTGGTTTTAATCCTGTTTTGATTCCTTCTTCTACAAGGATCTTTGCATTTCCAGTAGCTACTGGTGTTTCAACTTCTTCAACAGCTGCAGCTGTCTGTGCTGATGCATCAACTTTTGCTGTCATCTGTTCATATAATCCATCTAAGTTTGGATCCTGTAAGAAGTTATTGATAATTACTAACTGTGCCTGTGGTGCAGATTTTCTAGCTCTGTCTGCTAAAACTGCCTGAACAACTGCGATATCACAATCTGCTGGAATATTATCTACAGATGTATTGATAACTGTAAGATCTGGTCTCTGTGCTTTCACACGGTTTCTGAATTTCGTAGCTCCCATTGCGGAAGATCCCATTCCTGCGTCACATGCAAATACGATTTTCTTCACTTCGTCTGCTGCTTTCTTTTCTCCTGGATCAACTGTGATTCCTTTGGATTCTGCTTTTTTAGCT
>OHFM01000347.1_pt1 | contig 20971 bp, 23 predicted proteins | sample 1567511 | NCBI WGS metagenome assembly OHFM01 (sample SAMEA3879571, study PRJEB24766) | human gut metagenome | biome: human-associated habitat; feature: feces | place: USA | collected 1985/1987
GATGGGCGCAGGTCAGTTCCTGGTTATAATTTATAACAGCCTGCTGCTGAGCAGCTTCCAATATGCTTTTTACTTCTTCACTGTAGCGTTCATTCATAGCGCTAACCTCCTTCAAACTGTATAAACAGTAAAATATTTTACATAAATTTTTATGTTAAATACGCAGGGAAACCGCTTCCGGCGGCGAATATGCAAGTAAATGCTTTTTTCACGGAGGATATTTTATGAATACATCCATGATTGTATACCGTCTTTTTGACGTTGCCGACGAAATTGACCTTGATTTGGTGCAGGCCCTTTGGACCAGCCGCAACAAAATCGCTTCCAGGCTCCGCCTGGACCGTATATCTACCAAGTCTATTACTTTTAAGGACCCGCCGGTTCTTGTTGAGCTTGGTTCCCATGATATGAAGCTGGGCAACGGTACTTACCTTACCGAAGTTAAAGCCCGCATTTTTGATTTAGGCGTTATCAGCCTTATTCTGCGTATTCATTTTGAAGATGATGTAACCTTTGATGAATACATGGATATGTCTATCGTCAGCGAAAACATGCCGGAAGACGAAATCCGTTCTTACCTTGACGCCGTTTTGGAAACCATCCGCCCGGCGTGCAGCAATGAGCGTGTTTCCGACTTTGACGAAGATTTTGTAGTTTATTATTTTCAGGATAAAGTGCCCGAAAACTGGGATATTGTGCCGCTGCTTTTGAAAGACCGCACGCCTGTAAGCCCGGAAACCCGCGCCGAAACACTGGCCAACAGGTTTACCTACGCCGACGACGTATGCTACCTTGCGTGGGATTCCGCCGTTGTGTATGACCCCAGCGGCAGCCTTGACGTGCCCGACCTTCTGGAATTTGCCAACGCCCAGTTTCTGGAACTGCGCTACTACGACAATGCGCTTAACGAAGCCATTGACCGCACTTACGATGAGCTGGAAGCCGCCGAAAAAGGCAGCACTGGCAGCCGCCAGACAAGCTACCGCAAAATACGCGGCAGGCTGATGGAACTGATGGCTGATGTAAGCACATTAACAAGCAATATCAACAATGCTTTGCAGGTTACGGAAGATATTTTCTACGCGCGCATTTACACGCGCTATCTCGACCTTCTGCGTGCTTCGGTTTGGAAGGACAACATTGAAAACAAAATGCTTGTCATTCAGCGCAGCTATAATCTTCTTAACGAAGAAGTATCCATGTACCGTTTTGAATATATCGGCATGAGTGCCGTTACGCTTTTGGCAATTATTTTACTTTTAATAATTTACCTTGCTGTGCGTTAACAGCATATTTATTAACAGGGGCATTTTTCTGCTCCTGTTTTATATTATAGCAATAAAAGTCAAAAAGTCAAATATTTTTTGTATGTTTTTTTGATAATTTTTTTCGTTATTTTAACTTGACAAATTGACGCTGCGGAAGCAAAATATACACATTACTTTATTTTTTGAGAGGGGAAAGAAAATTATGACACCATCATCAATTTTGAAAGGAACTGCTGTACTGCTTTTTTTGCAGGGCGTCAGTACGGTTGCGCTTAATTTATGCGGCATTAAATTTCCGCCTGCGCTGCTGGCAATGATTCTGCTGCTGGTACTTTTGCTCAGCGGCATTATAAGGGTGCGTACCATTGAAGATGTCTGCAATATTTTAATAGAAAAAATGGGCATGCTCTTTTTACCGGCAGGCGTAAGCATTTTGCTGTATCTGGATGTTATTCTTGCAGAAAGCACCGCCATTGTGGCTACCGTTATTATAAGCAGTTTTATGATACTGATTGTAACGGCTGTATTTTTAAACTTTATGCTTAAAAGTAAAGGCGGTGCCGGAAAATGACTTTTTTACCCGAAGCCTTCATCCAATCGCCGCTGTTTGGCATTGCCCTTACCATTGTTGTTTATGTAATATGCGAAATTATTGTAGATAAGTTTGAACTGAACATTATTCCTCCGTTTGTGCTGGCGTGCCCGATGATAATTGCCTTTATTTATTTTCAGGAGCCGTATATTACATACGAGGATTACGAAACAGGCGCAGGCTTTATCAACTTTCTGCTCGGCCCTGCCACCGTGGCGCTGGCCCTGCCGCTGTACAACAACAGGCGCATTATAAAAGAAAACCTGCCGGTAATTATTAGCGGCATCCTTGTTGCCACCGTTACAGGCATAGTCAGCATCTTCATTTGCGGCAAAATGTTCGGCGCAAGCAGCCAGGTACTCCTTTCCATGATTCCCAAATCCGTAACAACGCCTATTGCCATGGATATTTCTTCCGCTATCGGCGGTATTCCGGCACTTACGGCTGCCTGTGTAATTTTTACAGGCATGCTTGGAGCAACCTTTAACCACAAAATTTTAGAGGCTTTAAAAATTAAAAACAACATTGCCATCGGCCTTTCCATAGGCGCTTCCAGCCACGGTCTCGGCACCAGCGTCTGCGCTGGCAAAAATGCCTTGCAGCTGGCAATCGGCGGCGCTTCCATAGGGCTTACCGGCATAGCAACTTCCATTTTGGCTCCTATTCTGCTGCCGTTTATGGAAAGCTTATTTTAAAATTTAACACTATATATACAAAAAAACGGTATTGCCTTTACGGCAATACCGTTTTTTTATTTTGCGGGCTTTGTTAAATTTATACCGCACAGCTTCATACCGCGCTCATACTTGCTGCGGTTTTCCGGTGTTACAGGCACCAGGTTTGCAATCTGCCCTGCATAGGCAAGCAGGTCTTCTTTGGTGCCGCTTTTAATTTCCAGTTCCGTTTCGTTAACAGCACATTCATTTCCGGTTATGCCGGAAATAATTTTGCCGCGGTCAACCGCCAGCTCCACCGTCGTAGCCGCGCTTATTTTAAGCAGGCACAGCCTGCGCTCAACATCAACGGTAAACAGTTTTACAAGCTGCTCACCGGCAATAAGTTTTTCCAAATCCGTATCAAAGCCTTCTTCTTTAAACCCCTGCAAAACAGGCTTGCCGTCAGGCAAATCAACATTATATTCGTTGCGGCTGGAAAACCCGCCGTGAGCTTCTTTTTCCGTTTTAATGGTTGCTTCGTATTTAGTGCCGTTTTTGCGCACACGGTAAGCAATGCCGCTGTGCATCAGTTTAAAAGACGGCGTATCGTAATACGATGTTTCAAGGTGGTGTACGGCTTCGCTGCCGCCGATAATTTTATCCGCTACAAGCGGAGAAGCAAGCAGTTTTTGCAAAGCCTCCGCCCCAATATTAAGTTTTATTTCAATTTCTGCCGGCATTTTTACACTCCTTTTAGGCGATTGAGCCTCTCAGTTCGGTAAAAATAACTTTACCTTCATCAAGACTGTAAACAGTAGGTTCAAGTTCACGCAAATCCTCCGTGCGCCAGCCTTTATGCTGCTCCTCCAACAGTTTAAGCGCTTCTTCAAGGCTTTCTGCCGCCACAATGGCAATGGCATCAAGGTAAAATTCCGTGTTAACGCAGGGTTCCTGTATCATGCTGTGGCTATGGTAGGTTTTGTTATGGCGCCATACATAAAGTTTCATAAACGCACCTTCTTTCCGTGTTCTTTTAAATTAATTATAAACTTTTATCGCCGCCGCGGCAACTTTTAAGGGCACAGGCTTTAAAAATTTGCCTTAAAACAGCAAAAACCGCCGGAATAAACCCGGCGGCACTTTGCCATAAATATTAAAATTAATCTCTTAATTTAGCTTTGTAGGCTTCGCCAACTTTTTCCACAACATTTTTAATAACGGCATCAATTTCTTCATCCGTTAAAGTACGGTCGTCTGCCTGGAATGTTAAGTTGAACGCCATGGATTTATAACCTGCTTCCACCTGTTTACCGGTGTAAACGTCAAATACTTTTACCTGTTTCAGCAGGCTGCCAGCATTAGCGCGGATAACTGCCTCCAGTTCTTCCATGGCAACCTCCAGCGGTACAACAACCGCAATATCGCGCGAAGTTGCAGGATATTTGGGCAGATGTACAAACTGCGGTACATGAGATGCACTTGCAACAAGCGGTTCAACTTCCAGCTCCAGCACGCATACGCTGCCGTTAAGGCCGTAGTTTCCGGCAACGGTCGGGTGCAGTTCGCCAAACCAGCCAATTACCCTGCCTTCGTATTCAACGGCACAGCTCTTGCCGGGGTGCAGGTAAGGCTGAGCCACCGGCACATATTTTGCGCCTGTAATCTGCAAATTTTCCAAAAGGCCTTCCACTGCGCCCTTCATATCGTAAAAATCAACTTCGTCTTTGGTTTCAGTCCAGTTAATGCTGCTGCGTCTTCCGGCAAGTACGGCACATAAAACAGGTTTCTCTTCCGGCAGTTCTTTAAGCGGCAGAGCCTTGGGCAAAAATACCTTGCCGATTTCAAAAATCTTAACGGATTCTGCCTGGCGGGCCTGATTATAAGCTGCCGTATTAAGAATACCCGGCAGCATGCTGGTGCGCATTACCTTAAATTCATCGCTCAGCGGGTTCATAAGTTCAATGGCGCCGCGGCGGCTGTCTGCTTCGTCCAGCAGAATTTTATCAAAAGAATTGGGGTTAATGAAGCTGTAAGTCATAACTTCGTTCAAACCGGCAGCAACAAGATAATCCTCAATTTCTTCGCATACATCGTCAATTACAGCCTGACGGCCCTGTACCAGCGGCAAATCCGGATTATGCGATTCAATCTTGTCATAAGAATGCATTCTGGCAATTTCTTCGCTGATGTCGGCGTCACAGCTGATGTCATAACGCCAGGAAGGAGCGGTAACGGTTAATACGCCACCGTCGTATTCCACGCCGAACTGTAATTTTTTAAGAATATCAACCATTTCTTCAGCGGCAATTTCCACGCCGATACGGCTGTTAATAGCCTGCGGCGTTACGCGGATAACGTCCGGTTTAACTTCTTCCGGATAATCTTCTACAATGCCGCAAACCGTTTCGCAGGCACCCATCTGTTCCAACAGGTGTACGGCACGGTTTAAAGCATTATGGTTCAGCACAGTATCTACGCCGCGTTCAAAACGGCCGGAGGCTTCACTGCGCAGCCCCAGTGCTTTGGAAGTACGGCGGATGGAAGGCCCGTTAAAGGTTGCTGCTTCCAGCATTACGTTAACGGTTTCGCCGGTAACTTCGGTTTCCAAACCGCCCATAACGCCGCCAAGGCCAACAGCATGGTCAGGGTCGGCAATGGTAATCATGTCCGTGGTTAAAATGCGTTCCTGCCCGTCCAGGGTTACCAGTTTTTCACCGTCTGCGGCGCGGCGCACAATAAGTTTATGCCCGCCTACCTTGTCATAATCATAAGCATGCATCGGCTGGCCAAGTTCCAGCATTACATAGTTGGTTACGTCAACAACATTGCTTATCGGGCGCATACCGCAGGCACGCAGGTGTTTCTGCATCCATTCCGGGCTGGGCCCGATTTTAATGTTTTTCAGCACGCGCACTGCAAAACGGCTGCACAAATCTTTAGCGTTAACTTCAATGGCAGCCATATCAGCAGCACTGCCGCCGGCAGCTTCCTTAACGCTCATATCCGGCATGCGCAGTTCTTTGCCAAGCACGGCAGCAGCTTCACGCGCCAGGCCGATAATATTGGTGCAGTCGCCGCGGTTGGCGGTAAGGTCAATATCAAGCACTACGTCGTCAAGGCCGAGCACTTTTTTAATATCCACGCCAACCGGAGTATCCGGCGGCAGGATGAAAATGCCTTCGCGCTGTTCCGGCAGCAAAAGTTTGGCGTCAATGCCAAGTTCAGCCGCACTGCACAGCATACCAAAGGAATCAAGGCCACGCATTTTTGCTTTTTTAAGCGTCATGCCGTTCGGCAGATGAGAGCCGATAACTGCTACCGGCACCATATCATATTGGTGAACATTCTGCGCACCGGTTAAAATTTGCAGAATTTCCGGCCCGCCGACATCCATTTTGCAAATCCACAAATGGTCAGAGTTAGGATGGCGCTCAATATGCGTTACCTTGCCTGTAACAACGCCTTCCAGCCCTTCACCGAGATGGTTTACGCTTTCAACCTCCAGCCCTACGCGGGTCAGTTTTTCAGCCAGCTCCTCAGGAGTGACATCAATATCTACATATTGTTTAAGCCAATCAACAGATGCTAACATGGTACCCCTCCTTATTTAAACTGGCGGATGAACCGCAAATCATTTTCAAAGAACAAACGCAAATCGTCAATGCCGTATTTAAGCATGGCAATACGTTCTACGCCCATGCCAAAGGCATAGCCGCTGGTTTTTTCGGGGTCGTAGCCGCTCATGCGCAGTACGTTGGGGTGTACCATGCCGCTGCCTAAAATTTCCAGCCAGCCGCTGTTTTTGCATACACGGCAGCCCTTACCGCCGCAAATAACGCAGGAAATATCAACTTCCGCACTCGGTTCGGTAAACGGGAAATAACTCGGGCGCAGGCGGATGCTTACGCTGCTGCCGAACATTTCCTTGCAGAAGGTTTCCAGCGTTCCTTTTAAATCGGCAAGGCTGATATCCTTGCCCAGCACCAAACCTTCAACCTGATGGAACATAGGCGAATGGGTTGCATCGTAGTCGTTGCGGTATACGGTGCCAGGCGAAATCATGCGGATTGGGGAATCCGGCACGCTTGCCTGCATTTTGCGCGCCTGCATAGGCGAAGTCTGAGTGCGCAGCAAAATGTCTTCGGTAATATAAAAAGTATCCTGCATATCCCTTGCCGGATGGTCTTTCGGCAGGTTCAACGCTTCAAAGTTATAGTAATCGCTTTCAATCTGCGGCCCTTCCAGAACTTCAAAGCCCATGCGCATAAAAATCTTTTTAATTTCGCGCATCGTCAGCGTAATGGGGTGCAGATGCCCGCACTGCGGTTTGCGGCCGGGCAGCGTAATGTCTACCTTTTCGTTGGCAAGGCGCTGTTTTAATGCTTCAGCTTCCAAAACTTCGGCTTTGGCGGCAATAGCTTCTTCCAAAACCTTTTTTACTTCGTTTACAATCTGGCCGATTTTCGGTCTTTCTTCTGCCGGCAGGCTGCCCATGCCGCGCAGGATGTCAGTCATATGGCCTTTTTTGCCAAGATACTTAACGCGCAAATCTTTCAGCGCGTCCACGCTTGCAGCTGTTTCCAGCTCTTTAAGCGCCTGCTCTTTAAGTGCTTGCAGTTCTTCTCTCATACTTAACCTCCCAAAATTCAGCATTCAGGGGCAGGCGGTAAAAATAAAAAAAGCCTCCGCCCCTTCAAAGGGGCGAAAGCTGCATAACTTCCGCGGTACCACCCTGTTTTGTACCTCATAACGCCTTAACGCGGCAAACGCCGTTCCTACTTATTTTCAAAACGGATGCTCCAAAGTGAACTTCGGCACAACCTGTATCACGGGGCTTTCAGCCATGGCCCTGCTCTCTGCGTCGCAGTTTATGCCTACTCTCTTTTTCATAGCACAAATTTTATAAATTGACGTGTATTATTATAACACAGCCTTTATTTTGTTGCAAGACGGCGGCGCATGGCTTCAAACATAACTATGCCCCCTGCCACTGCCGCATTAAGCGATTCTGCCCTGCCCTGCATCGGTATAAACACCCTTTTGGCAGCGGCAGCCTTTAAACTTTCCGAAGCGCCGTAAGCCTCGCTGCCCACAACTATGGCCGTGCGCGCGCCAAACTCTGCCTCATACAGGTTTTGTGCGCCGTCAAGGCAGGTAACCATAATTTCGTAATTGTTTTTATGCGCCCAGCCGGTAAACTCAGCTTCCGGCATATCGCACAAAACAGGCATGCGCAAAAGCGAGCCCATGGTGGAGCGCACTGTTTTTGGCGCATAAGCATCGGCGCAGCCCGCCAGCAAAACAACCGCTGCAATGCCTGCCGCTTCCGCCGTACGGATTAACGTACCGACATTGCCGGGGTCAGCCACACGGTCAAGCACAAGCACAGTACCGTCTGCCACTATAAAACCCTGCGGCTTGCTGCACACCGCCAAAACACCCTGCGGCGCTTCCGTGTCGCTCATTTTTTTCATAACCTGTTCCGTTACGCTGTAAAGCTCAATATTTTTTGCGGCAGCATCAGCCAAAAGCTGCGCCAGCCTGTTATTTGCAGTATCAGGCACGGCAAAAATCTTCTGCACAGCGGCATAACGCACCGCTTCTTCAACGGCGCGCAGGCCTTCAACAACAAAACTGCCGCTGCGTTCGCGGTACTTTTTCTGTTTTAAATTGCACACATCCTTAACAACGGCGTTGCCAAGGCTTGTAATCTCTTTCATTAAACAATTTCCTCTAAGGCTTTAATGTTCTGATGCTCGCCTATAACAATCATCTCATCGCCTTCTTCCAAAACCTGCGTCGGTTTCGGGTTAATATAAGTTACGCCTTCGTGCTTGATGGCAACAACGTTAACATTGTAACGTTTACGCAAATCGGATTCGATAAGGTTTTTGCCAACCAGCGAATGTGGAATATTCGTACTCATAAGGCTGATGTTGTTGCTCATTTCAATGTAGTCAACAATGCTGCTGGAAATAAGGTTATGGGCAACGCGCTTGCCCATGTCGCGTTCAGGGTAAATAATTTTATCGGCGCCGATTTTTTCAAGCATTTTGCCGTGTACGGCACTGGTTGCTTTTACGGCAACAAACGGCACGCCCATTTCCTTAAGGTTCAGCGTTGTTAAAAGGTTGTCTTCAAGCGGGCCGATGCCTACAATAACAACCTCGTAGTTATTAATGCCAAGGCTGCGCAGGGTGTTTTCGTCAGAAGCATCCGCACTTACAACATGCGTCAGCTCGTGCGACAAATCCTGCACAATTTCTTCATCACTGTCAACGCCCAAAACCTGGTAGCCAAGCTCATGCAGCGTAAGTGCCACGCTGGTGCCAAAGCGCCCCAGCCCCAGCACCGCAAATTGTCTTTCTTTATTTTTTTTTGCCATTGTTTACACCCCATTAACCAATATTAATATGCTCCGACGGATAGCGGATTTTGTTGGTACCGGCACTTAAAAAGCTTAAAAGGAAAGTTAAAATTCCGATGCGGCCTATGTACATGGTTAAAATTAACACTAATTTTCCAAGTGGTTCCCATCCCGGCGTAATGCCGATGCCTAACCCTACCGTTCCAAATCCGGACATAACTTCAAATAAGATTTCTATAAAGGAATGTTCGCCATTAGATAAAACCACAAGTATCATAACTGCTATAATAACCCATAAAAGGCATAAAACTGTTATAACAAATGACTTATCGACTATTTTTTCGTCAATACGGCGACCAAACATCACAACATCACGCTTACCGCGCAACATAGTCCAAACAGATGTCATTAAAACAACAAAAGTTGTCATTTTAATGCCACCGCCGGTAGAACCGCTGCCTGCGCCAATGAACATCCAAATAATTAATATAAGCATACTGCTATCATGAAGATATGCCAAATCAACTGTGTTAAATCCAGCTGTACGTGCCGAAACCGTCTGGAATAAAGATGCCAAAAAAGCTTCTTTCTGCGGCAAATTTCCAATAGTATAAGGATTATTAGCTTCAAAAAGCCATATTAGTATTGTACCGATTACATTAAGCCCTAATGTTGTTAAAAGAACTATTTTGGTTTGAAGTGCAAAACGTTTCCACTTAAATCCCCTGCGTAAATCTTCAAGCACTACAAACCCAAGACCACCCAATGTAATCAATAACATAATACATACATTAATAAGAACATCTCCACGGTAATCAATCAAGCTTTTATAATCGCCCATCAGTTCAAAACCGGCGTTGCAAAAAGCAGACACTGAATGCCAATATCCAAAATAAACACCCTTAATACCAAGACCCTTCACAAACATAAAATATAACGCCATAATTGTACCAAAGAACAATTCTATAATAAGCGTATATTTAATAATGTTCAGCGCAATGCGTACAACGCCGGATATTTCCGTCTGGTTCATAGATTCCTGCAAAAACAGACGCTCACGCAGGCTTACCTTGCGCCCGGCAATAACCATAACCAGCGTCGTCATCGTCATAATGCCAAGGCCGCCAATTTGAATAAGCCCTATCAAGACAATCTGTCCGAAAAGTGACAGCTCGTTACCAACATCGATAACCGTCAGCCCCGTTACGCACGATGCCGACGTCGCCGTAAACAGCGCGTCCAAAAACGTCAGCCCATGCCTGTCCTGCGTGGAAATTGGCAGCATAAACAAAAGTGCGCCGCTAAAAATAAGCAGCATAAAGCTCAGCGCCACAAGCTGACTGCCATTAAAAGTTTGCCCAACCCAACGCAAAAACTTATTTTCACGCCCCAAGGTATACTCACCTCATTTAAAAGCTTTTTGCTAAAATTTTTATTATTAAAGCCATTACGGCTGTTACCACGTATTATACCAAATTATGAAATTTTTGCAAATTTTTACACAAATAAAAAAGACCAACGCGGTAAAACGTTGGTCCTTTAATGCTTATAAATTACAGAGCAGCTTTAGCGGTTTCAACCAGTTTTGCAAATGCAGCTGCGTCGAAAATTGCCATATCTGCCAAAACCTTACGGTCAAGCTGAATGCCTGCTTTGGTAAGGCCGCAGATAAAGCGGCTGTAGCTCATGCCGTTAGCACGGGTTGCAGCATTGATACGGGCAATCCACAAACGGCGGAACTCGCGTTTTTTAGCACGGCGGTCGCGGCGTGCATAGCTCAATGCTTTCATTACAGTTTCGTTAGCTTTTTTGAACTGTAAATGTTTAGCTCCGCGGTAACCTTTAGCCAGTTTTAAAATATGTTTATGACGGCGGTGTGCAGTTACACCAACTTTAATTCTTGCCATTAGTAATATCCTCCCTTAACTCCACTAATTATGCATACGGCAGCATTTTAACTACGCGTTCATGGTCAGTTTTATGCACTAAAGTAGCTTTGCGCAGATTTCTCTTGCGGGCAGGAGCTTTTTTCTCAAGAATATGGCTCTTATAACCTTTGGCACGTTTAAATTCACCGGAAGCGGTTTTTTTGAAACGTTTTGCAGCAGCTCTGCGGGTTTTCATTTTCAACTTCATTTAAAAAATCCTCCTTATTTACTCGGTTTCGGCGCAACTATCATAATCATGTTTTTGCCTTCAAGTTTGGGCTGTCTTTCAACAACTGCCATCTCTTTAAGCTGGGCAGCCATTTTGTTTAAAAGAACTTCACCCAGTTCCGGATGCGAAAGCTCACGTCCGCGGAACATAATGGTAACCTTTACTTTGTCGCCATCTTCTAAGAAACGCACGGCATTTTTAAACTTAACGTTAAAGTCATGTTCTTCAATGCCGGGGCGCAGCTTAACTTCTTTAATGTCAAATGTTTTCTGTTTCTTACGAGACTCTTTTTCGCGTTTCTGCTGCTCGTAACGATACTTGCCGTAATCCATAATCCGGCACACAGGCGGTTTGGCAGTAGGTGCAATTTCCACCAGGTCGAGATGTTTTTCATAAGCAAGCTGCTGGGCTTCGCGGCCGGACATAATTCCAAGCTGTTCGCCATCGCTGCCGATAACGCGCACTTCACGTGCCCGAATTTCTTCATTGATACGCAAGTTTTCCTTAGCTATGACAAGTCACCTCCAAAATATTTCAGTCAAAAAGAAAAGCGGGCAGAACAAATCCACCCGCGTTAGTACATATCCAACCCTGTCGAGCACAGCTGCAAGGTGAGAAGCGAGCGGCTTCTACTTTGTTACCCAAATATAATAACACAACCATGCAGCCTTGTCAACAAATTATTTAATTATTTTCTTGCGCCGAGCTGGCCGTCAATAATGAACAGGCCGCCAACATTATCGCCAACCATTTGCAGTTTTTCAACAATTTCGGAAGCACTGGCTTCTTCTTCAACCTGTTCGTCAATGAACCATTTCAAATGGCTCTGGGCAGCATAATCTTTTTCTGCCAAAGCTACTTCATACATATCGTGAATGCGGGAAGTAACATATTTTTCATGTTCCAGAACTTTTTTGAACAGTTCCAGCGGAGTGCCGTAATCGGCAGCCGGTGCTTCAATAGCAAGCAGTTCCGGTTTTTCGCCGCAATCCTGCATAAAGCCCATTAATTTAAAAGCATGCTCACGTTCTTCTTCATACTGTGCTTTCAGCCAGTGTGCCATACCTTTAAAATTTTTGGCTTCCATATCAAGGCTCATTGCCAGATATATGCAGAGTATAATTCAGCCTGAACCTGCTCGTTAAATGCTTTGTAAACTTTTTTCTTCATATTAAAATCCTCCTTTTCGGAAACGCTTTTTTGATGATTTAAGTATAACACAGTCCGCATATTTAATCAATAATAATTATTTATTTTTTTGTAAAATATTTGTTCGTATCGCAAAAATAATAAAAAATTCCGTTTTCTGCCATCAATAAAAAAAGCACCTTAAAAGCCATTTTAAACTTTAAGGTGCCGGTAAAAATTATTTTTCTTTCATTTGCTTAACAATAAGCGATACATAGCGACACGCCTATTGTAAACGATACCCTTTAAGAAATCGCCTCCAGCTCATGGAAGCGAAATTTGATGATGATCTCTTTTTCCTCGGTCAGATCCACCCGTTCGATGAGGCTGACCAGCAGTTCCCGACTGGTCAGTGTCGATTCCAGAAACTGTTTCACCAGCGTCTTGGCTTTTTCTTCGGTGTTCACTGGCTGTTTTGCCTGTTCCTGCAAGCTCTTCAGTCGATCTTCTAGAACCATGCGATCCATTTTGACCTTTTGATAGATACGCTGAAAGTCCTCTTCGGAGAGTAAGCCGTTCAGCCGGTCCATGTACATCTGATCCAGATTGGTGGTCAGAGCGGTGATTTTGGATTGCAGCGCTTGTATCTCCACTTCACAACTGGCCGCCTTGCTGGCGTTCTCCACAGCTTCTTCTGCAATCGGGCGCAGCCGGTCAGGATTCAGATAGGCTAGGCAGACCTCCCGCACCTTGGAGAGTACGGCTTCATTCACAGTTTCTTCTTTGATGGAATGACAGGTGCAGACGCCCGCCTTAGTGAATCGCTGGTAGGTCTCCAGCAGACAAAGAACAAACGATCCTCACCGGCCGCATTTTTGCGGTTGAGTACCGCCATAGGGTAGCCGCACTCGTGGCAAAAGATCAGCCCCTTCAAAAGAAAGTCATAGGTTCGGCTTCGGGTGTGCTTGCGGCTGTTTACCAGCACCTGCACTTTCTGAAAGGTCGCCGGGTCAATGATCGGCTCATGCGTTCCTTCCACTACCACCCAGTTTTCCGGTGATTGCCTCAGACACTTCTTAGATTTGTAGCTGATCTTCACCATGCGTCCCTGTACCATATTGCCGATGTAGGTCTCGTTTTTCAGCATTTCGGAGATCCGCTGACTGCTCCATAGGCCGGTGTAAGGGCCAGGATTTCCAACTTTCCAGCCACAATAGGTAGCTGGTGTGGGGATTCCTTCTTCGTTGAGTGTAGTCGCAATTTTGCGGCAGCTCATACCGGAAAGCGCCAGGGCAAAAATCCGCCGCACTACCGGAGCTACTTCCTCGTCAATGACGATCTTGTTTTTCTCGGTAGGGTGCATCTTGTACCCATACATGGGCTTACCGCCGATGAACTGTCCCTTCCGTTGCTTATATCGCTTGACACTTTTGATCTTCTTGGAGATGTCCTTCGCGTACATGTCGTTCATGATGGCACGGAATGTGGTAATGTCGTTGGCTGTGGAGTCTACGCCAGTGTCGATGCCGTCCAGCAGGGAAATATACCGCACCCGATGTTCCGGAAAGTACCGCTCCATATAGTGACCGGTCATGATATAATCGCGGCCTAAACGGGAAAGGTCCTTGGTGATGACCATATTGACTTTTTTGGCTTCAATGTCGCCAATCATCCGCTGGAAGCTGGGACGGTCAAAACTGGTGCCGCTCCATCCGTCATCTACATAAGTGTCGAAGACGGACAGGCGGTGCTGCTGAACAAACTCTCGCAGCAAAGATTCCTAGTTCTGGACACTCTGGGATAGTCCTTCGTTTTCATCCTCCTTTGATAGTCTGATGTATAAAGCCACATGGTAATCCATGGGGTTGCTTATCTCTAAGTACATGCCATACCTCCTGAGATAAGCGGCCATTCATCGACATTATTGTATCGTGACTTTTCCATATCCGGCAAGGATGCGGTGAAGATACAGCCGAAAGGACTCTTCCAGAAGCTCCAGCAGTGCTCTTTCGGCTGACTCAAAAACACAACGTACAACAGGGGCGTTTTTCGGCATGGTATCATCCTCCTTTACGATATAGAAAAGAATATTTGTAAATCCGCTATGCATTGCCTGTTCATTGAAAAAGGCATAAAAAAATCGCCACCCGTTCGAGTGGCGATGAGAGTTGCTTATGAAATAGAGGAAGCACTTGCACGGATTGTGTCCCAATCGGATATACCATATCCTCGCATAGCATCCGCTGCGATCAAAACAGCGAATACAAAAGGATGAATCCACTCGTCGCTGGCGCTGCTGAGGATGGATTGTATGGCCAGGTCATCATCCAGCTGCAAGCGGATTTGGAGAAGTTCTTTTTCGGTTTGGAACAATGCCGCAAATTCGTTTGGAACTTCTTCCTCGATAGAGAAAGTCTGTGAGCTGTGCAGGATTTGTGTTGCTTGTTGGTATAGGGCGGTAGTACTGAAATCGTGAATGTCCTGTAATTTCATGGTTTTTACTCCTTTTCAAGAATTGTGTTGATGGTTTCGGAACTTTTGAGTTTGGTTGAAAAATCGAGGTGGACATACAAATCCGCAGTGGTTTGATAAGTGCTGTGTCCCAGCCACTGCTGCACTTCCAGCAATGGAACCCCAGAGGAAATCAAAATCCTGGCACAGCTATGTCGCAGGTCATGAAACCGTATCTTCCGCAGGTTATTTTGCTGCAAAAAAGACTGAAAGCGACGGCTCAACTGATCGGGTCGGAAAGGAACACCACTCTCGTCCAAGCAAAGCCAACCGCTTTCCCGCTGATACCAGCGTAATAGGGGGAGTATATTTTCCGGAATGGGCAAGGTCCTATAACTCGCCTTTCGCTTCAATACTTCCCGACTGTGCACTTTGCTTTTTCCATGCAAAGACGTTCGCGTGACGGCACAGCGAACAGAGAGTAATTTGCGTTCCAAATCCAGAGCTTCCCAGCAAAGTCCCAGGACCTCACTGCGCCGCAGACCGAATACAAGAGCCAACGCCACAGGAAGCTCCAGAGTTTGTCCATGTAGTAGATTCAAAAGCTGGGAAGCTTCCTCAGCGGAATAAGTCTGCGGCAAAAAATCAGCCCTACGTGGTTTGGATGCCTACCTTGCCGGATTTGCTTCAATTAGGCCAAGAGCAACTGCCTTTTCTAATGCAGTGTGAATGTTGGCATGATGGCGCAAAACACTGGTTGGGGAAAGTCCTTTGTGAAGCAGCCAGTCATAATAGTTTGTGATGTCCCCGATTGTCAGAGCCTGAAGTGTAATCGATCTTTCTTCAAAGTATGGGATAATAGATCGTTCGACAACTCGACAGTAAGATGCAAATGTTGTAGGTGCTACGGTGGGGCGAATTTGTACCAGCCAATCTCGCATAAAGTTGGAAAACATGAGTCCATTTTGCAGGGCATGTTGCCGTTCCTTCGTAAATACTCTGCGCAGATCCAGTAGCATCTCCTCTGCGCGCCGTTTGTTTCCTTTTTCTTTCAAGTGGGTCGTCACCGATTTTGTTCGCCGTTTCCCCGTGCTATCTTTGTAAGATAAAATCATCTGCCAATATCCATTTTGCACACGCAAGTGTCCAGCAACCATACATAAAACCGTCTTTCCCAATGTTGGTGATCTTATGTTACTATGGCCACCAGGCGCATGGTCAGACGAAGCGGATTCAAAATCCATTATGTCTGACATGGCCGTGGAAAAATCCACGGTCTTATTTTGTTTCTCCAAAGGGAGCATCACTCAAGCGATGCACTGTTTTTGATTGATGAAGTGAGCGATGCATGGTATAATAGAATTACTCTATTTCGATTATGAGGTATTGGAATGAGAAACAAAAAGCCTCCTTTTGAAATCACAAACCGGATGATTGACCATGTAGCGGAAATCGCTGAACTGCTCGGAAAACTGAATGTGACAGATGCTCTTTCTTCAAACCCTACTTTGCGCCGCAGCAACCGAATCCGCACCATACATGGGTCGTTGGCGATTGAGCAGAACACTCTTTTCTTGGAGCAGGTAACGGCTGTACTAAATGGTCAGCATGTCTTGGCACCCCCAAAGGATATTGCCGAAGTCAAAAATGCCTATGAAATTTATGAGCGGCTTGATGAACTTGATCCTTATTCGGTGGACGACCTGCTGACTGCCCATGGCATAATGACCCGGGGATTGGTGGAAGAGTCCGGCGTATTCCGCAGCCGCCCTGTGGGTGTGGTAGACAACGAAGGGCATGTCCTGCATTTCGGTACTCTTCCGCAGTATGTCCCTGACCTGGTTATGGAACTGCTGGACTGGGCAAAGACCAGTGAGGTGCATATGCTGATCCGCAGCTGCGTGTTCCACTATGAGTTGGAACTGATTCACCCCTTCACTGATGGAAATGGGCGTGTAGGGCGACTGTGGCACACACTGCTGCTCTCCAAGTGGAACGCAGCGTTTGCCTGGCTCCCGCTAGAGTCCATCATCCACGACCGGCAACAGGAGTATTATACTGCTATCAACGCTTCTAATGATGCGGGAGAGTCTACGGTATTTATCGAGTTCATGTTATCAGCCATCAAAACATCGCTCGTCGAAGCAATCAGCACAAGAGATGTAATGAGCGGTGAAAAGATTGATAAGGCCACCTTCCGCTGGAACAAGATTCAGGAGTATCTCAAAACTCACGATTATATCATGAATGCTGATGTGCGGAAACTGTGTGGGGTATCAGCTGCGACGGCGAATCGAATACTTGCTGGGTTAGTAGGAGAAAGCAAGTTATCTAAATATTACAAGCAAGGACATTGGGCATATATACTAAATTATACCAAGAAAAAGTACTAAAATAGGTAGACGGAGGGTTCATATGGTTTTGAGAAACATTTCAATAAGAAACTACGGTCCAATTGACGATCTTTCTTATACATTTAGATTTGATAAAGCGGGGAATCCGGTTCCTCTCGTTTTAATTGGAAAAAACGGTTGCGGAAAAACATTACTATTTTCTAATATCATTGATATGATGGTCGAAACAAAACGCCAACTCTATCCAAATGGTGTTTTAGAAGTTGTGGGTACTAACTATTATAAAATTGGAAGTCATAGTTATATTAAGGTCGGCGCGAATACTTCTTCGGTAAAGATCGAATATGGAACACATTTAAAACACATCAAACATGTAGATGTAATGTCCCGAAATCCAGCGCAATCCGTCTCTAATAAAGAAATAGAGGATTCTCGAATAATAAATAGTCAACAATTCAAAGAATCTGGTTTTTATAAAAATACAGATCTACAGGGTGTTACACGATCAGACTTTGAGTCTAGTGTCAGGTTGTTTTTTCCATTTGACCGATACTACAAGCCAATGTGGTATAATGCTGATAACTATAACAAAACAACCCTTTCTGCGCCGAATAATTTGGGGTACTCGACTACGAATATAATAAAAAATGATATTTTAGAGAATGTAAAAGATTGGTTGATAGCTGTATATTTGCAATCACATTTATTGAATTTGCAGATTCCAAATGATGAGAAAATTCCTGCTGAGTTTCGTGGCAAAGTTTTTCCCGTACGGCAAGACACAAAACTGCAAAGCCATCTAAAAGCAATCCTTTCAATAATTAAAGGAGATGGCCAATATGATGTTGCAAATCCTACACGCAACCATAAAACACTTGGACTAAATGGTCCTAGTATACATTGTACAGATATATCTCAAATGTCTGCTGGTGAAACAAATTTATATGCAATTGCTGCCTCAATTATAAAAGAATGGGACATATTCCACAGCAATGATGATATGGAATTATCAGAAATTACGGGTTGTGTACTTATAGATGAGGCCGATGCAAATCTTCATATTGATTTTGCATACAGAGCTTTGCCAAAGCTCATGAAATTATTTCCCAAAATCCAGTTCATATTAAGCACACATTCTCCTTTCCTTTTGGCAGGTTTGAGAAAAGAGTATGATGAAAATATAGATTTTCTCTCCCTTCCTGATGGAACTTTAATCCATGACTTAAATTCCTTTTCTGAAATTACAACGGCATATGAAGTCTTTAGTTCAGAAACAGAGAATCTTATACAGCAAGTTGAATCACTAAGGGCGGAATATCAACGAATCAAGTCATTAAACAATAAAGTCATCATTTATACAGAAGGAAAAACCGATGTCAAATACTTAAAATTGGCATTACAAAAACTTCAAGGATATGAAGATATTTGTTCCAGAATTGAATTTTATGATATTGAGCATGCAAAAAATACAGGAGATGGAGAATTAGCGAAAATATTTGATTACTTGCAAAAAGGAAATGATACCAACATAAAAATATGTATGTTTGATCGAGACAATCCAACATATATATTTTCTGATGCTTTTTTGAAGGGAAATAATCGGGTCTACAAATTCAATTTACGGACTCCCCAACATCGTAGTGAAACAGATCTAATTTCAGTTGAACATTGTTTAACAGATGAAGAGTTAAAGACCGTTGATGCAAACGGACGACGCGTTTTTTTGGCTGGCGAGTTTAACAAGAGTACGAGGATTACGGCAGATCAGCAGTATGTCTGTCACCATAGAATTGGTTCTAATCCTTTGGAAATTCTTGATGGTTCAAGCGATAAAAAGGTCTATAAAATTTCCGGCAATGATGAGTCAAACTATGCACTTACAAAAGACGATTTTATTCAGCACGTTATTAACAATGACCCTGGTTTTGATAGTTTTTCTTTTGAAGGATTCCGACCTACATTAGATATAATTAGGGCAATTATTCAAGATGCTGAAAGAGTATAGCTTATTGATGGACAGCCGCTTATCTTTCTAAATTTTTTGCCGTTTACAATAAGCGCGAAGCTACTCAAGTCACGTACGAAGCCCGGAAAGCCTGTCTACATCAGGCTTTTCGGGCTTCGCTTACATTAACACCGCTTCGATACGGAAGGCTGCGTTATACTGAACAGATTTGCCTGAAAGACCTGCGTTAAATGTTCTTCATTATATAAACGCCATATCTCCCTGTTGCGTTCTTCCCTGCCGCAAAACGGTTTTAACTCTACCTCTCTTGGTTCTATGCAGAAGCCTCTGTCGGCAAGCACTACTACCTTGCGCCTGCCTTCGCTGTCCGTTATTTTAAGTTCCAGCGTCCTGCCTCCGTTTTCGTCACGCTGGTTGATGTTATAGTATTCTATTTCATCTTCCCCTGCCGCTTTTTTCAGCATCGTCTGGTTAAACGGTATTTCTTTTATTTCCACCATATCACCTCGTATGTATTGATATGTTTTTTGCTGTGCAGCAAGCCTTTGCCTGCTGTAAATGCTTTGTTTGCCGCATTATTTTAATTGTGCCTTACTTTATGCTGTTTGCCTGCCTTTTACTGCCCGGCGCTTTTGCGCTGTAATATTTTAAGCGCCATTGTGTAGGCATTACGCAGAGTTTTATTGCCCCTTGCATCCTGCGGTATGGTATTTGTACCAAGGTCTGCACAAATTTTACCTTCCGCATCTACCACATAGCTTGCGCCGATAGTATACTCACTGCCGAAAGTATTAAACAAATACAGGTTAATGCCGCTTGCCGCGTTCTGCATATCTTCTACCTGCCTTAATGCCGCAAGGAAAGCTTCATCTGTATATTTTTCTTCAGCAAAAAAGGCAAGGTAATATTTGCCGTCTTTTTTTACGGTGCTTACGCTCTCGCTGTCTATATACAGCACCCCAACATCCGTTTTACCTGCTTCAATCAGGGTCTGCGCCAGCGTTGGCAGCGGCAGCATGCACAAGGCCGCTGCTGTAAGGCAGGTTGTCATTAGTCCTTTAAATTTGCCCATGAAATTTTATCCTGTAATATCCTTATAACAACAAAGGCAGGGTTGCCCCCGCCTCCGTTGTTTCAAAACTCATTGCTGCTTAAATTTTTATATTTCAGGCTTCTTCCAGTGCTGCACGTTCTGCTGCAAGTTTGGCATGGCGTTCCATTTGTGCCTGTACTTTTGCTTCTTTGGCAGCTTTCTTCATTTCTTCTGCTTTAGCAAGTTTTTGTTCTTCCGCACGTCTTGCGTCAGCTTCTGCCTGTGCTTTTTTAATTTCGGCTACTTTTTCGGGAGATTTGCGGCCAAATTTCCACGTTGCGCCAATACCGCCCATGTATTCATCACCGCTGGTGGATACAGACAGGCTCAGCATGAAGTCGCGGTTCGGGTAATGGAACAGGCCGAGTGCCATACCGGTTTCATCACGGTACTGGCCAACGCCTACTGCTACTTCGGTCGGTGCGGCAGGGTCATAACCCATGGTACGCAGGTTGGCAATAGCTGCTGACATTGCACCTACTTTATCAATGCGGTCTTCCAAGCCGTCAACACGGTTTTCCAAGCGGTCTACACGCCCGTCAACACGGCTGATTTCACGGTCAAGAATAACGTCGGCTTCTACCATATTTTCAGCGTCGCTAATATAATTAGTACCGCTGTAAGCGTTTTCAAGGTCTTGTTTTATTTCTACACCAATTACTTCGCTAATATTACTAATTCTGCCATTCAGCGCATTGTCAGCGTTTACACGTTCCTGTGTCTCTGCGTCAATTTTGCCATTCAGCGCATTGTCGGCGTTTACACGCTCCTGCGTTTCTGCGTCAATTTTGCCATTCAGCGCATTGTCGGCGTTTACACGCTCCTGCGTTTCTGCGTCAATTTTGCCATTCAGCGCATTGTCGGCGTTTACACGCTCCTGCGTTTCTGCGTCAATTTTGCCATTCAGCGCATTGTCGGCGTTTACACGCTCCTGCGTTT
>OHFM01000365.1_pt1 | contig 20068 bp, 16 predicted proteins | sample 1567511 | NCBI WGS metagenome assembly OHFM01 (sample SAMEA3879571, study PRJEB24766) | human gut metagenome | biome: human-associated habitat; feature: feces | place: USA | collected 1985/1987
GCCGTACTTGCAGGCCAGGGCGTCGCCGGCCAGGACCTTAGTGGCGGCCAGACAGTCGTTGACGCCGCGATACTCGAAGTTCTTCACCGCATTGACGCCGCCGTTGCACAGCACGTGAGCCACCATCTTGTCGCCGGAGGGAGCCTCCATGCCCATGATGGCAGCGATCTTGGCAGCGCCCTCGGCCCCGGCAGGGGCGCAGGCGTTGATGGGAGCCTTACCGGCCAGGATGGCCTCAGCGCAGCCGCCGCAGCCGGGATATGACGGACAGTCGTTTTCCGTCCTGTCGGGCGACGGCTCCGTTATTTTTATGCACTTGCCGACGGCGTAGCTCTTTTTCGCCTTGATTATATGCGCCTTTATAAAATCACCCGGCGCTGTCGCGGGAACAAAGACGGCGAGCCCGTTGTATCTGCCGACGCCGCTGCCGGTCAGCGAGACGGAATCTATATGAAGTTCAATGTCGTCATTTTTGTTAAGAAGCAAAATATCACCTCGAAAAAGCTTTATTAAAGTATATCAAACGGCGGGCGATTTTGCAATACGGGAGAAAACCCGTTGACAGAAAGCCGGCAAAAATATATACTTGAGTTAATATAAATCCAAAAGGAAGGAAATGATAAAATGATAAGAGTTACCGTCTGGAACGAGGGCGTTCACGAGGCCGAATCGCGCGAAGTGGCAGCCGTCTACCCCGAGGGCATCCACGGTCAGCTGAAGAGCTTTCTCGGCGCGCAGGAGGACATGGAGGTTCGCACCGCGACTCTCCGCGAGCCCGACTGCGGCCTACCGCCCGAAGTGCTCGAAAACACCGATGTGCTCATCTGGTGGGGACACAAGGCACACGACGAAGTGCCCGACGAGCTTGTTGAGCGCGTGCACGACAGAGTTCTGCGCGGCATGGGCTTCATAGCGCTACACTCCGCGCATTTTTCAAAGCCGTTCAAGCGTCTCATGGGTACCTCCTGCGCCCTGCACTGGCGCGACGGCGATTTCGAGCGCGTCTGGACAGTCAACCCCGCGCACCCGATAGCAAAGGGACTCGACGAATATTTTGAAATTCCCGTTGAGGAGATGTACGGCGAGCGCTTCGACATTCCCGAGCCCGACGAGCTTGTTTTCCTCGGCTGGTTCTCCGGCGGAGACGTGTTCCGCTCCGGCTGCTGCTGGAACAGAGGACGCGGCAGGGTGTTCTATTTCCAGCCCGGTCACGAGGGCAACCCCACCTACTACATCCCGCAGGTTCAGCAGATACTGACAAACGCCGTGCGCTGGGCGGCTCCGCATGAAATCATCGACGAGATAGTCTGCCCCCACGCCGAGATCTCGCCCGAGCAGAAAAGAAATGCACGCTGACAGGGCATAGAAAATAAGTAAAGTATTATTTATTACGATAAATATTGACTTCCCAAGCAGATTCGGTATATAATAGATTCCGATGAAAAAAGAAGCACTCGCTGTGCGCTTGGCGCACAGCATCTATTTGGGGAGAAGACAAGCGACCGCCCGGCACTCGTTGGGTGGCCGCTTCCCTTTTGTTGACTCGAAAAAGGAAAACGGTTATAATTGAGAAAAGCACTGCACCGGGAGGACTGTTTGTGAAAAAAATAATGCTTGTTTTCGGCACACGGCCGGAAGCGATAAAGATGTGCCCGCTCGTCAAGGAGCTAAAGGCACGCAAAGGGCTTGAGACCGTTGTATGCGTCACGGGTCAGCACCGCCAGATGCTTGACAGTGTGCTCAAAACATTCGGCGTCGAGCCTGACTATGACCTGAGTATAATGAAAGACAAGCAGACTCTCTTTGACGTCACTGTCAGCATACTCGAAAAGATAAAGCCCGTGCTCGAAAAGGAGAAGCCGGATACGGTTCTCGTTCACGGGGACACAACCACCACCTTTGCCTCCGCGCTCGCTTGCTACTATCTCGGCATAAAGGTCGGCCATGTTGAAGCGGGACTTCGCACATATGACATCCACTCCCCGTTCCCGGAGGAATTCAACCGCCAGGCGGTCGGCATCGTTTCGGAATACAACTTTGCTCCGACTGCAACGGCACGCGAAAATCTGCTCAGAGAGGGCAAAAAGCCGGAGACGGTTTTTGTTACGGGCAACACCGCAATAGACGCACTGAGAACCACCGTGTGCCCCGACTACTCAAACGAGTGGCTCAAATGGGCCTCGGACGGAAGGCTGATAATGATAACCGCGCACAGGCGCGAGAATTTGGGCGAGCCTATGCACCATATGTTCCGCGCAATAAGGCGCATCGTCGAAGAATATCCGGACATCAGAGCGATATACCCCATTCACATGAATCCCGTTGTGCGCGAAGCGGCAAACGCCGAGCTGGGCGGCTGTGAGCAGATAAAGATAATCGAACCGCTTGATGTTGTCGACTTCCACAACTTCCTTGCGAACAGCTACATGATCCTCACCGACAGCGGCGGAATACAGGAGGAGGCTCCGAGCCTCGGGAAGCCCGTTCTGGTTATGCGCGACACCACAGAAAGACCCGAGGGCATCGCCGCAGGGACGCTCAAGCTTGTCGGCACAGACGAGCGGACAATATACGATAACTTCAAAATTCTGCTCGATGACCGTGCTGAATACGAGAAAATGAGCCGTGCCGCGAACCCTTACGGAGACGGCCACGCCTGCGAGAGAATAGCGGATATTCTCGAATACGGACATACGGACAGATAACGGACAAAATTAAAAGACAGCTGATAAGTCAGCTGTCTTTTTGCTTATTTGCGGTGTTCATGAGCATGAGCACTTTTTCGAGCAGGTCGAGCATTTTATCCTGCGGCATGATGCGAACCGCGATATGCGGCTTGCCCGCGGCGCTGACGGTCACTCTGCCGGGGAAGCCCGCGGCTATCGCCGAAATCTTCTGCATATCAAGGTCATCGATATAGAGCAGCAGTCTGTCGCCCTTGCGCCCTATCTCGTAGATGTTGTGCTGAGCGGAATACGCTCTGAGCAGCGAGGTTCTGATAAGACCCAATACCGGGGCGGGCGGCTCGCCGAAGCGGTCGATGAGCTCATCCGTGACATCGTCCGCGTCCGCGCGAGAGGTTATGTCCGCAATGCGGCGGTAAATGCCGAGTCTCTGCGGTACGCTCTCGATATATGTCGGCGGGATGTGCGCGTCTATGGGAAGGTCGACGAGACATTCCTTCTTCGGCTTCTTCGTCAGGTCTCCGCGCTCCTCGCTTATCGCCTGCTCGAGCATCTGAAGATACATCTCGTAGCCTACGGCCTCCATGTGTCCGTGCTGCTGCGCGCCGAGTATGTTGCCCGCTCCGCGCAGCTCAAGGTCGCGCATGGCTATCTTGAAGCCCGAGCCGAACTCCGTAAATTCTCTTATCGCGTCGAGCCTGCTTGTGGCTATTTCCGTCAGCTCCCTGCCGGGTCTGAATGTGAGATACGCGCTCGCCCTGCGCGACGAACGGCCTACGCGCCCGCGTATCTGATGCAGCTGCGCCAAGCCCATGCGATCCGCATCCTCTATTATCAGGGTGTTGACATTCGGAACGTCAACGCCCGTCTCGATTATCGTGGTGCAAACCAATATATCTATCTCGCCCTCGAGCAGCTTACGCCAGACCTCGCTCAGCTCGTCCTCGCTCATCTTGCCGTGGGCTATGCCGACTACAGCATCGGGCAGCATATCTTTTATTTTTGCAGCCGTGTGCTCTATACTCTCAACGCGGTTATGCAGATAATACACCTGCCCGCCGCGCCTAAGCTCCGCGTTCATCGCCTGCGCGAGCATTTCGGGATTGTGCTCGACAACATAGGTCTGCACCGGCGAGCGGTCGTGCGGCGCCTCCTCGAGAATCGACATATCGCGTATGCCGGAGAGCGCCATGTTGAGCGTCCTCGGTATGGGCGTCGCGGTCAGGGTGAGAACATCGACCTTCGGATAAAGCTCCTTGAGCTTCTCCTTTTGAGCCACGCCGAAGCGCTGCTCCTCGTCTATTATTATCAGCCCGAGGTCACGGAACTTAACATCCTTTGAAATGAGCCTGTGCGTGCCGACTACTATATCTACACTGCCGCGGCGCAGACCGTTCAGAGTGTCCTCTATCTCCTTTTTCGAGCAGAAGCGCGAGAGCATACGCGCCTCCACGGGGAAGCCCTCTATCCTCTTTAGTACCGTCTGATAGTGCTGGTAGGCGAGAATAGTCGTAGGCACGAGTATGGCGCACTGCTTGCCGTCCGCAACGCATTTGAACGCGCCGCGAAGCGCAACCTCCGTCTTGCCGAAGCCGACGTCGCCGCAGAGCAGTCTGTCCATGGGGCAGCTTTTCTCCATGTCGCCCTTCATCTCGTCAATACATCTGAGCTGATCCGAGGTCTCGTCGAACTCGAACCTGCGCTCGAAGTCGTTCTGCATATCCGTGTCGGGCGAAAAGGCGTGACCCTCTATCTTGAGTCTGCGCGAATATAGCTCGGTGAGCTCCTTTGCCATATCCTTGACCGCGCTGCGCACGCGCGAACGGGTCTTTTGCCAGTCCTTGCCGCCGAGCTTGTTGAGGCGGACGGGCTTGTCGTCGCCGGACGGGCCGATATACTTCGACACCTGGTCGAGCTGAGTGACCGGGACATAGAGAATGTCGCCCTTGTCGTAGCGTATTTTTATATAATCTTTTATAGTTCCGCTCGCTTCGAGCTTGTTTATGCCCTCGAACACGCCGATACCGTGCGCGACATGAACAACATAGTCGCCGCGGTGCAGCTCGTCAAGGCTGTGGAACGCGTTCGCATTCTTGCGCACGCTTCTCTTCTTCTGAGCGACCGCAGCCCTGCCGGAGTGGGTGAAAACGGTTATTTTTGCAAGCGGATATTCAAAGCCCGCCGAGAGACAGCCGGGGACTACCGTGAGCGTACCGGGAACCAATTCCCCGGGCAGTTCGTCCATATAGAGCGCACTGTAGCCGTCGTCGATAAGATCGCCGCGCAGTGCGTCGGCGGCCTTGCGTGTGCCCGCAAAAATCACGCAGGCGCGGTTGCCCCTGTCCGACAGCGCATCGAGATCGTCCTTGAGCACGGAGAAAGAGCCGTTCCACGCGGTTATCTGCCTTGCGTTGACGCCTATGAGCTCCTTTACGGGCGTGTCGAAGCCGCCGCGCGGGAGATTGTCCATATATACGGCGCCCATCTGCTCATATGCGCGCAGGAGGTCGGACTGCTGCAGAGAGAATCTGTCGAGTCCGGGGCAGAGCTCGCCCTCCTCGAACATCGCCTTCATGGCCTCGCGCATGAGCCCGATGGCGGCGTTGAACCGCTCCTTGACGGAAAAGCTCTCGCTCACGCAGAGGATATAGCCCTTTGCGTAGTCGAATATCGATGCCACGTCATAGAGAAGCGGCATATATTTATCGGTCGATTGCAGGCGCAGACCGCCTCTTATTCGGTCGATGTCCTTATCGACGCACTCGCGGGCCTTGACCGCGCCCTTGCCGCGTATCTCCGAGCGGAAGCGTTCGAGCAGCTCGATAAATTCTTCCGTGTCGGGCGGGAGTATCTCATTCGAGGGAGTTATTTTTATCTTTTCGATGTTGTCGGTGCGGCGCTGAGTTTCAATATCGAAATACGCCATGCTGTCTATCTCGTCGCCCCAGAGCTCAAGGCGACAGGGATATTCCTCGCCGGGCGTGAAGAAATCGAGCACGCCGCCGCGCACCGCGTACTGACCCGCTCCGTCGACCTGCGCCGAACGGGAGTAGCCCGCGCGCAGCAGCGCCTTTACTATAGACTCAAGCGGCATCTCGTCGCCTACTTTAAGCTCGAGCGTGCGGTTTTTGAGCTCCTCGGGCGGGAGAGTCAGCTGCGACGCAGCCTCCGCCGAGCAGACCACCGCCTGCACCTCGCCGCGCAGCATCTTGTCGAGCACGCCGAGTCTCCTATGCTCGTATTCGCGCGACTGACTCTCTGTTGAGCGGAAAACAAAATCCCTTGCGGGATAGAGCAGGGCACGGCAGCCGAGGGTTTTCATATCGAGCGCCAGACGCGAGGCCTGCGCCTCGTCCGCCGTTATCACGAGCACGGGTCTGCCGCAGTCCGCATTCAAGGCGGCGGCAAAATGTGCCTTATGGATATGGGAAAGACCCGTCATGCCGACGGGCAGACGGGTGTTTCGGACGCAATCGAGCAGCGCGCCGTATTCTTCGATTTTTTTTGCCGATGCGATAAGACCGTTCATAATACCTCTCTATACCCCTATGATGAAGTATATTTGATTTGCCTAAAATCTAATTATACTATGCGCGGCCGAAAAATTCAATGACAAGAGTGACAAATTCGCAGGCTTTTTTACTGCCCCACTCCCGCCGTTTTGCAGTTTTCGAGATGCTCCCGGTAGGTTTTGGCGAAATAGTAGTTGCCGTCGTTATCCGTGACAAAGAAATAGTATTCGGTATCTGCGGGATTCAGTGCGGCGTTTATCGCCTCGATGCCGGGATTCGTAATCGGACCCGAGGGAAGCCCCTTTCGGTCGTAGGTGTTATAAAACTCATCGTATTTGTCCGCCTGCTCCTCACCTATATAGGGCTTGACGCTGCGCTTTAAATAGAATATCGTCGCGTCGCACTGCAGGCGCGGATAGCTCGGGGAATTGAGCCTGTTGTGGAGCACGGACGAGACATTTGCCATGACGGACGGCACGGACGCCTCCTGCTGGATTATCGAGGCGAGCGTAATAACCTCGTCCATGGACATCCCGAGCTCTTCGGCCTTCTTGTACATCCCGTCGGTGAGCTTCGACTCCGTGTTCGAGAGGAAACGGCCGAGCGCCTTTTCCGCGCCCTCGCCGACATAGAAATCATATGTATCGGGATAGATATAGCCCTCGAGCAGGAACGGGCGCTCCTGCGGATTCTTTATCGACTGCACAAATTTATTCTCACGCGAAGCGTCATTGACCGCCGCGATAAACTCGTCCTTCGTGCAAACGCCGCCCTCTTCGAGCTTCTGCGCCGCCTGAATTGCCGTTGTTCCCTCGGGGAAAGTCAGTCTCACCGTCTCCGGCGCGGGCGCGGGCTTGAGGCGGTCTATGAGCGAGCACGAGCAGAGGCTCAGCGCGAGCGCAAAAATCAGCATAGCGGCGATATATTTTTTAAAAATCTTCATGATATGAACCTCCGTTTTTCGGCTGAACGACCGGATAAGATGATTTTATCAAAAATAACGAGCAAATTCAACTTTCTTCTTCGCGGAATATCGGCGCGCCCGTGCGGAAAGCTAAAAAAGCAAACGCAGAGAAAGGAGAAATTTATGGACAAACCGAAAAAGCAGAAGAAAAAAATAATAGAAATGCCGCCCTATAACGACCCGATGAACAAGGAGGGCGAAATCCCGACCGACGTGCTCGGCAGCTACTCGGGCACGCCCTTGGACGGCTCACAGCCCGTGCAGGACGCGGATGACCTGTAAAATAAAAAAAAGTCCCCGAAAAAAAGTTAAAGCCGAATGTGTGCAGCATTCGGCTTTAGCTTTGGGGAAAGAGAAAATAAAAATGAAAAAAGAAGTTGACAATTATTAAAACCAGATAAGTAGTTGTCTCTTCAGTACCTCCCGGGTACACATATAGAATAATTGTGCCGTATTGCATCAAGTATACATAAATATGAACAAATTGTAAACATTTCCTGTTCTTTTGCTATGATTTGCCTTTTTTCGGCATTTTTATTGAAAAATTCTGTCTCAAAGCCTGTTTTTTCTGAGGCTGAACGGGCAATAATTGCGAGTTTCAGGTTGTATTATTTACATATCGGGTATAAAATAGTAGGAGCTGTATTTATACCTATATTTACAGCTATGCAGCAACAAACGAAAGGTTTGGTATAATGGATTATTCACTGACAAAGAAGGCCGCCGAGGAGCAGATAACCGCAAAGCTCTCTCACTTTTTCGGCGTAACTCCCGAGGAGGCCAACTACGAACAGTTTTACAAGGCTATCGCGATGATAACCCGCGATATGCTCAGACAGGGCAGGCATGAGTTTGAAAAGCGCTGCGAGGAGAGCGGCTCGAAGCGCGTATACTATCTCTGCATGGAGTTCCTCATGGGGCGCTCGCTCAAGAACACGCTCTATAATCTCAACCTCATCCCCGTCATGGAGGCGGCGCTCAAGGATTTCGGCATAAAGCTCGACAAGCTCTATGACTGCGAGCCGGACGCGGGTCTCGGCAACGGCGGTCTGGGCCGCCTTGCGGCTTGCTATCTCGACGCTTTGGCAACCGACGGCTATCTCGGCATGGGCTACTCCATTCTCTATGAATACGGTATCTTCAAGCAGAAGCTCGTTGACGGCTGGCAGACCGAGATGCCCGATTTCTGGCTCCCCGGCGGCGAGGTATGGCTCGTTGCGCGCGAGGAGAAGAGCGTTGACGTCAGCTTCGAGGGCAATGTCGTCGACCGCTGGGAGGACGGCTATCACAGCGTCGATATAGAGAACGCGAAGAAGGTTCACGCCGTTCCCTACGATATGATGGTCGCCGGAAAGGACGGCAAGGGCGTCAGCGTCCTGCGTCTCTGGAGCGCAAAGAGCTCGGAAATAGACATGAACTCCTTCAATCAGGGCGATTACCTGCGCGCCATGGAGCAAAACGCCATGGCAGAGGTCATAAGCAAGGTGCTCTATCCCGCGGACAATCATCCCGAGGGCAAGAGCCTGCGTCTGCGCCAGCAGTATTTCCTCGTCTCCGCGTCCGTTCAGGATATCATCAACCGCCACCTGCGCAAGTACGGCTCGCTCGACAATCTCTGCGACAAGATGGCTATCCATATCAACCCCACCCGACTCTCGCCATACCCGAGCTTATGCGCCTACTGCTCGACGAGTGCGGCTACAGCTGGGACGATGCATGGGCTGTTGTCACTGAGGTGTTTGCCTACACGAACCACACGGTTATGAGCGAGGCTCTCGAATGCTGGAGCGAGGATCTCTTCCGCCGCCTGCTTCCGAGAATATATCAGATAGTCAAGGAGATAGACAACCGTTTCCGCAGCAGTGTCTGGGAGCAGACCCACGACGCCGGCAAGGTCGAGAGAATGGCTATAATCTCGAACGGCGTAGTGCGTATGGCCAATCTCTGCGTCGCCTGCTGCCACAGCGTCAACGGAGTCTCCGCCCTCCACAGCGAGATACTCAAGGACAGCGTGTTCCACGACTTCTATACCCTCACGCCCGACAAGTTCTGCAACGTCACAAACGGCATCGCCCACCGCCGCTGGCTCTGCCAGTCGAACCCGCGCCTGACCTCGATGCTCAACGACCTTATCGGCGGCGACTTCGTATATAACGCCGAGTGCCTCTCGGAGCTTGCGAAATATAAAGATAACCCCGCGGTGCTCGCGGAGATTGAGAAGATAAAGACCGCGAATAAAGCGGACTTTGCAAAGCGCGTCAAGGCAAAGACCGGCATAGAGCTCGACCCGAATTCCATTTTCGATGTTCAGGTCAAGCGCCTGCACGAGTACAAGCGTCAGCATCTCAACGCGCTCAACATCCTCGCAAAATATCTTGCGATAAAGGCGAATCCCTCGGGCGAGTTCACTCCCCACACCTATATCTTCGGCGCAAAGGCCGCGAGCGGCTACTTCATGGCGAAGAAGATAATCAGCTTCATCTGCGCTCTCTCGGAGCTTATCAACAACGACCCCGATGTTAAGGGCAGGCTCAAGGTCGTCTACATGGAGGACTACAATGTCTCCATGGCTGAATATATGATGCCCGCCGCCGACGTCAGCGAGCAGATTTCCCTCGCCGGAACCGAGGCGAGCGGCACGGGCAACATGAAGCTGATGATGAACGGCGCTATAACCCTCGGCACACTCGACGGCGCGAATGTCGAGATTCACGACGCGGTCGGCGACGAGAATATAGTTATCTTCGGCATGACCACACCCGAGGTCAACGAACTCAAGAGCAAGGGCTATGTTCCGATGAATTTCTACAACAACAATGCGGAGCTTCGCAATGTTATCGACTTTATAAACCGCGGCTTCTGCGATAAGCAGTTCCCGGAGATAAGCGGAACCATCGTCTATCACGATCCCTATATGGTGCTCGCAGACTTCGCGGACTACCGCCAGGCGCAGAACAAAATAGACGAGCTTTGGGCGGACAGAACGCGCTGGAACTCGATGTCGCTGATGAACACCGCCTGCTCCGGCAGATTTGCCGCCGACAGAGCGGTAAACGAGTACGCAAAGAACATCTGGCACACCGTCCCCGCAAAATAAGGACTGCCCCACTCGGCGCAGACCAAAGAGCAAAAAGAAAACCGCAGCACACGCTTTCGGGCATAGGCTGCGGCTTTTGTTATAGTTGATTTTTGCTCTTATAAGCGTTTTTTGCCCGCTCGCAGTATACTTATACAGCTTCGGGGCAAGAAAACGCTTGACTTCAATACAAAGACCCGCAGAGACTGTCTCCGCGGGTCGATTTCTTGCTTACGGTTTGTGGTAGAGCTTTTTGACCTGGTAGTGCGGCTCGCAGGTCAGGTTTATACCGAGCTTGCGGTAGATATCCGCGTCAACCTGTGAAAGTATAACGGAGGAGTGCGCCTCGCAGCCGCGCAGGAGCGAGAGCGTATCAAACGCTTTCTTCGCGGGCTCGCTCTCGATCGCGCTCATGGAGAGCGCTATGAGCACCTCGTCCGTGTGCAGGCGCGGGTTGTTGTTGCCGAGGATGCTCGTCTTGAGCAGCTGTATCGGCTCTATAACGCCGGGGTCTATGAGCAGCTGTTCCTTGGGCTGACCGCTTAACAGCTTTACGGCGTTGAGTATCGCCGCCGAGCTCGCGCCGAGAAGGTCGGAGGTTTTTCCGGTTATGAGTCTGCCGTCGGGCAGCTCTATCGCCACAGCGGGATTGCCCGTATCTCTCGCTCTGTCGAGCGCGGGGCGCACGCAGCGGCGGTATTCCTCGGTGATGCCCGCCTGATTCATCAGGCTCTCGATTTTAGTCAGCTCCGCGTCGCCCGTGAGCCCTCTCTTGTGGTCGCACAGGGCGTCGAAATAGCGGCGGATTATCTCGTTCAAAGAGGCATCGCGGGTCGCGGCATCGTCGGAGATACAGTAGCCCGCCATGTTGACGCCCATATCGGTCGGCGACTTATAGGGGCTCACGCCCTCGATTTTCTCGAATATCGCGTTGAGCACGGGAAAAACCTCAACGTCTCTGTTATAGTTGACGGTGGTCTTGCCGTAGGCCTCGAGGTGGTAGGGGTCGATAACGTTGACATCGTTCAAGTCGGCGGTCGCCGCCTCATATGCGAGGTTCACGGGATGCTTTAAGGGCAGATTCCATATCGGGAAAGTCTCGAACTTTGCGTATCCCGCCTTTATGCCGCGCAGGTTGTCGTGGTAAAGCTGGGAGAGGCAGGTCGCCATCTTTCCGCTGCCGGGGCCCGGTGCGGTTATGACAACGAGCGGACGCTCGGTCTCTATGTACTCGTTCTTGCCGAAGCCGTCCTCGCTGACGATGTGAGGTATATTATAGGGGTAGCCCTCTATGGGATAGTGGATGAACACGCGCACGCCGAGCTTTTCGAGCCTGTTTTTGAAGGCGAGCGCGGCGGGCTGACCCTTATACTGCGCGATAACCACGCTGCCGACGAAAAGCTCTATGGCGCGGAATGCGTCGATGAGCCTCAAAACGTCGCTGTCATAGGTTATGCCGAGGTCGCGGCGCATCTTGTTGTTCTGGATATCGCTCGCGTTTATAACGATGACGATCTCAACATTCGAGCCGATATTCTTGAGCATTTGGAGCTTACTGTCGGGCTTGAAGCCGGGCAGGACGCGCGAGGCGTGGTAATCGTCGAAGAGCTTGCCGCCGAACTCAAGATAGAGCTTGCCGCCGAAGTCCTCTATGCGTCGGCTTATCTGCTCCGATTGCTTTTTGATATAAAGGTCGTTGTCGAATCCCACTTTGAACATTATAAAACCTCACAGTATATTTTTTGCACCTGACGCGCTTTATCGCCGCAGTTTGCGCCGCTATTCGGCGCGAATTTTATCAAAATCAACTAATTAATTATACAACTTCCGTACAGCCTTTGCAACCGTTTTGAAGCAATACGGACGCGCACGCAAAAGAAAAAATCCCCGCATGAAGCTCACACGGGGACTTTGCGTCGGCTTACTCTCAGATATATTTTCTGATGAACTTTTCGACTGCGGGCCAGTACTTGTCGGGGTTGACCGTAGAGGCCTCTGCGTGCGGCGCACCGGGGATAACAAGCTTTTCCTTGTCGCACGCGGCGGCGCGGTAGACGCGCTCCTGCATCCAGAAGGGAACGAAATCGTCCTTATCGCCGTGGATGAACAGGGTCGGCGTAACGGAGCGGGAGACCTGCTCTATGCAGGACGCCTTTTTCATATCGTAGCCCGCACGAAGCATTGTGGCGCTTCTTGCCGCCGTAAGGAACGGGAACACGGGCAGGCTGTACGCGTCCTTTATGTTTGATCTGCACTCGTCCCAAACGGAGGTGTATCCGCAGTCCTCAATGGCGCAGACGACATTCGGCTCGAGCGGCTCGCCTGTAGTCATCATAACTGTGGCCGCGCCCATGGAGAGGCCGAAGAGCACTATCTTTGCGTTCGGGTCCTCGTTGATTATATAATCGACCCATGCCTTGATGTCTATTCTGTCATCCCAGCCCATGGCGACATGGTTCGATTCGCTGTCTCCGTGGCCGCAGAGGTGCGGGAACAGGCAGTTGAAGCCCATCTCGTGGAACCTCTTGCCGAACGCGCCCATGCTCTTGGGCGAGCCGGTGTAGCCGTGAACAACGATGACCCAGACGTCGCTCGGCTCGTCCGCGAGGATTATCTCGCCGTGGACATAGCCGCCGCGCGGGGTAACTATCTTCACCTTTGCGGGATTGGAGGCTTCAAACCACTCCATGCCCCTCTGAGTGATCTCGTTATAAGTGCCCTGCTTTGCCTCAATTTTCTTGGCTATAGACTTCTTGCTCATGGTCATGTTGAAAATAACGTTGCCCAGAGCGAGATATGCCGCACCGACTGCTGCACCTGCGGAAGCGGCTGCTATGACAAGCTTTTCGGGTGATTTTTTCTTTCCCACTGTACTTCAATCCTTTCTTTTTTATAAAACGGTGTTTATAGAAGTATTTTACCATAAAACGCTCTCGGTTGCAACCACAAAAAGCCCCCTGAGCAAAACGGCTCGCGGAGGCATGAATATGTACCCGCCTTTTAGCGGGTGAGGTTATTCCTCTTTAAGCTTGTCGCGCTTGTTTTTGGCCTTGTTCTCCTGCTGATTCTGCTGCTTGTTGTTCTGCTGCTGATTCTGTTGGTTCTGACCCTGTTTGTTCTGCTGATTACGGTTTTCCATCAAGAGCACACTCCATAGATCCCTCTGCGGGAAAATTAGGATTTTTTGAATCCTTCCGTATTCTTTCCCCCGGCGCACGGTTTATGAGCGCAAAACTGATGAAATTTTTACCTTTTTCTGATATAATCGTATCAGAACTTGACGGAGGGCAGGCATATGGAAATAACGGACAAGCTTATAGAGCATCTCGAAGCACTCGCGCACATAGAGCTCGGCTCCGAAGAACGCGCCGACTGCCGCAGAGATTTTGAAAAGATAATAACATATATGGACACGCTCTCGGCGCTTGACACCGACGGCGTTGAGCCGCTCGTCCACCTGTCCGGCAGAGTGAATGTCCTGCGCGAGGACGAGCCGGGTGAGACACTCGGATCGGACGAGGCGCTTTGTAACGCCTGCGAGACGGCGGACGGCTGCTTCTCCGTCCCGAAAACAGTGGAATGAGGTGCGGCATGGGAGATATAATTAAGCTTTCCGCCCTCGCTCTGGGCGAAAAAATCGGGCGCGGAGAGATAAAAATCGCCGAAGTCCTCGACGCGGTATATAAGTCGGAGGAAGAAAACAGACGGCTCAACTGCTTTATCACGCTCTGCCGCGAACGCGCATACGAAAAGGGCGCGGAGATACAGAGGCGGCTCGACGCGGGAGAGTACATTTCCCCGCTTGCGGGCGTGCCGATAGGCATAAAGGACAATATCGCGGTCGAGGGAGTTAAAATGACCTGCGGGTCGCGCATACTCGAAGATTATGTGCCGCCCGTCAGCGCGGCGGCGGTAAAAAAGCTCGAGGATGCGGGGCTTATCGTTGTCGGAAAGCTCAACATGGATGAATTCGCCATGGGCTCGACGGGCGAGACCTCATATTTCGGCGCAGTACTGAATCCCCTCGACGAAACGCGCGTACCCGGCGGCTCGTCGTCGGGCGCGGCGGCGGCTGTTGCGGCGGGTATAATCCCGCTCGCGCTCGGCTCGGACACGGGCGGCTCCGTCAGGCAGCCCGCGGCGTTTTGCGGCGTTTTCGGCTTCAAGCCGACCTACGGCGCAGTCTCCCGAAACGGACTTGTCGCCTATGCCTCGTCCTTTGATCAGATAGGCGTGACAGCGGCTGCGGCAGCCGACTGCGCGGCTCTCGAAAATATAATCTCCGGGTGCGACGGCGGCGACGCGACGAGCGAAGAAATAAAGCCCTCTCGGGCGGACGGCGAAGAATTTTCGCTTCGCGGCAAAAAAATAGGCGTTCCCGAAGAGTTTATCTCCTCCTGCGGCAAAGATATCCGCGAGGCTGTCGCAGCCGCGCTGAAAAAGGCTGAGGCGCTCGGCGCGGAAGTCGAATATTTCTCTCTGCCGCCGCTTGAATTTTCCGTGCCCGCCTACTATATAATTGCCTGCGCGCAGGCGAGCTCGAATCTCGCGCGGTATGACGGAGTTCGCTTCGGGCGGCGCGCCGAAAACGCCGCCGACCCGACCGAAATGTATATCAAAAGCCGTTCGGAGGGCTTCGGGCGCGAGGTCAGGCGCAGGATAATACTCGGAAACTTCGTGCTCGGCGCGGGGTACTACGACGCATACTACAACAGGGCGCTGAAGGCCCGCAGAGTAATACGCGACGCGGTTTTAAATGCTTTCGAAAAATATGATTTTTTAGCTTGTCCCGTATATCCGTCGGCGGCTCCGAGGCTCGGCGAGAGCCTTAAAGACCCGCTGAAAACCTATCTCGGTGACGCATACACCGTCACGGCGAATCTCGCGGGGCTCCCCGCGATAAGCATCCCGTGCAAAAATATGTGCGCCCTCCAGCTCATGGCGGCTCCGTTTGACGACGGAAATCTTTTAAGCGCGGCGGGTGCTTTGGGGGAGGCGGTAAAATGAAATACGAAACCGTCATAGGGCTCGAGGTCCACATAGAGCTGCTGACAGAGACTAAAATTTTCTGCTCCTGCCCCACAAAATGCGCGGCTGGTGCGGTCAATACATCCTGCCCCGTCTGCGCGGTCAACATGACCGAGTGCGTGGGCAAGGAGACAAAGCCCGAAGTCCCCACCGAGCCGACAGAACCCGCCGCCGAGGAACCGGAGAAAAAGAGCGGCGTGGGCGGCATCCTCGTCGTTCTGCTGATCGTCGCGCTGGGCGGTGGTGCCGCGTTCTACATTTTCAAGCAGAAAAAGGCCAAGCCGCAGACCAAGGGCAGCGCCGATCTGGACGATTATGACTACGGTGAGGACGAGGACGAATACGAGTTTGAGCCGTATGAGGGCGAATCGGAACAGGATACTACGGAGGATACGGACGCATGAGATATTTCACCAACAATCCGCTGGAACGACTGATGATGCAGAAGCCGAAAGCAGCGCGGGAGGACAGCCCTCCCGACGCTGCCAAGGAACACTTCTGCTACGGCTGCAAGCGCTTCGGACAGAGCTGCGTTCGCCCCTGCTACCGTGACGTAAAGAGAATGGAGGCTGCACCATGCGCCTTGTGATCGCCGAAAAACCATCCGTGGCGCAGAGCATCGCCGCCGTACTGGGTGCTAAATCACGGCATGACGGGTATCTGGAGGGCGGCGGGTACATCGTGTCATGGTGCTTCGGGCATCTGGCAGAGTTGGCCGACGCCGCCGTTTACAATGCCGATGATGCCAAATGGACGCTGGCGGCGCTGCCCATCATTCCCGCCTCGTTTCGCTTCATCGTTCGCACCGACAAGCAGAAGCAGTTTGACATTCTGCGGGAGCTGATGCGCCAGGAGGACGTGACCGAGGTGGTCAACGCCTGCGACGCTGGGCGCGAGGGCGAGCTAATTTTCCGCACGGTTTACTGCCTTGCGGGATGCTCCAAGCCAATTCTGCGGCTTTGGATTTCTTCAATGGAGGATGATGCCATCCGCAGCGGCTTCCAGCAGCTTAAGTCTGGGCGTGACTATGACGGCCTGCATCAATCTGCCCTGTGCCGCGCCAAGGCTGATTGGCTGGTTGGTATCAACGCCACGCGGTATTTCTCCCTGACGTATGGCCGCACATTGAACATTGGGCGCGTCATGTCGCCCACGCTGGCGCTGCTGGTACAGCGCGAGGCGGAGATCTCCGCGTTTGTGGCAGAGCCGTTCTACACCGTTCAGCTTGATTGCGGCTTTCCCACCACGACAGACAGAATGAAGGACAGAAAGGATGCCGACGCCATCGCCAACGCCTGCAAGGGCAAGGCAGTAACCGTCAAAAGCGTGGAGCGCAAGGAAAAGTCTGAGAAAGCGCCCGCGCTCTACGATTTGACCTCCCTCCAGCGCGACGCCAACCGCGTTCTCGGCTATACCTCCCAGCAGACCCTCGACTATCTCCAAGCCCTCTATGAAAAGAAGCTCTGTACCTACCCGCGCACCGACAGCCGCTTTCTGACCGACGATATGGAGGGCAGCGTCCCCGGCCTTGTTGCCGCCGCTGCCGCTGTCTGCGGCATGGAGAAGCCTCCGACCATCTGCACCAAGCAGGTATGCAGCAGTAAAAAAGTCACCGATCACCACGCCATTGTTCCCACCATCAGCTCGGAAAAGGTAGATATGGCCTCTCTGCCGCTGGGCGAACGCGAGGTGCTGAAGCTGGCGGCAAAGGGCTTGCTTCGAGCGGTGGATGAACCCCACCGCTATGCGGAAACAGTCATTACGTTGGACTGTGCCGGTCAGAGCTTCACCGCCAAGGGCAAAACCGTCCTTGCTCCCGGCTGGAAGCGCTATGAGCAGGAGCAGGCAGAGGCAGCGCCCGCGCTGCCGGTGGTGACGGAGCAACAGACGCTTTCCGTATCTGCCGCATCGGTCAAGACCGGAAAAACCACGCCGCCCAAGCATTTCACCGAGGATACGCTGCTGGCTGCGATGGAGAACGCGGGCAAGGAGGATATGCCAGATGATGCCGAGCGCAAGGGCATTGGCACCCCGGCGACCCGTTCCGGTATCATTGAAAAGCTGGTGTCCTCCGGTTTTGTGGAGCGCAGGAAGTCCAAGAAGATCACAAATCTGCTGCCCACCTCCACCGGCACGGCGCTTATCACCGTTCTGCCCGAACAGCTCCAGTCTCCGCAGCTCACCGCTGAATGGGAGCACCGCCTGAAAGAGATCGAGCGCGGCGAAATCGCCCCGGACAGCTTCATGGATGGGATCGCCGCCATGCTACATGAGCTGGTGCAGACCTACAAGCCCATCCCCGGTGCGGAAGTCCTGTTCCCCTCCGGGCGCGAGGTGGTCGGCAAGTGTCCACGCTGTGGAGCCGAGGTGACGGAATCTCAAAAGGGCTTTTTCTGTGAGAATCGTTCTTGCGCATTTGTCCTCTGGAAAAACAGCCGCTTTTTCACTGCCAAGAAAAAGGTGCTGACGAAATCCCTCGCCGCCGCGCTTTTGAAAAATGGCCGCGCCCCGCTGAAAGGCTGCTACTCCGAAAAGACCGGGAAAACCTATGATGCCAGCGTTCTTCTGGAGGACGATGGACAGCGCACGGGCTATAAGCTGGTGTTCGACAATGGCTGATGCGCCGCGTATGGATCACAAGCAGCTCCGCCGCGCCAAGAAGCTCATTCGGAAGCTCTGCTGTAATTACGATCACGGCAACTGCCTCGCGCTGGATGATGGAGAGCCTTGCGTCTGCGTACAGGGTATTTCCTACTCGCTGCTGTGCAACTGGTTCCGAAACGCGGTGCTTCCCGCCGACCATGAGCTGCTGGCCGACGTGATGCGGGAAAGGCCGGGAAAGCGCTGCGCCGTCTGCGGTAAGCCGGTCTATTCTTCCTCCAATCGCGCCAAATATTGCCCCGCCTGCGCCAAGCAGGAACGCCGAAAGCAGGACGCCAAACGAAAGCGTGAACAATACTGGAACCTCCGCAGATAGAGGGCGTAAAAGCCCCGTGTCGCAAGGCTTTTTCCATGTGGAATCACAAGGGGCTGCGTCATTCTATCCGCAAGCTCAAAAACAACGTCTATCTGCGGAGAATCGCCCCTGTGCAGGATGTGTTTTCTTCTGCGCAGGGGCGCTATTTTTTCTGAAAGGAGATCATCATGGCTGAAAAACAAACCAGCAAAGACCGGATGCGGGAGATCGTTGACAGCATCGAAAATGGCATCAAGGAGCTGTTCGAGAGCGATAAGTACCAGCAGTATCTCTCCACCATGAGCCGCTTTCACCGCTACTCGGTCAACAACACCATGCTCATCTATATGCAGCGCCCCGACGCCACCCATGTGGCGGGCTTCAACAAGTGGCGCGATCAGTTCGGCAGGAACGTCCTGAAAGGCGAAAAAGGTATCCGCATCATCGCTCCTACTCCCTATAAGAAAAAGGTCGAGGAAATCAAGACCGACCCCGAAACCAACGCGCCGATACTGGATGCAGACGGCAAGGCCATCATTGAGGAAAAGGAAATCCGTATCCCTATGTTCAAGGTGGTATCCGTCTTTGACGTGTCGCAGACTTCTGGAAAGCCCTTGCCCCAGCTTGCCGCCGATCTGAGCGGCAATGTGCAGCAGTATGAGGTTTTCATGGAGGCGCTGCGCCGTGCTTCTCCCGTTCCGATGGAGATAAAGCCCGTTGCGCGGGATACGGACGGCTTTTTCAGCATTAAGGCGCAGAGCATCACCATCCGCGCCGGTATGAGTGAGGTGCAGACGGTATGCGCCGCCGTCCATGAGATTGCTCACGCCAAGCTCCACGACTATGAACACATGACAGAGCTTGCGGACGATGGTGAGACGATCCTTGTCCCCGGAGAAAAGAGTCGCAACACCGAGGAGGTCGAGGCCGAAAGCATCTCCTATGCGGTCTGCCAGTATTACGGCATTGAAACGGGAGAAAACAGCTTCGGCTATATCGCCACATGGTCAAAGGGCAAGGAGCTGAAAGAGCTTCGCGCCAGTCTGGAAACCATCAACAAGACGGCTTCCGAGCTGATTACGGACATTGACCGGCATTTTGCGGAGATTTGCAGGGAGCGCGGCATTTCTGTGGAGAAATCCGAGCAAGCGGAAAGCCAATTAAAAGAGAACAGCAATATGTCTGCGGCTGACTTGGCAAAAAGCATTTCAGAGCAGTATCTCGATGCGAATGGCCTTGCCTTTCTCAGCGAATTTGCAAGTCAGGAAGATTGCCTCCAGCATTTCTACGAAGATCTGTTGACAGGAGCAGATGAGATAAAAGGCTTCCTGTCCGAAACACTTGAGCAGAGCGATGAATACGCGCACAGAGCGAATGAGCTGCTGTTGGAAGTTGAGGCATTTCAGGAAAGTCACACTTCCTTAAAAGAACTCGACGCTAATGAGCGTTGGTATGCGGTTGATGGTGGGAGCAAGCATCTTCGCATAACAGAAGATGGTGCAAAATATGCCTATGAACTTTACGACAAGGACACTCTACACCTTCTGGAAAGCGGAACAGTACATGACGATGATGTAAACTTTCTTTTGGCGGCTGCGATTCGTATCTGTGAAACACATGGGTATGATAAGACCGTACCGTTTGAAGTTTTGTCAAATGAGTTTGCAGGGATTTTGTACTCACTCGAATTGTCATCGGACGACAATCAGGTTGTTCACGAGGAGGCCGGTTCTCGTGCCGCAGGCACACTTCCAACTTCGCCAGAGCTGGAACAGGCCACACCTATGCCTGACCCCACGCTGACGGTGGACGATATGCGCAGCTATGGGTATCTGGACAGCGATATGC